>ERZ1643250.2980-NODE-2980-length-12061-cov-14.961186_pt1 | contig 12061 bp, 14 predicted proteins | sample MGYA00579262_ERZ1643250 | MGnify/ENA primary metagenome ERZ1643250 (study PRJEB29033, sample SAMEA4952265) | chicken gut metagenome | biome: Broiler Chicken; feature: Gastrointestinal Tract; material: Caecum | place: Ireland | collected 2018 | study: Broiler...
GCATATATAATTTAATTACAAACGACATAAGGAGCACATAAATGAGTTTTTCGCATTTTTGCCGCCGTGTTTTACCGTTTGCAGCACGTTGCTTGCTTTATGCGGCAGAATATGGTAAAATCAATTAACGGTGTTCAAATAAAACGTCAGCATAAAAATCATAACAAATCCCGCCATGCAGAAACTGCCGGCAAAGTGCCGCGACGCCAAAGCATACAATTAAACCGGAGGTTGAAATGAACAGCGATTTTTTGGAAAAACTGAACGAGTTATATCAGGCGTTGGCAAAAAAGACAGAAGATCTGGCGCTTTTGTTATCGGGCTTCGGAAAATGCGAATATGGTTGGTATAACGGCCACTTCCATAAAGACGACGGCAAATGGGTCAAAGAATACTACCCGATACCCGTAATAAGCGTAAAAGGGCTATGCGACATTGAAGTGGGCTTGGAGACAACTACCTTATCGGCGAAATTGGGGCGGGATGCGGCGGCACAATTTCCGTTTGAAACGCTGTCCGGCTACGAATTTGAAGTTTACGGCGTGCAGGATTATCTTTCAGACTTCTATAGCGACGGGATTACGATATCGCAAGCAAAGGAAAATATACGCAATAGCGCGGAAAACGAAATAGGTTTTTCTTTTGCCGTCGACCGCGCGAATGAATCGGAACAGCTGGTAAAACTCGTCGGCATGCTGAAAGACGCAGGGTTCTATAACTGATATCATACAGGAGTAAAAATGTTCAATATAGTTTTAGTGGAGCCCGAAATACCGCAGAATACGGGCAACATAGCGCGGACATGCGCCGCAACGGGGTGCGACCTGCACCTTGTAAAGCCGCTCGGCTTTGAGATATCCGATAAATATTTGAAGCGCGCGGGACTGGACTACTGGCACCTTGTGCATGTGCACATATACGAAAATCTGGACGAGCTGTTTGCAAAGTACCCGAACGGGCGCTTTTATTACTTCACCACCAAGGCGAGGAAGAGGCACTCCGACGCAGAGTATAAGGCGGGCGACTTTTTGGTGTTCGGCAAGGAGACCAAGGGACTGGACGAGGAGCTGCTCATGTCCCACCCCGACGAGTGCGTGCGCATCCCCATGATAGGAGAGGCGAGGAGTTTAAACCTTTCAAATGCGGCGGCAGTGGCTGTTTATGAGGCGCTGAGACAGAACGAGTTCGGCAGGCTTGAAACAAAAGGCGAACTGCACGAGCACAAATGGGAAAAATAAGCTCTTTACATTTTGAATTTTTTAGTATATAATGTAATTAGCCGAGGCTTTAATGCCGCGGTTGCCGCGCCGCAAAATGCGGCGAAAAAGGCAAATTGATATTGTGGGAAATACAACTAAATATGCAGCTGCGACAGAGAGCGGGCGATCCCCGTCCGGCCGCAGATGCAATCCGCGCGGCAGCGCGGAGAGAAGAGCGAGGCTCACCCCCTCCCGGCGAAAGCTGACAAGATGAGGCACTACATGCAGTTGACGAAACTTATAGCCGCCAGCGGAAACGAGGGCAAAATTAAAGAGATTGTAAAGATTTTTAAAGGCGTGGAGATAATACCCATGCACGATGCGGGCTTTGAAGGCGACATCGAAGAAAACGGCCAGTCGTTCAGGGAAAACGCCTACATCAAGGCCAAGGCCGTGTGCGACAAGCTGGGACTTCCGGCGCTTGCCGACGATTCGGGCCTGTGCGTAGACTACCTGGGCGGCGCGCCGGGAATATTTTCCGCACGCTTTTCCGGCGAGGGACCTGCCGCCAACCGCGCGCTGCTTTTGGAAAAGTTGCGCGGCGCGCACGACAGACGCGCCCACTTTGAGTGCGCGGTATGCCTGTGCCTGCCCGACGGCAGAAAGCTGTTCGGCGTGGGACAAACCTTCGGCAGCATACTCGAAGAGGAGCGGGGAAAGCACGGCTTCGGCTACGACTGCCTGTTCTATTCCGACGACCTGAAAAAAAGCTTCGGCGAAGCCTCCGCCCGCGAGAAAAACAAAGTTTCGCACAGGGCGCGCGCGCTTTACGACCTTATGGAGCGGCTGAAAACATTCTGATTCCCCCACCGCCTCCTGTAACAAAAAAAGATGAAATCATTTATAATTGTATCCGACAGCCACCGCAACCGCGCCGCTTTAGACAATTTGGACGGCGTTTTTGCAGAGTGCGATTATATTGTCCACCTGGGCGACCTTTCGACCGACGGCGGATATATACGAAATAAATATCCGGACAAGACGATAGTGATAAACGGCAACTGCGACCTCGACAAAATGGGCGACGACGAAAAGGTCGTCGAAGTTGAGGGCGTGAAGATATTTATGTGCCACGGGCACACATACGGAGTAAAACAGTCGCTCTTTCACCTTGCCGAAGAGGCAAAGTCTGCGGGTTGCTCTATAGCTCTGTACGGACACACCCACTGCGCAAAAGTAGACGAAATCGACGGAGTAAAACTTATAAATCCCGGAAATTTGTCGCGCTATTCGTCCAACAGCTACTGCTACCTGGCCGTGCACAACGGCAAGGCGACGGAAGTTATAGTAAATATTTAATTTTTGCGGTCATCTCGCGCAAGCACACAGCAATGCGCGCGGTAACTTGCTTAATGCGCGGGAATTTCCGCACAGAGAGGCATTTATGAGATTCAAACACACGATCAACGTACTTATAGATAATTTCAGGGTCACATATAAGCTGCTCGTATATCTTCTGATAGTAATACTAATCTCAATCGGGTTGAGCGCGGCGATTATCGTACCGTTTGTGAACAGGCTGGACAACGTTGAATACTTTGCCAACATCGTGCAGTCCTTCAATACCATGCTCGACGACATAGTGCACGGCAACCTGAGCGGGCTTGCCTCATATTTCGAGTCTATAAGCGCCAACTTCAACGAGCTTATAACCTACCTCGGAGACCATCCCTCCGACCTCGTGTTAAGCTCTCTCGCGCTCATCTTTGTAGGACTGATACGCCGCTTCTTTATAGGACTGGGCAACTATACGGCCGGCGCCCTCATCAACGACAAAATGGCGATGCAGGCAAATTCTTCATTCACGGGCACGCTGATAAAGAATCTCGGCGAAGCCAGCCTCTATTCGGTAATTTACCTGCCGATGAGCTTTGTGTATGACGTTGGCTGCGCAACAATTCTCTATCTGATTCTGTTCTTTGCCATGCGCCTTCCGATAATGATAGCAGTGCTTCTTTTCGTCGTATTCATGATACTTCTGATGGGCGTTAAGATGATGTTTACGACCGACTGGCTGCCGGCAATAATCTGCGGTAAAAAGAGCGTGGTCGGAGGATTCAAGTATTCGTTTATGAGAGAGAGCGGAAATTCAGGGAGCGTTTATTCTTTCTTCGCCTCCTCATCCGTGGCGATTCTTGCCTTCAACGTGCTGGCCGCGATAGGCACATTCGGTGCGGCGCTCATAATAACCATCCCCTTAAGCTACCTGTACCTTCTGTGCTATGAATTTGTAAACTACTGCGACAGCAACAAGATAAAGTACTTCACCGACAAGCGCACGATAGTAAAACCCGAGCTTGAACAGGAAACCTCTCGCGAGCAATTTTTGCGCGGAGAATAAAAACGGTATCATGGCAGCGCATTTCTGCGTCTGCATTTGCCTTTTCTTTAGCGCGGCACGCACCTCTCTGCGTGCCGCGCTTTTTCAGGCAACGGCGCCGGAAAAGACAAAACGCGGCCGCATTATTGACGTATTGTGCGTTTTATGTGTTATTTTTCAACAATTGGCATGAAAAAAATTTCATTTAAGCGCAATAAATTTCATTTACCCCCTTTACAAAGATTAATTTTTTTTATATAATTATGTAGACGGGAAATGCGTCCGTTTCATATTGCACCGCAGCAAAACCATTTTGCCTATGGAAAAGAAACGGGCGGATTGCGCGCGCAAAAAATTGCGGCGCGCATTTACCCATTTAAAACTTTATATTTTGCGCGGTGCGCTTTTTAGGAGGATTTATGAGTTATACCGATATTTATGAGAGCTGGCTTTCAGACAGCCGTCTGTGCGCCGAGGGCAGGGCCGAGCTCGAATCTGTCAGAGGCAATACCGAGGAGATAGAATACCGCTTCGGCGCCGAACTCGCCTTCGGCACGGCGGGCCTCCGCGGCATAATAGGCTACGGCACCAACATGATGAATATATATACCGTCATGCGCGCTACCCAGGGGCTTTCGGCCTTTATCAAAACTTTGGGCGAAGACGCCAAAAAGCGCGGCGTGGTCATTTCTTACGACACCCGCCTTAAATCAGACGTGTTTGCAAATGCGGCCGCCGACGTGCTTGCCGCCAACGGCATAAACGCCTACGTTTTTTCCGACGTGCATCCCGTGCCCATGCTCTCGTTTGCCGTGCGCTGTTTAAAAACGGTAGCCGGAATTATGGTGACCGCTTCGCACAACCCCAAACAGTACAACGGTTACAAAGTTTACGGCGAAGACGGAGCGCAGATGAACCCCGACGACACCGACAAAGTGGTTCAGTTCATCGAAAAACAGACCGACTACCTGGCCGCGCCTAAGCCCACGGCCGAGCAGCTGAAAAAATACAAACATACAGTCCCCTCTTCGGTAGACAGAAAGTATTATAAGGAACTTACCAAACTCACGCTCTCCAAAGAGGCCGTTAAAAAGTGCGGCAAGAACCTGAAACTTGTATATACTCCCGTGCACGGCTCGGGCTACATACCCGTCACCACCATCTTGAAGAAGATAGGCATAAACGCCACGGTAGTAGAAGAACAGGCCAAAAAGGACCCTGAATTTTCCACCGTGGAAGTGCCTAACCCCGAATTTAAGGAGACACTCTCGAAAGGCATAGCCCTCGCAGAGAAAATAGGCGCGACGGTGGTTTTCGGCACCGACCCCGACAGCGACCGCCTGGGCGTGGCCGTAAAGGGAAAGGACGGCGAATTCACCGCGCTCTCAGGCAACCAGGTCGGCATACTCCTTCTGGACTACATCCTCACACGTCTGAAGGAGGACGGAAAGCTCCCCGCAAACGCGGCCGTAGTCAAATCGTTCGTAACCACGGGCATGGCGCGCGCCATATGCAACAAGTTCGGCGTAACTCTTTTTGAAGTGCCGGTAGGCTTCAAATTTATAGGCGACAAGATAAAACAATGGGAAAAGGACGGCTCCCACACCTTCGTGTTCGGCTTTGAAGAAAGCTGCGGATACCTTCGCGGCATCCACGCGAGGGATAAGGACGCGGTAGTAGCGTCAATGCTGTGCGCCGAGATGGTGTGCTACTATGACTATAAGGGCAAGACCGTTTCCGACAGACTTGAGGAAATATACAAAGACTACGGCTATGTGCTGGATAAAAACGTATCCATACAATACAAGGGTCTTAACGCAATGAAGGAAATGAACGCCGTTGTAGACGCGCTCAAGACGGCGCCCGTAAGCAAGTTCGACATATACAAAGTGGCATATATCCGCGACTATTCCAAGAATGTAAAAACCTACGTTGCAACAGGAGAAACTTCAGAGATAGGCTCTCCCACCACCAACTGCGTTTACTACGAGTTGGAAAACGGCAGCTTCATCTGCGTGCGTCCCTCCGGCACCGAGCCTAAATTGAAAATCTATTATTCGGTGAAAGCCAACACCAAAGCGGATGCGGAAGACGCGCTGAGCAAGATGCAGGCCGCGGTTGAAAAGCTCTTAAAATCGGTTTCATAACGATCATTCAAAACCTCATATTTTCGATTACCCGTCCGCGCCGAAAAGTGCGGGCGGGTAATTGGATTTAAAAACAGGGGCGTGCGCGCGGCACAATTGTGCCGCGCGCACGCCCCTGTTTTTAATTTCAAAAATATACTGATTACTTTTTGCCAAGCTTATTCTTTATCCGCCTGTGTTCGAGCTGATAGAGCTCCTCGGTGGCGAATGAGATCTTCATTATGCAGTCGCGGACGTTCACGGGGTGCAGCCAGAAGCTGTCGTCATGTTTGGATATATCCAGGCAGTCGCCGAAAAACTCCCTCTGCTTTCTGTCTCGGTAGTCAAACTCTATGTGCACGCTCTCCAGCTGATTGGGCGCAAGGTGCATTTCAAACGGCTCGCCGTAGTAATTGCACCAAAAATGCGTGCCCGTTTTGTCCTGGCGGAATTTGCCGCGCCCCTGCGCGAAATACTTGTTTTTGGGAAGCGTATGCACCTCGATCTCGTCTTCTATGCAATACGTGCCGGCCTCGACCTCGCGGCGCACATTTTCGCGTTCCCACCTGAACCAGTCGGGAATGTGCGCAAATTTCGTGTTCCCGTCGTGCGCCTCCAGCCTTCCGTATTCCGTCATCTCCCACTTTTTACCGCAATGACGGCACTCTAACGTGGTGCCGGAGGAGTACATCTCAAACTCCGCACCGCACTCGCAACACTGATACAAAATGTGATGAAGACCGCGGGCGCGCTCTTTAAAATCAAGTTTTATCTTATTTTCATACTGGTAGGCGAAGTCGTCGTACACGAAATTCTCGCGTATGCGGGCGTTTATCTCCTCCGCGGGAAGCCTTTGCACCTCCTCGGCGTTGGCAACGCAGATGAGCTTTGCCTTGCATGGTGCGAGCCTCTTTTTGAACTTATCCTTGTTCCACTGCGGGCAGCAGATAAAGTTACCGCAGGCAATCAGCAGCACCACGGGCACCTTAAGCAGTTTTGCCATCTTGCCGACGGATGGAGGCACATAGCTCTGCGTTCCGTCGAAGGTGTAACGTGCCTCGGGGTATATGCACACAGGGTTGTCATAGTGCTCCACGCAGTACTTCATGTTGCGTATGAGCGACATATCCTGTATGAACTTGCGCTTGCAGATCCCGCCCGCAAAGCGCATCAAGCCTATGCCGTTGTCGTGCATGGCGTCTATAGCCACAACGTAATTCATGTTGTGCGGGCGTATGGCGGCATAGAGTATGCGAAAGTCCATCTCGCTGGCGTGATTGGCAAGCAGAAAGTAGGGCGGCTCAATTCCGTCCATATTTATGTACTCACACTCAAAATCGCGCGCTCTCATATCGGGATAGGCGGCAAAGTGCTTGAGTATGCCCATGAAAAGCGCATTAGGCTTCCTGGGTTTTACATTAAAATTGTAACTTTTAGGTTTCTTCATATTTTCCCTTAGCCGAGTGCTGACAGCTTGAACCAGCCCCCCCAAAGCAATTTAAAGCGACGAGCGGAATGTTTCATAGTAAAACGAACACCCGCTTTAAATCAGGTTCAGGTTTTTAACGCTCGGCTATATTATTGTACGTTTATATTCTACCACACATTATCGCCGAGGTCAATAGCCAAATAAAAAAGGCCCCTGCCTGATCCATTCAGACTGAAAAATTCATTCCGCATACAAAGCAGCCGCCCGCGCAAAACTGCGCGGGCGGCCTTTTGCTTATCGCTTTACTTTTTTTCTAGGCAACAAATCGGGCTTTATTTCTATTTCTGTATCATAATATTCCTTACAAACATCTTTTATTGCCCCCATTATACGCTTGATCTGCTTTTGGCTGAACCTGTTCAGATTTATCGTCGTTTCTTTTCCGTCGGCATATTCAAATATCACCGCCATTATTATTAAAAACGGCTCTTCACGGTTCCCTGCTGTAATTCCCTGGCAATATTGCAACGACTTCAATCCTTCATAGCTCAACGTTATTGCCTTATGCCGCAATATGAGCCACTCCCTATTCGCCGACAAAAATATATTTTTATTACTTATAATTATTTTATATCTGACTATTTTTATTATTTCAAACACAGTTAGATATACAGCGATAATCCCACCGCCAATAAAAAGCAATGTTCTAAATATATCTTTTATCTCTAACCCTGTAATAAGCAAATATATAATAGCTACAATTAAAGATAGATATACAGATAAAATTACTGTTTGTACAATTACATATAATGCACCATTGGGACGAACAATAATTTTTTCTTTCCTCATATTGCTACCGTCTATCTCTCCGTCAGTATAAGTATATACTATATTCCTGCTTCCGTCAATAGCTTCCCATAATTTTATATGGTAAAGCCCCGACGGCATTTCAGCCGTCGGGGCTTTGCACTAATTCAAAATGATAATTTTAATCATCTTAAATACATGCGACCAATTGCCTTTGTATATCTTGACTATCATATTTAATATCACAAATTATTGTAACTTTATGGCCTTCATCAGGCAGATAGTCGAGATAAAATTTGCCGCCGCTTTGAGCTTTAATTGGTTTAATAATGAAATACGGACTGGGCTTTTTTATATTTTCAACATGATTTTCCCAACTATTATAGCAATCAGATATATTTAACCCCTCAATACTAAAACCCGTAAGCAATTTCACAATCATCGGCAAGGAATCAGCAGTGAGTTTTATATGAATATCTTGTAAATACTTTCGACGTACACAAAATATTCGGGAAACCAATTTACTATCAACTATAATCTTATTTAAATCACTTTTTTTATGGTAAACCGAATAAATATCCATATATATTTCTTTAAGGTTAAACATACAGCAAATATTATACAACCTATTAAAAGCCAACAAATCAGCATAAAAGTCGAATGCTATTACATTTGCATTCTTTTGAACCTTAAGATTCCCCATCAAAAGCCCCCAATAAAACCAGCTAATATTGTACCTAATGGCAAATGCGCACGAGTAAACCATAAATGAAGATGTAAAAGAGATTTTGTACTCACATCCACATGAGCATACTTGCCAAATTTTAAAATAGTACCTCCATAGTCATAAAACGCCTGACCTCTTTGGGCAATTTTCGAAATATCTTCCACACTTCGCAATTTATCTGGAGACAAGATACCAGTTCCTGCTATGCCACCTTTTCTACCTGTGGGAATTCCTAATTTAGCCAGCCCCTTGAAGCCAGCACTCAAAATTTGAGAGCCGCCAGCAAATATACCGCCCCACATAAAGCCATCAACGGCACCATTTAATAAACCAGCAACGGCTCCATCAAAAGAACCTGAAGAAATGCCCCCAACGACAAAACCTATACCCGCACTGATTGCAGTACTTACAGCTACAGCTTTTGCAGAAGTAAGTAAAGCGGCCCCAAATGCAGCAAGAAGTCCCGTTCCTGTACCAGCAGTTGCCGCTGTTACTGCTGCTCCCACCAAAATGAACGCCGCACCTATAAGTAATTTTTGCCACCAATCCAATGTTCCATCAGGATCATAACCCATCACAGGGTTATTCAGGCAATAGGCGTACAGGTTGAGGCCGTTTATCGATTGAGGATCGAGATAGTTTATGCTGTCAGGGCTTATGAACCTGCCGGTTTCGGGGTCGTACCAGCGAGTTTTCAGATAATACAGCATTATTGCCGTGTCGTAATAATACCCGCGGTAGCGGAACGAATTGTAAGTGCCTACGTCTCCCCCGCCGTACTCTATTCCGTCTATCTCTCCGTCAGTATAAGTATATACTATATTCCTGCTTCCGTCAATAGCTTCCCATAATTTTATATGGTAAAGCCCCGACGGCATTTCTGCCGTCGGGGCTACATTACTTGTCACCTTACTTGCGCTTTTTGGCTTTTTCTGCTTTTAGCACTACAACGTCGTCACATGACTCGGAATATACTATCTGACATTCTTTGTCTATGTAATCTCTTAATACTGCATATTTTTTACTTATCATTAATACCTTTTTATCTCCATAAGTAAATCGTACGCCCACTTTGCTCGCTTTTCTTATGATACCTGCAGATTCAGAACCCACCTCAAAGACAAATGCAGTACGCATTATCGCATCCCCTGCCTGTATGCACTCCATGATTGCTTTTTTAATGACCAACTTTTCATACAACATTACGGATAAGGCAAATATAAGAAATGAAAGCCCGAATACTATAAAAAATATGCCACCACCGACAGTGTCTGAAGATTCATCATATTCATCAAGCGCAAATACTACAACTATCAAAATAAGTCCACAAAGCATAACGGTACAAGATGTACCTATAAAGATAGCATAAACGCCCTTCGGCTCTTTTACGCCCTTTTTAAAGCTGAATGCAGTTTGATTGTAATCGACATTTACCATATATACTTTACAAAATCTAATATAGATGATATTAATGTTGAATCAAAATTATTCTTTATGCGTTCCGTAAGGCACCAAATCGTGCCATTGCCGCACGCATATATATCTTTAACTGATTATATTATAACTCCTTTCTGTTACGCTGTCAATAACAGTTTTTATATAGAACAGCCGCCCGCGCAAAACTGCGCGGGCGGCTGCCATTGTACAGTACATTTAAACTCAAATCTATTTAGCCTTTCTATTTCGTATTATGCGCACGATAAAAGCGAATAAAAGCACAATGGAAACAACTAGAAACACAACAAAAACACTTATACTTATTTTCATTATCTCGACTTTATCGCGCTCAACGGCGGCATTATAGCTATCAATTGTAACAATCGAACCACGCTTTGAGTTAACCGAGCATGCAGGTATAATTAAATCACCGTTCCCCTCTTGAACCATCTCCAATATATCATTCAGAATGCTGTAACGTATGGTATCACCCTCAGAAAGAGATTGTATGTACTGTTCATTAACAATAGTATTGAAAAATATGCGAATGGGGACAACCTCTCCTTCAAGCAAAACCAAATACCCGTCATCGTCTTCTTCAACCATGACAACAGTTCCGCTTAATTCTGTGGTATTTTCTTCGTTTGCAAATATATGATTATTTGCGACCAAGCCAATACACAAATAAATGAAGGCAAAAACGAAACAAATGATTGAACCAATAAGCACGCCCTTTTTTATTTTCATTGCTATAATATTTATCCTAAAAAACAGAATAAGCCCGTTTCATCATATCATGAGTGTCGATATATATTATATCCCTTCTCTTCTATATTGTCAATAGCGAGGTTATTTTATGATACAACCGCCCGCGCATACTTGCGCGGGCGGCTAGCATATACTTTACTCTACTTTATATTTATTTAAAATGTTGCATACCAATTTCGTAAGTAAGACATACGACAAAAGATCTTTTCCCTCTGCACTACAAAAATTTTTTGTAATTGTTTGATTCAATAATTCATACTCACTTTTTGAAAAAGCATTAAAATCAACAGAAAATCTTTCACCAGACAAAAATCTCGAAACATATCCGGCTAAATAGTCATTTGCAGTATCAAACTCACATGAAATTAAAGCAGGCTTTTTTAACTTCATAAAAGCTTCTAAAATTAATTTCTCACTTTTACTCATTTCATCACCAAAAATCAATATTCCCCCAACTAACACTTTAACATATAGCCCTGTTAAGCAGTTTTAATTATACCATTAACAAGAAACAAGTCACCATGTTCTTATTAACCACTCAATATAATCAGCCTTACCCTTTTCAAACGAAAGCAATGTCAGCCCATTTTTATTTAGTGCCACTATCGGCTTGTTGTGGCCGTCATAAAATATTCCGGGTGCAGAAACTGCTTCTATTACATCTCCTACATCTATCATATCATATAATTCATTATGCCCGCAAATCTCAAAGTAATCATTTATCGGCAATTCCACATCCTGTCCGTCTTTTTTATAAAAATCCACCCCGGATGTCACTTCGATAGTCAATAAACATGTAGACGTGTAATCATCCTCAGCTAGTGTAACGTCTTTTTCAATAATCTTACCTATGACTTCACCATAATTGGCATCATCTACATAGTATTTAAGAATATTCTTATTCGACATAAACAGCAACTGGCATCCAGATAAAAATATAAATAAAAGGCTTAACGGAACAATCAACAATCTTCTCATTACGTCACCTGCAATCGACACAGATACAAAAACAGCTTACTGCTCCTCCATAATAAAGGAACAACACCAATATCGTTACGTCAAATCAATTATATCCCTTCTCTTCTATATTGTCAACAGCGGAATTATTTTATGATACAGCCGCCCGCGCATACTGAAGTGAACCCCAAAGTTTGGACATAAATTTAATTAAATCATTTGGTAATGAGT
>ERZ1643250.2981-NODE-2981-length-12055-cov-7.610333_pt1 | contig 12055 bp, 10 predicted proteins | sample MGYA00579262_ERZ1643250 | MGnify/ENA primary metagenome ERZ1643250 (study PRJEB29033, sample SAMEA4952265) | chicken gut metagenome | biome: Broiler Chicken; feature: Gastrointestinal Tract; material: Caecum | place: Ireland | collected 2018 | study: Broiler...
AGAAAAGAAAATGGAGGTATCACATGTTATTAAATCAGGCAGCAAGTGCTAACATTATAACAATTGTTTTGTATGTTGTTGTTTTTGGAGCGATCATCTATTTCATGATGGTTCGTCCGCAGAGAAAGCAGCAGAAAGAATCTGCAGCCATGCACGCCAGCATGCAGGCGGGAGACAGCGTTCTCACCACCAGCGGATTCTACGGTGTGATCATCGATATCATGGATAACACGGTGATCGTTGAGTTTGGTAACAATCGTAACTGCCGTATCCCGATGCAGAAGGATGCCATCGCGGCAGTGGAGAAACCAAATCTTTCCAAAACAGAAGAAGAATAAGAAGACGGACTGCCGCGGGAGCGTACATCAAAAAGATGAGCTGCCGCGGCAGTTTTCATTTTCACAGGTCTAAAATAGCTTTCTTTCTCATAAATTGTAAAAAAGTTCTGAGGTGTCACCATGAAAACAGAAGGAATCTTTGTAAGTTCCGCCGGAAAAAAGGTGTTTTCACTTCTCATTGGCGCGGTGGCAGCGGCCCTGATGACGCTCCTTCTCATCGGAATCTTCGCATTTATCATGCTCAAAACAGAAATGTCTCCCGGCGTGGAGGGAATCGGCATTATCTGTATCAGCGTGGTCTCCTGTTTTGCGGGAGGATTTTTCTGTGGAAGACGCAATGATACAAGGGGATTTTTGTGGGGACTTGCTGTGGGATGTCTGTATTTTCTGTTTTTACTGCTGCTCAGGGCCGGCAGCGGGCAGGAATTGTCCACAAAGGCGTTTTCTCTTTTTACCACATTTTTGTACTGCGCCGGCAGCGGGATGCTGGGCGGAATGTTAAGCTGAAAAAAACTCTTCCTTTATAAAATCGTTTGTGATATACTACACAAAGGAGTGTCGTTTTATGGCACGGTAATTTGAGACGGCCGGTTCAGGCGTCGTTTCAGACTACATAGAAGATTATGAGCAAGGAGGCATTTGGTATGAAGCGTGTTAAAACACTTACTGGCAACAAGACATATGCTGTAAGCATGTGCAAAGGCGGATGCGGAGAATGTCAGACATCCTGTCAGTCCGCGTGCAAGACATCCTGTACGGTTGGTAACCAGACTTGCGAGAACAACAAATAATTGAACCGCAGAATAATGGGGTGAGCAGAGGAATCTGTTCACCCTGTCTGTTGTGTCATGGGATTTATGGACAGGATGCGCCGGTAGCGGGAACTGCATCCGGATGGGACAGTCCATAACTGTCATGATATGAGATGAAATCATAACAATTATGATACAAAATTAAAAAGACAGAAAGGAGACAGATTGTGGTTCACCAGTATAAAAATAACGGATACAACATCGTAATGGATATCTGCAGCGGAGCCATTCACGTGGTAGACGATGTGGTATATGATGTGGTTGCTCTTTTTGAAGACAATACTCTGGATGAGATCAAGCAGAAGCTTTCTTACGGAGAATCTGAGGTGGAAGAAGCTTATCAGGAGGTTCAGGAGCTGAAAGAACAGGGCCTTCTGTTTACGGACGATATATATGAAGACTATATTAAAGAGGTAAAGGAACGGAAAACCGTTGTCAAGGCTTTATGTCTTCACATTGCCCATGACTGCAACCTGGCCTGCCGCTACTGTTTTGCGGAGGAAGGTGAATATAAAGGAGACCGGGCGCTGATGAGTGCCGAGGTGGGAAAGGCTGCCCTGGATTTTCTGGTGCGAAGCTCCGGAAACCGTCATAATCTGGAAGTGGATTTCTTCGGCGGCGAGCCGACCATGAACTTTGGCGTAGTCAAAGAAGTGGTGGAATACGGCCGCTCTCTGGAAGAAAAATATGACAAGCACTTCCGGTTCACTCTGACCACCAACGGAATTTTATTAAATGATGAGATCATGGAGTTTGCCAACAAGGAGATGGACAACGTGGTCCTGAGCGTGGACGGCCGGAAGGAAGTCAACGACTATATGCGTCCGACCCGCAACGGTAAGTCCAGCTATGACATCATCATGCCGAAGTTTATCCGCTTTGCGGAGTCCAGACATCAGCAGAAGTATTATGTGAGAGGTACATTTACCAGAAGAAATCTGGATTTCTCCAAGGATGTCATTCATCTGGCAGATCTGGGCTTTGAGCAGATTTCCATGGAGCCGGTGGTGGGTCTGCCGGAGGAACCTTACGCTATCCGTGAGGAAGACCTGCCGCAGATTTTTGAGGAATACGACCGCCTCGCCAAAGAGATCATCAGGAGAAATCAGGAAGGAAGAGGCTTTAATTTCTTCCATTTTATGATCGATCTGACCGGCGGTCCATGTGTGGCTAAGCGGCTTTCCGGCTGCGGCAGCGGAACAGAATATCTGGCGGTGACGCCGTGGGGAGATCTCTATCCGTGCCATCAGTTCGTGGGTGAGGAGAAGTTCCTGCTGGGCAATGTCTTTGACGGTATCAAGAGAACAGATATCTGCGATGAATTCCGGCAGTGCAATGTTTACACGAAGGACAAGTGCCGGGAATGTTTCGCGAGATTTTACTGCAGCGGCGGCTGTGCTGCGAATTCCTACAAGTTCCACGGTGTCATCGACGACGCCTACGAGCTTAGCTGTGAGATGGAAAGAAAACGTGTAGAATGTGCCATTATGATTCAGGCCGCGCTGGCACAGGAAAGGGAGTAATGAGATGGCTAGTAAACGTAAAAAGAACAGCAATCCAAAGCGGAATGCGGTTCTGACCATTCTGGTGACGATCGTTGTCGCTGCTGTGTGTCTTTACACAGTTTTGGTGGGCCTTGGAAAGAATCATCTTGGTTCCGCCAAAAATATCGAGCTGGGTCTTGACTTAGCCGGCGGCGTCAGTGTCACCTACGAAGTAAATGAAAAGAATCCTTCCCAGACGGATATGGATGATACCAGATATAAGCTGCAGCTTCGTGTGCAGAATTACAGCACAGAGTCAGAGGTATATCAGGAAGGCTCCAACCGGATCACTGTGGAGATTCCGGGAGCAACAGATGCCAATGAGATTTTGGAGGAACTGGGAAAACCTGGTGACCTTTCCTTCCAGACAGAGGACGGAACGGTAGTGCTCACCGGCTCCAACATCAAGAGTGCGGAAGCCGGCACCTATGATGAGAACGGTATTGCCAATTATGTGGTTTCCCTGTCCATGGATGATGAGGGGGCAAAGGCTTTTGCCGATGCCACGGCAGCGAATATCGGCAAACCGATTTACATTTATTATGACGGACAGGTAGTCAGCGCTCCGACGGTGCAGTCTTCCATCACCGATGGAGAATGTGTCATCGAGAATATGGAAAGCTATGAGGAGGCAGAAGATCTGGCGTCCACCATCCGAATCGGCGCCCTGCCGCTGACTCTTACGGAAGTACAGTCCAATGTGGTGGGAGCAAGACTGGGGCAGGATGCCATTGACACGAGCCTTCTGGCCGGCGCCATCGGTATTGTGGTTATCTTCTTGTTTATGACCATTCTTTACCGGATTCCTGGTCTGATGTCCGGTTTCGCGTTACTGATCTATGTGATCCTGAATCTGCTGGCGATCAACGGATTTAACGCCACATTGACCCTGCCCGGTATCGCCGGTGTCATACTGGCCATTGGTATGGCGGTGGACGCCAACGTTATTATCTTCACCCGTATCAAGGAGGAAATCAATGCCGGCAAGTCGGTGATCAACGCCATTGAAGCCGGTTATCACAAGGCGCTGTCTGCCATTCTGGACGGTAACATTACCACTCTGATCGCGGCGGCGGTGCTCTGGTTCAGAGGCTCCGGTACGGTCAAAGGTTTTGCGCAGACTCTGGCCATCGGTATCATTTTATCTATGTTTACCGCTCTGTTTGTGACAAAACGGCTGATGCTCAGCGTTTATAACCTGGGGCTTAAAGATGAGAAGTTCTACGGACGTGCAAAGGTATTCAAAGTATTTAACTATATTAAGTTCAGCAAGTTCTGTATGGTGGCGTCTGCCATTGTGATCATTTTGGGCTTTGTGTTCCTGCCGATCAATAAGAAGTCCATCGGTGAAGTGCTTAATTTCGACCTGGATTTCTCGGGAGGTACCGCCATCACCATGACTCTGGATGATGAGATTACCGATACTCTTGACCAGCAGATCTGTGATACGGTGAGAGAGACTGTCGGAGGAGGAACGGTACAGAGTCAGAAAGTGCAGGGAGCCAATGAGCTGGTGGTGAAGACCGGCGAGCTTTCTCTGGATAAGAGAGAGGCTCTGGAAACTGCTCTGAAAGACAGCTATTCGATTTCGGATTATCAGGTACAGCAGATTACAGGAAGTGTTTCCAGTGAAATGCGTCAGGATGCCGTCATTGCGGTGGCAATCGCGTCGATCTGCATGCTCATTTATGTGGCGTTCCGGTTTAAAGATGTTAAGTTTGGCGTCAGTGCGGTGCTTGCTCTGCTTCATGATGTGCTCTGTGTCTTTACGGTATATTCCGTTGCCAGACTGTCGGTGGGCAGTACATTTATCGCATGTATGCTGACCATTCTCGGATACTCGATCAATGCGACGATCGTTATTTTTGACCGTATCCGTGAGAATCTGAAAGATACTCAGCTGACCAAACAGGGTCTGGATGTGGTGGTCAACACCAGTATCAGCCAGACACTGACCCGTTCCATCAATACATCGCTGACAACCTTTATCACCATCACCATTTTGTATATTGTAGGTGTTGCGGCTATTAAAGAGTTCTCACTGACATTGATGTGCGGTGTTGTTTTCGGAGCATATTCTTCCGTATGTATTACGGGACCGCTGTGGTACCGCATGAAGATGTTTTCTGACAGAAGAAAGGCTGGCAAGAAGAAGGCGGCACAGCAGGACGAGATAAAGAAGGATGAACCGAAAAAGACATCCAAAAAGAAGAAAAAATAGAAATGTATCATTCAGGGGGCTGCCGGGGGCGGCGGGCTTCTTCCGGGCGGCAGGAAATGGAGAACCTGCAGCCGGGAGGAAAGAACGCCGTGGGTTTGGCGCCTCCTTCTTTTTGTGTTGGAAGAGATTTCGACGAAGTTTTTACAACAGAGGACTTACAGCGGAGATCGTCTTCTGATACAGTTTTTCAAAGGATGACAGAAGGGAGGAATCAGGTGGAGCAGTGGTTTATTTCCGCCAAGAGGGCGGATTTTAACGGAATCGCCAGAAGGTTTCACATCAGTCCGGTGCTGGCGAGACTCATGCGGAACCGGGATCTGACCACAGAGGAAGAGATGCAGCGGTATCTTTATGGTTCTCTGGAGGATCTGTATGATCCTCCGCTGCTTAAGGATGCCGAAAAAGGCGTTGCGATCATAAAGAAAAAAATTACAGAGGGGAAAAGAATCCGCATTATCTCTGACTACGATGTGGACGGCGTATCTTCCAACTATATTTTGTATAAAGGACTTTCCAGATGCGGCGCTCAGGTGGATTACCGGATTCCTGACCGGATTGCCGATGGTTACGGCATCAATGAACATCTCATTGATCAGGCGTATGAAGATGGTGTCGATACGGTGATCACCTGTGATAACGGGATTGCCGCCGCGCCGCAGATTGCTTACGGCAACAGCCTGGGAATGACCTTTGTGGTGACGGATCACCATGACGTTCCGTTTACAGAAGAGGATGGCGTCCGCCGGGAGATTCTTCCGGAGGCATCTGCGGTGATCAATCCAAAGCAGGCGGACTGCCCGTACCCTTTTAAAAATATCTGCGGGGCGGTGGTCGTCTATAAATTTATACAGCTTTTGTATGATGCCTTTGGAGTTGACCGGCGGGAGACAGAAGAATTCCTGGAGATCACAGCCATGGCAACGGTCTGTGATGTGATGATTTTGCAGGATGAGAATAGGATTCTTGTAAAAGAGGGCCTGCGACGGATGAATCATACAAGGATTCCCGGACTTCGGGCACTCATTGCCGCCAATCATCTGGAGGAGAAAAAACTGACGGCTTATCACCTGGGCTTTGTTCTGGGACCCTGCATCAATGCTTCAGGCAGACTTACAACAGCGAAAAAAGCCCTGGATTTACTGCTTTGCACCGATATATCCCGCTGCAGAGATATGGCGGAGGAGCTGCTGGAACTCAATGCCGAAAGAAAAGAGATGACCCGGAAAGGGGAGGAGGATGCCCATGCGTATCTGGAGTCCACCGGGTATATCCATGATAAGGTTCTGGTGGCTTTTTTGCCGGATTGTCATGAAAGTATTGCAGGAATTATTGCAGGAAGAATCAGAGAGTGCTATAATAAACCGGTCTTCGTCATTACCCGGACGAAGGAAGGACTGAAAGGATCCGGCCGTTCCATAGAGACCTATCACATGTATAACGAGATGGTGAAAGTGAAGGACTGCTTTACCAAGTTTGGCGGTCATCCTATGGCGGCGGGGCTTTCCATGGAAGAGGACAGGCTTCCGGAACTCAGAGAGAGGCTCAATGCCAACGCGAAGCTTACGGAAGAGGATTTTGTCAAAAAGGTACATATTGATATTGCCCTTCCGGTTTCGTGGCTGTCAGAAGAGTTTTTATCGGAGCTTGATCTGCTGGAGCCTTTTGGAAATGGGAATCAGAAACCGCTGTTTGCCCAGAAAGGATTTTACATTACGGGAACCCGGATTCTCGGAAATACGGGACGGTGTTTGAAAATGTTTCTGCGGGACGAGGAAGGATACAGCATGGATGCCATTTATTTTGGCGATACCGCCCATTTTTTTCAGGATATGGAAGAATGCTGCGGCAAAGAGGAAACGGAGCGCCTCAAAAAAGGTCTGCCTTCCGTTATCCGCATGGACTGCACGTACTATCCGGAAATCAATGAATGGAGAGGACAAAAGACCATGCAGATTGTGGTGAAGAATTATCGTTTCAACTGCGGAAGCAGTCAGAAACAGACAAAAAATACGGGTACGTATGCCGAACATAGAAGATAAAATCATAAAAGACAAAGAAGAAAGTAAATGAGGGATGGTCAATGACAGTAAAGAAAATAGAGAAAAAGAAGATCCGTCTGATCGGGCTTGATCTGGACGGGACTACTCTGACGACAGATAAGAGACTGACGCCCCACACAAAAGAGGTGCTGGAGGCATGTATCCGTCAGGGAATCGAGGTGCTTCCGGCGACGGGAAGAGTCTGGTCGGGAATTCCGAAAGAACTGACGGATATTGAGGGAGTCCGCTATGTAATCTCATCAAACGGTGCAGCTGTGGTGGAACTGGCCACAGGAAAGGCAGTTTACACCAACGGTATAGGCTGGGAGAGAGCGCTGGAGATTTTTGATCTGCTGGAGGAATACGACACCTTTTATGATGCCTATGCCATGGGCAACGGCTGGTGCGAGGGACGGTTCTATGATGATCTGGATGCCTTCGGTATTGAGCATTATCTGCAGCCTATGGTAAAAAAATCAAGGACAAGAATTGATGACCTGCGCGGCTGGGTGAGAGAACATAAAGTTCCGGTGGAGAAGATCAACATGTTTTTTAAGGATGAGGAAAACAGACAGAAAGCGTTCCGGGAACTCTCACAGCTTCCGGATTTGGCGGTCACCTGTTCCCTGAGCAATAACCTGGAGATTAATCACTGCACCTGTAATAAGGGAGATGCTCTTTTGAATCTCGGAAGGATTTTGGGTATTCCTATGAATGAGATCATGGCCTGCGGTGATGGCAATAATGATCTGGAAATGGTCCGGGAGGCCGGTGTGGGCATTGCCATGGAGAATGGAGAAGAGAGTGTAAAAGAAGCCGCCGATTATATTACCGCCACCAACGATGAGGAAGGTGTGGCCCGGGCTATTGAATTGTTCTGTGATCTTAAGTTAAAAGAACCGGTTAAATAAAAGATTTCTATAAGGATTTGCCGTTTTTTCTGTTTTTTCGATGGCATTTCTGTTATAATAAAAACGCAGTTTAACATAAGAACTCCTGCAGCAGGGCTGTGTCCCTGAAGGAGAAATACATTATGTTAGAGAGAAAGGGTGGGCAGAGTGAGAAAGCTTGAAGATTATGTCAAAAGTATTCCGGATTTTCCGAAACCGGGAATTATTTTCCGGGATGTGACTTCGGTCCTGCAGGATCCGGAAGGATTGAAACTGAGTATCCATGAATTGATGAAACGTCTCGAAGGGACGGAGTTTGATGTGGTTGCCGGAGCAGAAGCCAGAGGATTTTTGTTCGGCATGCCTCTTGCCTATAATAAGAGCAAGGGATTTGTTCCGATCCGGAAGAAAGGAAAGCTTCCGCGGGAGACCATCAGTGAAGAATATGACCTGGAGTACGGTACGGAAACCATCGAGATGCACAAGGATGCCATCTTCCCGGGCCAGAGAGTAGTTCTGGTGGACGATCTGCTGGCAACAGGAGGAACGGCCGCTGCTGCCATCAAGATGATCGAGCGGCTGGGAGGAAAGGTTGTCAAGGTGCTGTTTTTGATGGAACTGGCCGGCCTGGAAGGAAGAAAAGAGCTGGAAGGCTACGATGTGGATTCTGTCATAGTGTATCCGGGTAAATAATAAAAGCGTGCTGTTTCTGCCGGCGGACGACCGCCGGCGGGAACGGCGTTTCCCTGTGCGGTGCTTCCGCACGGGGATTTCTTTGTGATACAGAGATAAAGTATACAGAATAGGTGGATTGTTAGATTTGGAACATTTGAATTTATTACAGCGAATTGAAAATAAGTCAGCAAGCTTCAGTAAGGGACAGAAGCGTCTGGCACAGTATATTACCGATAATTTTGATACAGCGGCATATCTGACCGCTTCCAAGCTGGGAAAAGAGGCGGGCGTCAGCGAATCCACGGTGGTCCGCTTTGCCTATCAGCTGGATTATGACGGTTATCCGGAACTTCAGAAAGCGATCCAGGTAATCGTAAAAACTAACTCCAATTCCATACAGAGGATGTCCCTCTCTTCCAAACGGTATCAGGAAAAGGGCGTGCTGAAAAGCATTTTGTCTACGGACTGTGAACGTCTGCGGGATACCATGCAGAACGGAATTGATGAAGAAGAATTCAACAAGGCTGTCAAGTTTATCAACGAGGGCCGAAGATTATATATATTGGGAACAAGAAGTGCGGCCCACCTGGCTGGTCTCATGGGCTACTATTTTAAGATGCTTTTTGACAACGTGATCGTGGTGGATGCCAACAGCACTTCGGAAACCCTGGAGCAGATTTATAATATGCAGCCGAACGATGTGATGATCGGTATCACGTTTCCAAGGTATTCCAAGAGAACTATGGTAGCTTTACAGTTTGCCAAAGACCACGGGGCAAAGACCATCGCTCTCACGGATAACGCGCAGTCGCCGATCGTGGAATTCGCTGACTGCAGCCTGTTTGCCAAGAGTGATGTGATGACCATCGTGGATTCTCTGGTCTGTGCGCTGAGTGTGGTCAATGCGCTGGTGACTGCCATCGCTCTTCTGCGGAAGGATGATGTGGAGAAGCGTCTCATGGCTCTGGAAGAGATATGGAATGAATACGATGTATATAACAGGAGCGCCGACTGAATATGAGAAAAGTGATTATCATCGGCGGAGGGGCAGCCGGTATGATGGCTGCCATTTCTGCCTCAAAAGAAGGAAAAAAAGTCCTTCTTTTAGAAAAAAATGAAAAACTGGGGAAAAAACTGTTTATCACCGGCAAAGGACGCTGTAATATTACCAGCGCCTGTGATCCCGATGAGTTTTTAAACCATGTGGCCACCAATTCCCGGTTCCTTTACAGCTCCTTTTCCCGTTTTAATAACCACGATGTGGTCAGACTCTTGAATGATGCGGGGCTTAAGACTAAGGTGGAGAGGGGACAGAGGGTATTTCCGCAGTCCGACCATTCTTCGGATGTGATTGGAACGTTAAAAAGGCTCTGTGACAGGAATCACGTGGAGATTCTTTATCATGCAAAGGTGGAGAAAATTCTGCTGCATGATCATGAAGGGGTGTCCGGCGAGAAGAACCGTTCCTTTGCCGGTGTACAGCTTTCGGACGGCAGGGTGATTCAGGGAGATTCCCTCATCATTGCCACCGGCGGATGTTCCTATACTTCCACAGGCTCTGACGGGGACGGATACCGTCTGGCCAGGGAGCTGGGACACAGTATCCGGCCGGTGTACCCGTCCCTGGTTCCTTTTATTATGAAAGAAACGTGGTGCAGAGATCTCATGGGACTTACGCTCAAAAATATCTCCATCCGGGTTAAAAACGGAAAAAAAGTCATCTACGAGGGGTTCGGGGAGTTTTTGTTTACTCATTTTGGTGTCAGCGGTCCTCTGGTGCTGACAGCCAGCACCTGCCTTGGAAAGTATCAGAAGGCACTGGAAGCCGGGCAGCTTACGCTGCTGCTTGACCTAAAGCCGTCTCTTACCATGGAACAGCTGGAAAAACGTTACCTGCGGGAGTTTGACACTTATCGCAACAAAAACATTTCCAATGTGATCGAGAGAATGCTTCCGAGGAAGATGGTTCCGGTTTTCCTTCGGGAAGCCGGCGTGCCGGAAGACAAAAAGGTGCGGGATATCACCAAAAAAGAGCGTCGCCGTATGGAAGAGCTCATGAAGGGCATGGAAATGCACATCACCGGCGTGCGTGGATTTGAGGAAGCCATTGTTACCAGAGGCGGCGTCAATGTGAAGGAAGTCTCACCGACGACCATGGAATCCAAACTGGTGGATCATGTTTTCTTTGCCGGGGAAATTCTGGATGTGGACGCGGTGACGGGCGGTTTCAATCTGCAGATTGCCTGGTCCACCGGGTATACGGCAGGGTACTCCGCCTGATGTTTTACGGGAAAAAGACGAACGGTTTTCCGGAGACCGATTGACAGCCAGAATATTTTAGGGAATTTTTTGCGTAAAAAAGGGGTTCCTTTTTTGTTTCGTTTGTGTTAGAATGGTTTAGTGTAGGCAATGCTGTGTCAGTAGACATAGAACAGATGAATACCAGAGACAGGAGGCAGTATCCATGTATTACAGTATTGCGATTGATGGTCCGGCAGGTGCCGGGAAGAGTACCATTGCGAAAGAGATTGCGAAGAAGATTCATTTTATATATGTGGATACCGGCGCCATGTACCGGGCGATTGCCCTTTATTTTCTTCGAAAAGGGATTGACGGTCATGACACGGAGAAGATTTCCGCGGAGTGTCCGAAGATACAGGTGAGTCTCGGGTATGACGAGGAAGGGAAGCAGCAGGTTTTTCTGAATGGTGAGAATGTGACACCGTTTATCCGCACAGAAGAGGTTGGCAAGATGGCATCCCTTACAGCGGCGATTCCTGCCGTGAGAGCTGCTCTGCTTGATCTGCAGAGGAATATGGCCCTCACATCCAGCATTTTGATGGATGGCAGAGATATCGGGACCAACGTGCTTCCGGATGCATCCCTCAAGATTTATCTCACCGCCTCGCCGGCTGTCCGGGCGAAGAGACGCTACGATGAGCTGCGGGCGAAGGGGACAGATTGTGATCTGTCTCAGATAGAGAAAGATATCATAGAGAGGGACAAGCAGGATATGAACCGGGAGATTGCCCCGCTTAAGAAGGCGGACGATGCCGTTCTGGTGGATTCCTCAGACATGTCCATCGACGAGGTGGTCGACACGGTGATTGCCGAATATAATAAAATAATTTTGCCGGAGTAAAGAATGGAAATCAATATAGCAAAGTCTGCTGGCTTTTGTTTTGGGGTTCGAAGAGCTGTCGATACAGTTTATAAAGAATCTGGAAAGAAGAATGTTTATACTTATGGCCCCATCATTCACAACGATGAAGTTGTGGCTGACCTTGAGAGGCAGGGAGTCGGAGTTATCTACGACAGCAGGGAGTTTCGTTCCTTAGGAGAAGGAACCATCATCATCCGTTCCCATGGAGTACCTAAGGCGATTTACGATGAGATTGCAGAAGCAGGTCTCGATCTGGTCGATGCAACCTGTCCTTTTGTCCGGAAGATTCACCGGATTGTGGAGAGAGAGAGCAGGGAAGGCAGAGTAGTTATTATTGTGGGCAACAACCATCATCCGGAAGTGGAAGGGATCA
>ERZ1643250.2986-NODE-2986-length-12040-cov-8.626533_pt1 | contig 12040 bp, 9 predicted proteins | sample MGYA00579262_ERZ1643250 | MGnify/ENA primary metagenome ERZ1643250 (study PRJEB29033, sample SAMEA4952265) | chicken gut metagenome | biome: Broiler Chicken; feature: Gastrointestinal Tract; material: Caecum | place: Ireland | collected 2018 | study: Broiler...
TTGGCTCGCAACTACCATTTTACTGGCTTTTCCTCTTTGAGTCACTCTTTTTATTCACTGTTGCACTTGCATTGTAAATCGGCAAAGGGGGAAGGTGGCCCCGAAGGGGCCGGATGAGGGGGCGATGACAGCGCCGTTTCGTTTCTTGCAGGGGGGATTTCGCCGCCTGCGGGCGGCGAGTTTCTTTCCCAGCGATGGGAAAGAAACCAAAGGATCGCCGGGGGACGGCTCAGGATGAGCGCTCCGCGCTCATATTCGCCTTACCCCCAGACCCCCATTACGAGGGACGCGTACCTGTGAGATAGAAAAAAATTTCCGGCGCGCAAAATCTAAGCGGCTTTCCGCAATTCCCTCCGGGCCACTGGGCCCTGGGTTTGCAAAAATGGCAACTGGTGCGGTTCCACTTCTGCGCCTAGGTTTACTGAGCCAGCGGTACTGGTGCTGGATACGCCGTAGGGGCGGCTCAATGTGGCCGCCCGCTTACCCAATCCCGAAAGAGTTTCTTAAGAACCGTAGGGGAGGGGCTGAAGGTGAATCGGCCGAAGGCCGAGAGAAGCCACCCTGGGGTGTGCCCCTCCCGCGGGCCGGTCTGGGACCGGCCCCTACGGCGTGGCCGGACAGTGATAGCCCTCCGTAGGGCACGGCCTCCTGGACGCGCCGCCCCGGCCGCCTGTAACGCCCGTAGGGGCGGCACACCGAGCCGCCCGCTTTTTTATCCTGTCCTGCCCAGGCCGAGAAAGAGCATGGAAAAATACCGGATCAAACGTCCCCCCGCCTCCGCTTCTAGTATCAAAAAAGGCGCCGCATGGCGGCGCCTTTTCATGGTGCTTGGGAAATTACTCGGAAAAGTCGGAGGAGATCATCTTGTACAGGGCCTCCACCGCTTCCTTCTCATCGGGGCCATCCGCAATCAGCTTGATGGGGGTGCCCTTCACGATACCCAGGGACAGAACGCCCAACAGGCTCTTTGCATTCACCTTCCGCTCATCCTTCTCCACCCAGATGGCGCTCTTGAACTCGTTGGCCTTCTGGATAAAGAACGTGGCCGGTCTGGCGTGCAGCCCAACCTGATTGTTAACGACCGCTTCCTGACTATACATACAACCGTACCTCCGCACTCGTCATATTGTGTCTTTAGCATACCAGATTTATCCCGTTCCCGTCAATGACATTTTTCACAAATCTATGCTTTTCCGCTGCAAAAAATTACAAGCAGAATGGATATTCGTTTTTTTATACGATACGCCTGTTTTTATCCCGGTGTTTTACAGTCAAAATGACGGATTATTTTAGGCGCTGAACGGTTTTCTATGCGGAGGCCGCATCTGAATTTAACGCCGCTCCGGTCAGGCCGTTCCAGCTCATCACATACGCCTCACATTATTTCAGTTCCACCACGGTCACGCCGTCCTCACCCTCGCCGTAGCGGCCTGGGCGGAAGGCCTTCACATAGCGGCTGCGCTTCAAATAGGTGCGCACCGCATTGCGCACCGCGCCGGTGCCCTTGCCGTGGATGACGGTGACCGTCTCCAGCTTGCCCAGCATGGCGGTGTCCAGGAAGTTCTCCAGGGTCACCAGGGCCTCGTCGGTGGTCATCCCCCGCAGGTCCACCTCCCGGGGGGCGGCGGAGCGGAGGGTGCGCTCGGCCCGCTGGATGATCTTCCGCACATCCCTCTGGCTCTGGGTCTCCCCCTCCACCACCCGGACCTCGCTCTGCTTGGCGGAGATTTTCAGAATACCGGCCTGGAGCTGCAGGCTGCCGTCCTTGTTCACCGACAGCACGGTGGCCTTCGTGCCCATGGACACCAGCTCCACCGTGTCCCCCGCCTTGGCGTCCCGGGTGGGGGGCGGAGCCTCCGGCTCCTGGACCGGGCCGCCGATGTTCTTCTCCGCCTCGTTGAGCAGGCGTCTCGCCTGGGCCCGGCCGTCGTTCACCTGCTGCCAGTCCAGGTCCTTCCGCTTCTGGAGCTCCTTGAGCTCGGAAATGGCCAGGTCGCTGGCCGCCCGGGCCTCCTCGATGATGGACCGGGCCTCCGCCTGAGCCTTCTCCACCACCTTGGCCCGCTCGGCCTCCAGCTTGTCCCGGTACTCCTTGGCCTTGGCGGCGGACTGCTCCATCTCCAGTTTCAGCCGTTTGGCCTCGGTGCGCTCCTTCTCCATCTCCTGGCGCTGCTGGTCCAGCTTGGTGAGCACATCCTCAAAGCGCACGTTCTCCGCGTCCAGCCGGGCGGCGGCTTTTTCGATGATATACTCCGGCAGCCCCAGCCGCCGGGAGATGGCGAAGGCGTTGGACTTGCCGGGGATGCCCAGGATCAGCCGGTAGGTGGGGGCCAGGGTCTCCACGTTGAACTCACAGGAGGCGTTCTCCACCCCGGGGGTGGTCATGGCGTACACCTTCAGCTCGGCGTAGTGGGTGGTGGCCGCCACCAGGGCCCCCAGGTTCCGGGCGCTGTCGATGATGGAGGCGGCCAGGGCGGCGCCCTCCACCGGGTCGGTGCCCGCCCCCAGCTCGTCCAGCAGGATGAGGGAGCGGTCGTCCGCCTCGTTCAGGATACCCACGATGGTGGTCATGTGGGAGGAGAAGGTGGACAGGGACTGGGCGATGGACTGCTCGTCTCCGATGTCCGCCAGCACCCGGTCAAACACCCGGACGGCGGAGTCCGCCCCGGCGGGGATGTGCAGGCCGCACTGGGCCATAAGGGTCAGCAGACCGATGGTCTTTAACGTCACCGTCTTGCCGCCGGTGTTGGGGCCGGTGATCATCAGGGTGTCGAACTTGTCCCCCAGCTCCAGGTCGTTGGCCACCGCCGTCTTCTTGTCCAGCAGGGGGTGCCGGGCCTTTTGCAGGCGTAAATACTTCTCCGACAGCCGGGGCTGGCTGGCCTCCATGTTCAGGGACAGCCTGCCCCGGGCAAAGATGGTGTCCAGCCAGATGAGCAGGTCGTAGTCCTCGGAGATATCCTCCTTGTGGGCGGCACACTGGGCGGACAGCTCGGCCAGGATGCGCTCGATCTCCTTCTTCTCCCGGGCAGCCAGCTCCCGCAGCTCGTTATTGGCCTTCACCACCCCCATGGGCTCGATGAAGAAGGTGGAGCCCGAGGAGGACACGTCGTGGACCAGGCCGGGGATGGAGTTCTTGAACTCCGACTTCACCGGCACCACGTACCGGTCGGAGCGGATGGTGATGATGGACTCCTGGAGGTACTTGGACTGGTTGGAGGAGATGATCTTCTGCAAAATCTCCCGCACCTTGGCCTCGGTGGAGCGCATGTGCCGGCGGATGGAGGCCAGCTCGCTGCTGGCGGAGTCGGCCAGCTCGTCCTCCCCCACGATGGAGTTGGTGATGGTGTCCTCCAAAAAGCGGTTGGGGGTGAGGGCCCGGAACAGGTGGGAGATGGGGGTCTTCTCCTCGGTGTCCCCGTACTCCTTGGCGGTGCGGGCGCACCGGAGGACGGCGGCGATCTCCAGCAGCTCCCGGGTGTTCAGGCTGCCCCCCATGTCCGCCCGGTGGAGGCTGGCCCCCACCGGCTTCACCCCGGAGAAACCGGGGCTCCCCCGCTGGATGAGCATGTTCACTGCCGCCGTGGTCTCGTCCAGGGCCCGCTGCACGTCGTCCGGGTCGGTCATGGGCCGCAGGGCCAGGGAGCGCTCCTTCCCCTCCTGGGTGGCGGCGCAGGCGGCGAGCTGCTCCAGAACCCGGGGCAGCTCCAGTGTGACGATGGATTTTTCAAACAGGTCCGTCATAGCTTGCCTATCTCCTGTCTTTCTTATATAAGGTTCATTTCCCGGTTATTTTCTCACACTTTTGCCGTTTTGACAAGGGGCGGGGCTTATGGTATGCTGAGGCCGAGGACCCCATTTTGCTTGAGAGGAGGCGCGCCCTTGTTTACTCCCATCGATCTGGAGACCTGGCCCCGCCGGGCGGTCTTTGAAAATTTTTTGGAGCTGGACTGCAGTTATAGTCTCACCGTTCCCCTGTCCATCGCCCCTCTGCTCCGGTATGTGCGGGGACGCGGCCTGCGCCTCTACCCCGCCCTCACCTGGGCGGTGACCACCGCCGTCAACCGGCACAAGGAGTTCCGCATGGCCTATGACCGGGAGGGGCGGCTGGGGTACTACGGCCTGGTGCACCCGGAGTACACGGTGCTGGACCCGGCCACCCACAATATGGACAGCCTGAACACCGCCTATACCCCCTCCTTTCCGGACTTCTATCGGGCCATGACGGAGGACCTGGACCGCTTCCAGCGGGACGGGACCCGCACGGTCAGCCGGGAGAACTCCATCCTCCTCTCCTGCGTGCCCTGGTTCTCCTACACCGGCGTGTCCTTCCACCCCAAGTCCAGCCTGATGTTCCTGCGCCCCATGTTCGTGTGGGGCAGGTACCAGGAGCAGGGGGAGGACGTCACCCTCCCCTTCACCCTCCAGGTCCACCACGCGGCTGCGGACGGGTACCACTGCCACCTGCTGCTGGAGGAGCTGCGCGGCCTGCTGGAGCGGCCGGAGGAGTCATTTGCCCTTTGATTTTCGTCTTTTCTCTTGCTTTTTGGGGAGAAATCGGTATAATAAAAAATATCTACGCCTTCCATTGGCGGGGGCGCGGCATACGGGCGGACTCCGGTGGTCCGCCCGTTTTTTACTCCGCCGCCCCGGGAGGCGGCATCAATCAAGAGGGAGGAATTTTGTTTGGAATTGATTTTACAGATCAACAGTTTCATCAACGGGATCGTCTGGGGTCCTATCATGCTGTTCCTGCTGGTGGGTACGGGAGTCTATCTCACCGTCCGCTGCGGGTGCCTTCAGGCCCGCAAATTCGGCTTTATGCTGCGCAGCACCCTGGGCTCCCTGTTCCGCAAGACGGACAAGGCCTCCGGCGGGCAGAACCTCACCCCCTTCCAGGCGGTGTCCACTGCCCTGGCCGGGACCGTGGGGACGGGCAACATCGCCGGCGTCACCGGGGCCATCTTCGCCGGAGGACCGGGGGCGGTCTTCTGGATGTGGGTGTCCGCCTTCTTCGGCATGATGACCAAGTACGCCGAGATCGTCCTGGCGGTGAAGTACCGCCAGGTGGACGGGGACGGCACCCACTTCGGCGGCCCCATGTACTACATTGAAAAGGGCACCGGCCAAAAGTGGCTGGCGGTACTGTTCGCCCTGCTGGGCGGCGTCGCCTGCTTCGGCATCGGCAACATCGCCCAGTCCACCGAGATCGCCGGGGCCATGCAGTCTCTGGTGGGCCTGCCCCCGCTGTACACCGGCATCCTTCTGGCCATCCTCACCGCCTTTGTGGTCATCGGCGGTGTGAAGCGCATCGGGCAGGTGGCCTCCTACCTGGTCCCCTTTATGGCCATCTTCTACATCGTGGAGGGCGTGGCCGTCATCCTGCTGCGCATCACCGACGTCCCCGCCGTCCTGGCCTCCATCTTCACCGAGGCGTTCAGCTTCCGGGCGGTGGGCGGCGGCGTGTTCGGCTACGCCATTCTGGTGGCTATGCGCCAAGGCTTCGCCCGGGGCGTGTTCTCCAACGAGGCGGGCCTGGGCTCGGCCCCCATGGCCCACGCCGCCTCCAACACCAAGGAGCCGGTGGAGCAGGGCCTGTGGGGCATCTTCGAGGTCTTTGTGGACACCATCATCATCTGCACCCTCACCTCCATGGCGGTGCTCCTGTCCGGGGTGCTGGAGAACGACGTCAACTCCTACGGCTCCAACGGCGCGGCTGCCGCCGCCGCGTTCAACGCCATTCTCCCCGGCACCATCGGCGGCACGGTGCTCCAGATCAGCCTGCTGTTCTTCGCCCTGTCCACCATCCTGGGCTGGAGCTACTACGGGGAGCGGTGCTGGGGCTACCTCACCCACAACAGCAAGATTGCCAACCTGATTTTCAAGGTGGCCTTCGTTCTGGTGTGCGTGGTGGGCGCTGTGGGCTCCGGCAGCCTGATGTGGGACATCTCCGACACCCTCAACGGCATGATGGCCATTCCCAACCTGATCGGACTGCTCCTGCTCTCGGGCACGGTGGTCCAGCTGACCCGCACCTACTTCAAAGACAAATAGCCTTCGTGTAAAACAAGCCCGGCGGACCGTCTCCCCCCTGAGGCGGCCCGCTGTCGTTTTACTCCCGCCCCATAAAGGAAAAAACGGGGAAACGCTCTGTCTCCCCTTGCCATCCGCCCAGAGCTGTGGTAATAATATTACTATAATTAATGTATAAAACGAAGCAGGGAGGCAGAAAATCATGGACAGAAGCCGGTTTTCCACCCATAAGCGTTTGGCGTTTCTCCTGGCCGGGGTCCTGCTGGTCCTTCTGGGCATTTTGGGGGGCTGGCATGTCCTCTCCCGTCAGGCCCAGTGGACGGTCCTGGACCAGGCCGCGCTGGAGAACGCCGGGGACGCGCACCTGCGCTCCCTCTCCCAGCGGGCGGAGCAGTGCGCCGGCGCCCACGACTTTCTCTGGATCGGAGAGCCGGTGGAGCTCACCAACCGCCTCTCCTCTGAGGCCCACGCCTTCCTGCCGGTGTGCGCCATCGCCCCCGCCGACGTCCCCAAGTACGGCGACGCCGCCTGGGAGGTCGAGTTCTCTCTGCTCACCACCTGGGACGGGGAGGAGCCCCCGGCCTGGGTCCCAAAGCTCTCCGTCTCCCAGTGGGAGCTGGAGCTGGACCCGGGAATCAACACCGGCCTGACCGGCCCCGAATGGCACTCCGCCGGCGGGGCGCGGTGGTACGCCCTCACCCAGGCGGACGCCTCCCTCTGGAATGAGGCCCAGAACGGGACCCCCCACATCCGTTACAGCCTCCAGGCCGCCGTCCTGGACTCCGACGGGCCGGACAATGCGCCCGCCTCCGGCACCCTGTCTCTCTCCTTCACCCTGGAGGGCGGCGGACAGGCCCAGTCCTACCAGTGCCGTCTCCCCTTCGACTATCTCTCCAGCGCCGTGTGACGCCCAGGGCCCGGACGGGTTCTCCCCTGTCCGGGCCCGGAAAAAATATCTGGAAAACCCCTTGCAATCCGGTTTCGGCTATGGTATAGTAGGAAAGTAAATTATGGTAGTATTGGCTAGAGTGGGGTTTCGGCTCCGCTCTTTTTCCTTGACTAAAGGGCCGGGACCGGCACAGGAGGCATGTATGGCAAAGGTAACCGACGCGGTGGCCCAGCTGGCCCTCCCCTATGTGGAGGCGGCGGGCTGCACCCTCTGGGATGTGGAGTATGTAAAGGAGGCCGGGGAGTGGTTCCTGCGGGTCTATATCGACAAGGCGGACGGGGTGTCCATTGAGGACTGCGAGGCGGTCTCCCGCCCCCTGTCCGACAAGCTGGACGAGGCCGACCCCATCGAGGGGAGCTACACCTTCGAGGTGTCCTCCGCCGGGGCCGACCGGGCGCTGAAAAAGCCCGAGCACTTCGCCCAGTTCCAGGGGGCCGAGGTGGAGGTCCGCCTGTACCGGGCCCGGGACGGCCGGAAGGACTTTATCGGGCTGCTCCAGTCCTGGCAGGACGGGGACGTGACCCTGGAAGTGGGCGGCGCGCCCATGGTCTTTACCAAGCAAGAAGTAGCCCAGGTGCGGCTGTACCCCCGCTTCTGAGGCAGTTTAGGAGGAAACATTCGTGGCTAAGAAGACGACCAAGAAAGTCAACAACAACGAGCTGGACGGTCCCGAGTTTTTCGCCGCCATCGCTCAGATCGAGCAGGAAAAGGGGATCAAGCCCGGCTATATGATGGAGAAGATCACCCAGGCCCTGGTCTCCGCCTACCGCCGGGACCATGAGGGCGTGGGCGACAACCTGGTGGTGGACGCCAATCCGGAGACCAACACCGTGCGCATGTTCCTGAAAAAGGACGTGGTGGAGGAGGTAGACAACCCCGCCACCGAGATCAGCCTGGCCGAGGCCCAGGCCGCCCTCCCCCGGGCCCAGCTGGGGGACGTGGTCCGCATTGAGATCAAGCCCAAGAGCTTCGGCCGCATCGCCGCCCAGACCGCCCGTCAGGTCATCATCCAGGGCATTCGGGAGGCGGAGCAGGGCATGGTGTACGACGAGTTCTCCTCCAAGGAGCACGAGCTGCTCACCGGCGAGGTCACCCGCATCGACCCCCGCACCGGGGCGGCCACCCTGCGCATCCGGTCCGGCTCTGAGTTCACCGACGCCTATCTGGGCCCCAACGAGCAGGTGAAGGGCGAGCACTATGTGGAGGGCCAGCGGCTGAAGGTGTACATGGTGGAGGTCCGCAAGGCCACCAAGGGTCCCCAGGTCCTCATCTCCCGCACCCACCCCGGCCTGGTGAAGCGCCTCTTCGAGCTGGAGGTGCCCGAGATCTTCGACGGCACCGTGGAGATCAAGTCGGTGGCCCGTGAGGCGGGCTCCCGCACCAAGCTGGCGGTGTGGTCCGCCGACCCCAACGTGGACCCCATCGGCGCCTGCGTGGGTCCCCGGGGCCAGCGTGTGAACACCATCGTGGAGGAGCTCAAGGGCGAGAAGATGGACATTATCAAGTACTCCGAGGACCCCGCCGAGTACATCGCCGCCGCCCTCTCCCCCGCCGACGTGATCAGCGTGGACCCCCTCCCCGACGGCAAGAGCTGCCGGGTGGTGGTGCCCGACGACCAGCTCTCCCTGGCCATCGGCAAGGAGGGCCAGAACGCCCGGCTGGCCGCCAAGCTCACCGGCTTCAAGATCGACATCAAGCCCGCCTCCGCCCCCCTGGAGCCCATCGAGGAGCCCGAGGAGGACCTGTTCGCGGAGGAGGCCCCGGCTGATGAGGCGGAAGCGCCCGCCCAGGAAGTTGCGGAGACCGAAAACACGGAAGCTCCGGAAGAAGCCTAATCTTTCACAGATATATAGAGTAGAGTTGAGAGTGGAGAGTGAAGATATCTCCTATCTCCTATCTCAACTCTCCACTCTTCACTCTCAACTCTAACCAAAAGGGTGGTGCGGAACGTGCCTAAGAAAATACCCATGCGCCAGTGCGTCGGCTGCCGGGAGATGAAGCCCAAAAAGGAGCTGATCCGGGTGGTCAAGTCTCCGGAGGGGCAGGTCTCCCTGGACTTCCGGGGCAAGCTGCCCGGCCGGGGGGCCTATGTGTGCCCCGATCCGGCCTGTCTGGCCAAGGCGCGAAAGTCCAGAGCCCTGGAGCGCGCCTTCTCCGCCCCCCTCCCCCCCGAGGTGTGGGAGGCCCTGGAGGAGCAGATGAAGGAGGTGCCCACAGATGCCCAATGACCCCATTCTCCACATGCTGGGACTGGCCCGCAAGGCCGGCCGCCTGGAGATCGGCGAGGAGCCGGTGGGGGCCGCCTGCCGCGCCAGGCAGGCCAAGCTGGTACTGCTGGCCTGTGACGCGGCCTCCAACACCTTCCGCCGGGCCGCCCACTTCGGCGAAGCGGGCAACGTGCTCTGGCTGGAGGTCCCCTTTACCAAGGCGGAGCTGGGCTTCGCCCTGGGCCGGGGCAGCTGCGCCATGCTGGCCCTGACGGACGTGGGCTTCGCCTCCTCCCTGGTGCAGAAGCTCTCCGCCCGGGACCCGGAGAAGTACGGCCCCGCCGCCCAGCAGCTGAAGGCGAAGGCAGACAAGACCCTCCAGCGGCAGAGAGAGAAGCGCCAGCACGAGAAGAACCTGCGGGAGGGCAAACGGAAACCCTGGGCGGTCCCTCCGACGGAGCAGAAGAACCCCTCCGCCCCCAAAAAGCCCAAGGCCGCCCGGAAGCCCTCCGGCCCGGCCCGGGGTACTCCCGGCAAGCGGGAGGACGGTCCCAAACGCTCCGCCCGCCCCGGCGGTCTTTCCAAGGCCGGTCCCGGCGGCCGTAAGCTGTCCGGCAAGTTCCGGCATCATCCCTAAGAAACGAGGTGGCTCCCCATATGATGATAAAATATCCCATTCACAAGGTTGCCAAGGATTTCAAGCGGGGGTCCAAAGAGCTCCCTTCCAAGGAGATCATGGACATTCTGACCCAGTACGGCCATCCCCCCAAGAACCATATGCAGCCCCTGACCGACCAGGAGCTGTCCATCGTGTTTGAATATCTGACCCAGCACAACCAGGTGGACTCCATCGAGTCCATCTACGCCGACGTGTACCACGAGCCGGCCGCCGCCAAAAGCGCCGCTCCCGCCGCCAAGCAGCCCGCCCAGGGCCAGCAGCAGGCCAAGAGCTCCAACAGCCAGCCGGCCAAGCAGCCCGCTCAGAACCAGAGCGCCGCCAAGCCCGCCGCTCAGGGCGCCCCTCAGAGTGCCAAGCAGCAGGGTCAGGCCCAGGCGCCCGCCTCCAATAAGCCCGCCTCCCGCACCCCCGCCAAGAAGGTGGTGGACACCCGGGGCGGTCAGGCGGTGAACCTGGAGAAGTACGACGAGCGGCTGGAGAACTTCACCACCGAGCGCCAGCAGCAGGGCGGCGGCAAGCAGAAGTTCCAGGGCCGCAACGCCCAGCGCCAGCGGGGCCGTCAGCAGGGCCCCGGCAACAAGCGCCGCCAGGAGGAGGCCGAGAAGATGCGCCGCCTCCAGCTGGAGATCGCCAAGAAGGCCCCGGTGAAGGTGATGATCCCCGACGAGATCGGCGTGGGCGAGCTGGCCTCCCGCATGAAGAAGACCGGCGCCGAGGTGGTCAAGACCCTGATGAAGATGGGCGTCATGGCCTCCCTCAGCGAGATCATTGACTACGACACCGCCGCCCTGGTGGCCATGGAGCTGGGCTGCAAGGTGGAGAAGGAAGTGGTAGTCACCATCGAGGAGAAGCTCATCGACACCACCGAGGACAAGGAGGAGGATCTGATCCCCCGCGCCCCCGTGGTGGTGGTCATGGGCCACGTGGACCACGGCAAGACCTCCCTGCTGGACTATATCCGCCACGCCAACGTGGTCTCCGGCGAGGCCGGCGGCATCACCCAGCACATCGGCGCCTATCAGGTGGACGTGAACGGCAAGCCCGTCACCTTCCTGGACACCCCCGGCCACGAGGCCTTTACCGCCATGCGCGCCCGAGGCGCCATGGTCACCGACATCGCCATCCTGGTGGTGGCCGCCGACGACGGCATCATGCCCCAGACCGTGGAGTCCATCAACCACGCCAAGGCCGCCGAGATCCCCATCATCGTGGCCATCAACAAGATGGATAAACCCACCGCCAACCCCGACCGCATCATGCAGCAGCTCACCGAGTACGAGCTGGTGCCCGAGGAGTGGGGCGGCGAGACCATTATCTGCCCCATCTCCGCCAAAACCGGCATGGGCATCGACAACCTGCTGGACATGGTGGTCCTCACCGCCGAGATGCGGGAGCTGAAGGCCAACCCCAACCGCTCCGCCCACGGCGCCGTCATCGAGGCCCGGCTGGACAAGGGCCGCGGCCCCGTGGCCACCCTGCTGGTGCAGAACGGCACCCTGAAGCAGGGCGACGTGATCATCGCCGGCACGGCGGTGGGCCGCGTCCGCGCCATGACCAGCGCCAAGGGCGAGAAGCTCACCGAGGCCGGCCCCTCCGTGCCCGTGGAGATCATCGGCATGGGCGAGGTGCCCGACGCCGGCGACGACTTCCACGCCGTGGCCGACGAGCGCATGGCCCGGGAGCTGGCCGAGCAGCGCAAGCACGAGCAGAAGATGGCCTCCTCCGCCCCGGTGGGCAAGGTGAGCCTGGAGGATCTGTTCAGCCAGATCCAGGCCGGCGAGATGAAGAACCTGAACGTCATCGTCAAGGCCGACGTCCAGGGCTCCGCCGAGGCGGTGAAATCCTCCCTGGAGAAGCTGTCCAACGAGGAGGTCCGGGTGCGGGTCATCCACTGCGCCGTGGGCGCCATCAACGAGTCCGACGTGATGCTGGCCACCACCTCCGGCGCCATCATCGTGGGCTTCAACGTGCGGCCCGACGCCAACGCCAAGGAGAGCGCCGCCCGCAGCCACGTGGATATGCGCATGTACCGGGTCATCTACGACGCCATCAACGAGATTGAGGCGGCCATGAAGGGCATGCTCACCCCCAAATTCAAGGAGGTGGACCTGGGCCGGGCCGAGGTGCGCAACGTGTTCCGCATCACCGGCGTGGGCATGGTGGCCGGCTGCT
>ERZ1643250.2991-NODE-2991-length-12027-cov-6.699716_pt1 | contig 12027 bp, 8 predicted proteins | sample MGYA00579262_ERZ1643250 | MGnify/ENA primary metagenome ERZ1643250 (study PRJEB29033, sample SAMEA4952265) | chicken gut metagenome | biome: Broiler Chicken; feature: Gastrointestinal Tract; material: Caecum | place: Ireland | collected 2018 | study: Broiler...
TACCGCCCCAATCGCGAGCGGCGAGATAAAAGAAAAGGCCGGGCACAGGACGCGAAGTGCGGTGCGGCTCCCCAGTGGGGAGCGAATTAGCACCGATCTCCGCTCCCGCTTCGGTCGGTGCCTTACTGTGTGCCACCGGCACACGGCACCCGAAGCGGCAGCGGAGACCCAGGCTCAGCCTGGTGAATGGCGGTGACAGAACAGATACCGCCCCAATCGCGAGCGGCGAGATAAAAGAAAAGGCCGGGCACAGGACGCGAGGTGCGTCCAGGGTCAGCGCAGTATCAATGTGGCTGGAAAAGGCATAGCCCACCATTTTGCGGGTACACAAGCCCTTGCGGTGTTGCTTCAGAAAAATGATAACTTGTCTCCCTTTATGTATGAAATACTTTACAATACAATTTCGTATTTATAATCTTTCATGATGATATCTGTTCCCTTTTTCTTATATGTGCTCTCGCTGACAATTTTTCCGCCACATTTCTGGGCAACACGATTAGAAGCGGCATTTTCCTGCCCCACATAAATGGTTACTTTCTCAGCTCCTTGATTACGAGCATAATTTATCATTCCCTGAGCGATTTCGGTTGCATAGCCTTGACGCCAAAAATTTTTATGTACGCAATAAGCAATATCGTATACTTTCTTGTCTTTACTCATTATAAAACTGCATGTCCCTACCCGCTCTAATGAATTTTTAAAAACAGGAATCAAATAACAACATTCCTCATCCTCGCCTAAGCCTTCTAACATATTCAAATATTCATCATCTATTTCTTCTTTTGCTTCATCTGGCAAATATTGTCCCATCTCTGGATTGTTCCAGATACTATATGCCCACAAAGCATCTTCTTTTGTGAATCCTCTCAATAAAAGTCTTGAAGTTTCAATATCATTTATCTTCATAAGATCCTCCGTCAAATTCAACTTTTCGCCGTTGCTTTTTTCAGCAAGGCATCCTGTTCCATTTCATTGGCGTAATCGCCCTGTGCGCAGGCAACTTCCTTGATTGCCCGTTTCAGTTTATTTTTCGTCAATTGTTTCATTTCCTTAGCGGTCTGCTCCTCCAGCTTTCCACGATGGAGATACTGCGTAATCGTATGCATTCATCGGTTGCAAATCGCCTTTATCGGATGAGCGTCTGCAAACTCCCTCTGTTCCCGGCCTCTCAGGTTGCCAATTTGCCGGCATGTCCGTCCCCGATGGTCTCCGGGGACCAAACCGCCGCAGTATTTGATGTGCCGTGCATCAATGATGAGAAACCATCTGCCGCAGATGGGGCACTTCCTGGGAGCATAGCCCACACAAAGCCCCTCAAACAAGTCGGAACGGTGAGCCCTTCCCGAAAAAACGGATGAAAGGCCCCGCAAAGGGAAAAATATCTAATTCAGGGTTTGGACATCTACGGTGCAGCGCACTTGAAAATTCGGACTCAAAAAGCCCGCAAACCCGCATAAAACCTAAAAAATCGGGACGGCATCTATTTTTTCGTCCCTTCAATGAGCGGCGGCAATAGAATAGATGTCAGCCTCAATCGCGAGCGGTGAGGCAAAAGAAAAGGCCGGGCACAGGACGCGAAGTGCGTCCAGGCTCAGCCTGGTGAGCGGCGGCGACAGAACAGATACCGCCCCAGCCGCGAGCGGCGAGACCTTGTATTTTGCCGAATCCTGTGGTATTCTCTATTCGTGGTGCTACCGATAAACGGCAAGCGGTTAGTTCCCCTGACCAGATCAGGGGCGCTTCCTGCCCCCTGATCGTCTCTTGATAGAAAGGGGGGCTGCCCAATGGTTACATATTCCGATCTGATTCAGATAGGTATTTTGATCGTTGGCATTATTGCTCTGTTCATGCAGGCCAATAAAAAGAAGTAACCGCCCGGCCTTCCCAAACCAGCGGTTCCTTCTGTAATCCATGTGGGGGGCTAACCGTTTGCCGGCAGCACCCTCGTTCTATTTTTAGTATAAGGCAAGGTGTCTGAAATGTCAATAGAAGCCATGCAAAGCGAGCAATATGATAAGCTGTTCAGTGGCGCGTGGCCCCGCTCGGATCTCCGGTTCGAATCCCTCTTTGAATAAAAAAATAACAGGACGGCCCCGTTAGGGTCGTCCTGTTATTTTTGGCCCGCCCAGAGGGATGACCGAATGGCATGGCCGTTCGGCCACGCGCGGACTCCCCACGATGTGGGGCCCCGCCGCGCGCCTCCTCGCTAAAAACGTGCCGCCGGCACGTTTTCTTTACGCTCGGATCCTCTCAGGGTTCGAATCCCTCTGAACGAAAGAAGCAAGGGCGATAGAATAGATGTCAGCCCCAATCGCGAGCGGCGAGGCAAAAGAAAAGGCCGGGCTCAGGACGCGAATTGCGTCCAGGCTCAGCCTGGTGGCCCGCCCAGAGGGATTCGAACCCCCGACCTTCAGAATCGGAATCTGACACTCTATCCAGCTGCGCTATGGGCGGATATTCACTTTTGATTAGCTTATTTATTATAGCGCGGCGGCGGGGGTTTGTCAATCGCGAAAAATCCTGCCGGCGCGGCGCAGGCTCCCCCTCTTTTTCTTGACGCACCCGCCGGAAAAGGCTATCATGAGAACAACAGGACCCGAAAACGAGACGGCGCGATGCGCCGCACAAAGGAGGTTTTTCGCATGGATTTGAACCATATCCCGCAGAGCCTGCGGGATCAGATCTCGCCGGAGCTGCTCGAACAGCTCGCCCAGGAGCTGAACAAGCCCGTTTACGGGCCGAAGAGCGTGGAACGCCACATGCCTGCGCTGTGCCGCAAGGCCGCGGCGGAGGGGGCCGTGCTGCTGAAAAACGAGGGCGTGCTGCCGCTTGCGCCGGAGCAGCCGGTGGCCGTGTTCGGCCGCGTGCAGCTCGACTGGTTTTATGTGGGCTACGGCTCCGGCGGCGACGTGAACCCGCCGTACCGCGTGAACCTCATGGAAGGGCTGCGCAACGCGGGCGTAACGGTGGACGCGGAGCTGGCGCAGACGTATGCCGCCTGGTGTGCGGAAAACGAGCCGTTCCCCGGCGTGTGGGGCCGCTGGCCGCGCTGCTTCGAGGAGATGCCGATCTCCGACGGGCAGGTGCGCGCCGCCGCCGCGCGCTGCTCTACGGCGATCGTCGTGCTGGGCCGCGCGGCCGGCGAGGACCGCGAAAACACGCTGGATCCCGGCAGCTACCTGCTCACGGAAGCGGAGCGCCGCCTCCTCTCTCAGGTGACATCATCGTTTGAAAAGACGGCCGTCCTCATCGACGCGGGCAGCGTATTCGATCTCTCCTGGCTGGCGGACTACCGCGTGGGCGCCGCGCTCTTCCTGTGGCAGGGCGGCATGGAGAGCGGCAACGCCGCCGCGGACCTGCTCACCGGCCGCGTGACCCCCTGCGGCAAGCTGGCGGACACCATCGCCTACCGCTATGAGGACTACCCCTGCGCGAAGGATTTCCTCGGCCGCGACTTTAACTTCTACACAGAGGACGTCTATGTGGGCTACCGCTATTTTGAGACCTTCGCCCCGGACAAGGTGCAGTTCCCCTTCGGCTTCGGCCTCTCCTACACGACGTTCGCGTTTGAGGATGGGAGCGTCGAGCGCCTCGGCGACCGCGTGCGCGTGAAGCTGCGCGTGCGCAACACCGGCAGCCGCCCCGGCCGCGAGGTGGCGCAGATCTACGGCGCGGCCCCGCAGGGCAGCCTCGGCAAACCGGCCCGCGTGCTGGCCGCCTTCCGCAAGACGAAGCTGCTCCGGCCCGGCGAAGCGCAGAGCCTTTCGATCGAATTCCCCGTGGAACGCCTTGCAAGCTTCGACGATTCCGGCGCTTCCGGCTGCCGGAACGCCTGGGTGCTCGAGCCGGGCAGCTACACGATCTTCGCCGGCCCGGACGTGCGCGCCGCGTCGCCCGTGGGCGCGTTCTCCGTGGCGCAGCTGCGCGTGCTCTCGCGGCTTGAGGAGGCCGCCGCCTCCGCCGTGCCGTTCCGCCGCCTTGTGAACCGCGGCGGCCGGCCCTCCTATGAGCCCGTCCCGCTGGCGGAGCGCTCTCTGAAAGACCGCATTGTGCAGAGCCTGCCGGCGGAGCTGCCCTTCACCGGCGACAGGGGCATCAAGCTGCGCGACGTGGCCGAGGGCCTCGCCTCCATGAAGGACTTTGTCGCCCAGCTCACGCCCGAGGAACTCGAAGCGCTCACGCACGGCGACTTCATCATGGACAGCCCGCTCGGCACGCGCGGCAACGCGGCCGTCATGGGAGGCATCACGGAATCGTTGCGCGCGAAGGGCGTGCCGCCCGTCACCACGACGGACGGCCCCTCCGGCATCCGCCTGCAGTATTACTGCTCGCTCCTGCCGTGCGGCACAGCCCTGGCCTGCACCTGGGATCCCGACCTCGTGGAAAGCCTCTACCAGTCGCACGGGCGCGAGATGGTGCGCAAGGGCAGCGACGTGCTGCTCGGCCCCGGCATGAACATCCACCGCAGCCCGCTGTGCGGCCGCAACTTCGAATATTTCTCGGAGGACCCGCTCCTCACCGGCAAAACGGGCGCGGCCATGGTGCGCGGCATCCAGAAAAACGGCGTCTCCGCCTGCCCGAAGCACTTCGCCTGCAACAACCAGGAGACGAACCGCAACTACTGTGACTCCCGCCTTTCCCAGCGCGCGCTGCGCGAGATCTACCTCAAGGGCTTCGAGATCTGCGTGAAAGAGGGCAAACCGCAGAACGTCATGACGAGCTACAACAAGATCAACGGCGTCTGGGGCCATTATCACTATGATCTGTGCACCACCGTGCTGCGCGGCGAGTGGGGCTTCGGCGGCAGCGTGATGACCGACTGGTGGATGCGCCTGAGCCCCGACCCGGATTTTCCCCAGGTGTGGGACAGCGCCTACCGCATCCGCGCCGGGGTGAACGTGCTCATGCCCGGCGGCCTCGACCAGCAGGGCACGCCCGATCCCTCCGCGCTCGAATCGCTGCACAGGGGCGGCCTCACGCTGGCCGAGCTGCAGCGCAGCGCCTGTCAGGTGCTCGGCTTTGTAGCGCGCAGCCAGGCCATGCGCCGCCTGGACGCAGAAGGCCTGCCGAAGCTTCCCGAGCGGTGACGGCCCCCGGCGGGCGCGCCTCCTTTCCGGCCGCCCTCTTGACAAAACCGCAGGAATGATTACCATTAGAATGATCTGCTTCCATGCAGCGACTCGTGAAAAAACGCAAACAGGAGGTTTGTCCGGATGGGACGATATTTTGGCACAGACGGCTTCCGCGGGGAAGCAAACGTAAATCTGACGGCCGACCACGCCTATGAGGTGGGCCGGTTCCTCGGCTGGTATTACAACGAGAAGCGCCACCGCGCGGCGGCGGAGGGCTTGGCCGTGAAGGAAGGCCCGGCCCGCATCGTGATCGGCAAGGACACGCGCCGCTCGAGCTACATGTTTGAATACGCGCTCGTGGCGGGGCTCGTGGCCTCCGGCGCGGACGCCTACATGCTGCACGTGACGACGACGCCCTCCGTGGCATACATCGCCCGCGTGGACGACTTCGACTGCGGCATCATGATCTCCGCCAGCCATAACCCCTATTACGACAACGGTATCAAGCTCATCAACGACCAGGGCGAAAAGATGGACGAGGAGACGATCGCCCTCGTGGAGGATTGGCTCGACGGCAAGCTCGAGTTGTTCGGCCAGCGGTGGCCGGTGCTGCCGTTTGCCCGAAAGGAAAAGATCGGCTGCACGGTGGACTACATCTCCGGCCGGAACCGCTACATCGGCTACCTCATCTCGCTCGGCATGTACTCTTTCCGCGGCGTGAAGGTGGGCCTCGACTGCGCGAACGGTTCGAGCTGGAACATTGCCAAGGCGGTGTTCGACGCCCTGGGCGCCGACACATATGTGATCAACGCCGAGCCGAACGGCCTGAACATCAACCTGAACGCCGGTTCCACGCACATCGAGGGGCTGCAGAAGTTCGTAGTGGAGAAGGGTCTCGACGTCGGCTTTGCCTACGACGGCGACGCCGACCGCTGCCTGTGCGTCGATGAGAAGGGCAACGTCGTCACCGGTGACCACATCCTCTACATCTACGGCCGCTACATGAAGGAGCGCGGCAAGCTTGTGACGAACACCGTGGTTACGACGGTGATGTCGAACTTCGGCCTTTACAAGGCGTTCGACGAGCTGGGCATCGACTACGCCAAGACGAAAGTCGGCGACAAATACGTCTATGAATACATGCAGCAGAGCGGCGCGCGCATCGGCGGCGAGCAGAGCGGCCACATCATCTTCTCGAAGTACGCCTCCACGGGCGACGGCATCCTGACGAGCCTGAAGATCATGGAGGTCATGATGGCCCGCAAGGCCCCGCTGAGCGAGCTGGCCGCCCCGCTGAAGATTTACCCGCAGGTGCTCGAGAACGTGCGCGTGGCAGACAAGGCCGCCGCGCAGAACGACCCGGACGTGCAGGCCGCCGTGGAGCAGGTTGCCGCCGCCCTGGGCGACACCGGCCGCATCCTCGTGCGCGAATCCGGCACCGAGCCGGTCCTGCGCGTGATGGTGGAGGCCCCCGACCACGCCCTGTGCGAAAAGCACGTGGCGGACGTCGTGGCCGTCATCCGCGAAAAGGGCCACGCGGTGGAGTGAGCCTCCCCGCAAAAGGCAAAGCATCCCTGTGAAAGGCAAGCACCCCGGATCGGGCGCTTCGGCGTCTGCTCCGGGGTGCTTTTTGTCTCTTTATCCTGTGCCGCTTTTATCCCCTTCTGTAGCGCTCCACCATGCGCTCATAGAGGCCGGGCACAAAGACGCGGCCCTTGAACTCGTCGGTGAAGATTTCCTCCTCTCTGTAGGGCTCCGCCTTCCAATCGGTGAAGATCGCGTCCATCGCATGCAGGAAGGGCATCGTGGTGGGCACGGTGCACGGCGGCTTTTCGCATTCGCCGGCCACCCAGCGCACCGTGCGGATGAGCTTCTGCGCCGTCTCCTCCTCGGTCGTCGGGTCGCCGTACTCCACCGTCTCGCCCGCGTCCGTCACGGCCCAGAGGCGCGGCGTGCCGTTCTGCGTGAAGAACACCTCGCCGTGCTCGAAGCGGAGCGAGAACACCGGCTCCAGGTTGCCGCACGTCGCGTGCGAGGCCAAAAAGAGGATCGGCGCGCCCTCCGGCCCGGTGAGCCGCACGGCGCACGTGTCGAACGTCTCGATGCGGTTCGCGCGCCGCAGCTCCGCCTGCTCCACCTGCGCGGGGAAGGCCGTCTCCATCGTGCCGCCCAGCAGGAACAGCAGGTTGTGCAGGTAATGCGCCGTGGCGTTGCTGGCCACGGAATCGCGGATCGGGCGGCCGTCCGGCAGGGCAAGCTTGCCCGCCCAGCCGCTGCCGCGCCCGTAGTACGCAAAGTCGCGCTCCCAGAGCGTCATGCACTTCGCGCTCAGCACCCGGCCGTAGCGCCCCGCGAGGATGTCGCGTTTCAGGGCGAGGATCGGCCCGGTGAACGAGAGCTAGAAGCCCACGAAGATCTCGCGGCCCGCCTGCTTTGCGCCGTCCGCCATGCGCTGCGCGTCGGCCGGCAGCGCCGCCGTCGGCTTTTCGCACAGCACGTGGCTGCCGTGGGCCACGGCGCAGAGCGACTGCTCCGCGTGGTAGGGGATCGGGCAGGCCAGAATCACGAGATCCGCCTCCCGCTCGCGGTAAAACGATTCGAGCGAATCGAACACCTTCACGCCGTGCGCCTCGCAGGTGCGGCAGGCTGCCACGCGGCCGGCAAACGGCTCCACCACGCCCGCGAACTCCATCGGCAGATTCCATTTGTTTTCGAGAAGATAGGGCAGGTAAAAGCCGCCGTAGCCGCCCGCCCCGCTGAGCGCAATCCGCACCCGTTTCATGCCGTCATTCCTCCTTCCAGGCTTCGCGCCAGCCGCGCCAAACCCGTTCAAACCACTGATCGCTCTCCGGGATGGGCCGCGCAGGCCGCAGGCCGGAAAGCGCCCTCCCCTGTTCCGTGCGCGTGCGCACACACAGGTTTTCCTTCTGCTCGCGGCACGGCAGCGCACGCAGCGCCGGCCAGCTTCCGCTCACCGGCGCGCCTGCCGCCTCGCCCGGATCGGCCAGGCACAGGCCGGAACCGCGGCTGCCGAAGGCTTCCCGCGCCAGCTCCATGGCCGAGAGCACGGCCGCCTGCGTGAGCAGCATATCCCTGTTTTTCAGCAGGGCGGCGGCCTCCCGCCGGGCGGAAAAGCGCGCCGTTTCCCAGAACCGCGCGAGCTCCGCTTCCGCCTCGCCCTGCAGCGCCGCCATGGCGCTGCCGCGCAGGTAGGCGGCCGATTCGCTCATCGCGCGCTGGAAGCGCTCCCGCTGTTCGCGCACAAAGCGGCAGCCGCTCTCGACCGGCACGGCGCGCAGCCGCGCGAGCAGATCGTCCGCCTCGCGCACGGCCAGATCCGCCGCTTCCGGCGCGGGCTGCCGCTCCCCGGCGCGCAGGCTTCGCGCAATGTGCTCCGCCGCGCGCAGCGAGCCCACCTGTGTGGAGTTCAGCGCGCTGCCTCCGGGGCGCACGGCCCCGAAGGTGCCGGCCGCCTCCCCCGCCGCATAGAGGCCGGGCACGGTCGTCTGCCAGTTGCGGTCCACCTCGAGGCCGCCGCTGCAGTGCTGGGCGCACACGCTGATCTCGAGCATCTCCGCCTTCAGGTCAATCTGATGCGCGGCGTACAGCGCGAGCGCGCCGGGGTTCATGGCCGCCAGCCGCTCCACCGGCGTATCCAGCAGCGCGCCGGAATTTGCAAGGTAATCGCGCGCCTCCTCCGGCAGCAGGTCAAAGCCGTCCTCCAGCCCCGCCGGGTTGCGGCGGAAATCGAGGTAGACGCGGCGGCCGCGGCCGAAGATCTCCCGGTGCACGAGCAGATCGACGAGCGAGGATTCCCCCGCCTTCGCCGCGTCGAACGGCCACTGGTACCCCTTGCGGAAGCAGAGCAGCAGCACGCGGCGCGGATCGGGGATCGCTTCCGCGAGGAAGTCGTGCTCCTCCCCCGCTTCGTCCACGGAGACATACCGCGGCAGCGCCTGCTGGTATGTGCCGGAGACGTTCCACCGGAATTTCACCGAGGCCAGGCCGTACTGCCAGTCCTGCAGGTTGTTCGCCGCGGCCCCGGCCTCGAGCGCCATGCCCGTCATGCCCGTCTGGCTCTGCGGATACACGCTGTTCCGGTACACGATGGCCGGGCCGCCCGTGGCGAGCACGATGTATTCGCTCAGCACGGCCGTGAGGCCGAACGATTCCTCCCCGGCGCGCGCGCCGTCCAGGCAAAGCAGGCCGTGCACGCCCTTTTCATCCGCGAGCAGGCGCACCGCCGTCATCCTGTCGAGCACCGGGATGCCCTTCTGCGACACGGCGCGCTCGAGCGCCTCCGTCATCAAACGCGAGGTGAGCGGCCCGCAGGACGTCGCCCGCCGCCGCGTGTCGTGGTCCGTCTGGTAGCCCACATACTCGCCGTATTCGTTCGTCGGGAAGGGCACGCCAAGCTGCACGAGCTTCAAAAAGCCGCGCGCCGAGCCCGCCGCCTCGCACAGCGCGATATCGCCGTCCACCCCCCCGCCGCCATAGAGCGTCTCGGCCAGGTCGCGCACGCTGTCGCCGTCGCTTCCCGAGAGGGAGAGCTTGTAATACGTCTGCTTGTCGCTGCCCGTGTTGCGCGAGGTGCCCATGCGCACACCCTCCGTGAGCAGCACCACATCGCGCACGCCCAGGTTCCACAGGCAGTCTGCCGCGTTGTAGCCGGCGCAGCCGCTGCCCACCACCACGGCCTGCGCCGTGACGGCCGGCAGGGCAAGGCCGCGCAGTGTGAGTTCTGCCCGCTTCATGGCCGCGCCCTCACAGGCGGCGCAGGTGGAAGCCGCCGTCCGCGTTCAGCACCTGCCCGGTGGCGAAGTCCAGATCGCCGCCCGCCGCCGCGGAGACGCAGGCCGCCACGTCCTCCGGCCGGCCGAACCGGCGGATCGGCGTCACGCCCTCCGCGATGAGCTTCTCATACTTTTCCCTCACGCCCGCCGTCATGTCCGTGAGGATGATGCCGGGCCGCACCTCGAACACCGGGATGCCGTATTCCGCCAGCCGGTCCGCGAACAGCTTCGTGCACATCGAGATCCCCGCCTTGGAGATGCAGTATTCCCCGCGCGACGTCGAGGAGGTGTAGGCCGAGATGGAGCTGATGTTCACGATGCGCGGACGGTAGTCCGGCAGCGTGCCCGCCTGCACGAGCCGCACCATCTCGTTGGCGAAGAGCTGGCACATGAAGAAGCAGCCCTCCAGGTTGATGTGCATGAGGCGGCGGAAGCTCTCCCGGCTCGTCTCCAGAATGTCGGCGCGCACCGTGGGAGCCACGCCCGCGTTGTTCACGAGCAGATCGATCCGCCCGTATTTCTCCCGGATCCATTCCAGCGCGTGCGCGCGGTCCCCCTCGCTGGAAATGTCAAGGCCGATGTAGTCCACCGCAACCCCCTGCTCTGCGAAGGAGCGCACCAGCGCCTCGTTTTCCCGCGCCGTCGCGCTCGCCACCACATGGAAGCCGTCGCGCGAAAGGCGCTCCGCAATGCCGCGGCCGATCCCACGGCTCGAGCCCGTCACCAGGGCAATTTTCTGCACGTCCGCCATCGCGCTCAGCCCTCCTTTTTCAATACATCCCGTTTATAATACGGAAGATAATACGCAGAGTCTCTCACCACGCAGCCGGCGATCGACCCTGCGCGCATGAGTTCGGAGCACTTGCCGCAGGCCACACAGCAGCGGGCCGCGTCCACGGCGCCCTTCTGCAGGATGTCGCGGGGGAAGTCCGGGTATGCGAAGGAGGCGCGGCCGAAGCCCGCCACGGCGAAGCAGCCCTGCTCCACGCCGCCCGCGGCGAGATAGGGCGCCATGGCGCCGGGATAGGAGAGGCCGGAGCCGATCACGGCCAGATCCGGCGCGGATTTCTGGATGGCCGATACGCACGACACCATGCGCGCCAGGCCCGTGAGCGGCGATTCCCCGCACGCATAGGGGTAATGGTTGGCGGGGCGGTTCACATGCGGGTTCACATAGGGGTTGCCGATCGTCACGTCGAGCAGCTTGAGGCCGGATTCCGCGCACAGCAGCGAGACGAGGCGCTCCGGCTCGCTGAGATCGGGCGTCAGGCCCCCTCCCTCGGCGACGCCGAAGCCGTAGGGATAGGGGAAACCGTCATACACGTTCAGCCGCGAGGTCACGATGAAATCGGAGCCGGTTTCCTGTTTGGCGGCCTGCACGGCGCTGCGCAGGAAGCGGGTGCGGTTTTCGAACGAGCCGCCATAGCGGCCGGGCCGCGTGTAGGCGGAGAGCAGCTCGCTGGCCAGATAGCGGTGGCAGCTCTTGATGTCCACGCCGTCAAACCCGGCCTTCTCGGCCAGCGCGGCAGCCGCGCCCATCTGCTCCACCAGGCGGTCGAGGTACTCGTCCGAGACGATGCGCTCCGCCGGGATGGGCGTGCCGCCCTCAAACAGCGGGTTGTTGTACGCGATGAGCGGGTCCGGCCTGCCCTCAGGCTTGGAATACCGGCCGGAATGCGTGGCCTGCAGGATGAGCAGCGGGGCGTAGCCGTTCGCCTTCACGGCCTCCTCGCGGATCTGATCGGCCAGGCGGCGGAAATCGTCGAGCGTCTCCGGCGTGAGCCAGAGCTGGCGCGGGTTGGCGCGGCCTTCGCGACACACGGCCGTTGCCTCAAACCAGATGAGCCCGGCGCCGCCCCGGGCAAAGCGCATATAGCGGCGGATCGTCGGCTCGGCGGGGCGGCCGTCCGCCGTGCCGTCACAGCCCTCCATGGGCTGCACGGCGATGCGGTTGTGCATCGTGTGCGCGCCGATCGCGAGCGGCTGCGCCAGCACCTCCGTGTGCTCGGAAAGGGGCAGCTGCACGCCCTGGGCGTCCAGCTTTTCCGCAAACGCCTGGAGCGCCTTGTTTTCGAATTGTCCCATGTTCGGTTCTCCCTTCGTGTTTGCACGGAAATCAATTTTGAAAAAGTATTCTGAGAATCATAGAGCAGTCAAGCAAG
>ERZ1643250.2995-NODE-2995-length-12007-cov-6.000586_pt1 | contig 12007 bp, 13 predicted proteins | sample MGYA00579262_ERZ1643250 | MGnify/ENA primary metagenome ERZ1643250 (study PRJEB29033, sample SAMEA4952265) | chicken gut metagenome | biome: Broiler Chicken; feature: Gastrointestinal Tract; material: Caecum | place: Ireland | collected 2018 | study: Broiler...
ACGCTAACTGAGGATAACGCAGAAAACAGGCGAATTTACAGGGCTGAGGCGTATTACCCCTTGTACACCGACGCTTCGCAGAATGGTAAAACTATATTCTACAAAAGACAGCCGTCAAAAGGAGCAGCTTCAAATGCTTTTCAGCCAGAACAATATTCCCTACAAACTCAAAACCAAAAGCAGCTCCCCTCTTCATGTGATGGATTCAGCTGTTCTGGGCAGTATGAAGCAGCCGCTTGAACTGAGCCACACGTTTCTTGTACCGGAAAAAGATGCTGACCGGGCCCGGATGCTGCTTCAGCATATCCAGGATAAACTCTAGTCGGCATCGCCCGTCTTCAGCCGCTCCAGATCCGCCAGCAGTTCCGCCGCAGTCCTGTTGTATACAGGATGGCGGGCGTAAGGCGCGATCTGGCAGAGAGGCTTCAGCACGAAATCTCTCTTATACATCTCAATGTGGGGTATATGAAGCTCTTCTTCATCCAGAATCAGATCGTCGTACAAAAGGATATCCAGATCCAGAGTCCGGGGACCCCAGCGGACAACGCGTTCCCTCTTCGCCTCCTGTTCAATCTCATGCAGCCGCTCCAGAAGCTCATGAGGCGTCAGCAGGGTCCGGATCTTCATAGCCCCGTTCAGGAAATCGTCCTGCTCCACCCCGCCATAGGGCGCCGTCACAAGGAAGTCCGAAACCGCCTCTACCCGGCATCCCCGGGTGGAACGCAGGCCTTCCACGCCAAGACGCAGATTGGCCTCCTTATCTCCCAGATTGGAACCAAGAGCGATGTAAGCTGTATGCCAGCCCCGTTCAATCTCCACAGAAACGGTCTCCAGCGGCAGTCCCACAGGGGCCCAGGGCTTTTTGATCTCCAGGCGGATTTTCTCCAGACGTTCTGTGTTCAGAAGCAGTTCTTCCGCCAGGCGCTCCGCCGCAGTCTCCAGAAGCTGAAAGGTATTCTGTTCCATGAATTCAGTGATAAACCGGCTGACCTCCCCATAATGAATGGACTTCGCCAGGTCGTCCGCCCTCCCGGCTTCCCGGGTAGAGGTATAGAGTACAGCCGAAACCACAAACTTCTGCCCCAGCGCGTTTTCTTCGGGAAATACCCCATGCCTCGCAAATACTTCCAGATTTTTAATATGAATCTTATCCACGTTCCGGCCCCTCCTGTCCGGACACCCTGCGGCCCGCCGCCAGTATGGCCTCCGTCATGCGGATCGCCCGCAGATTTTCCTTTACGTCATGAACGCGCACAAAGGCATAGCCCTTCATCACCGCCAGAACCGTCGTCACAAGGGTTCCTTCCAGCCGCTGATCTGCCGGAAGATCCAGAGTCAGTCCAATCACAGATTTTCGGGAGGTTCCCAGCAGCATGGGATAACCCAGCTCGTGAAAACGCTCCAGATAATGCAGCGTCTCCAGGTTCATCTCCAGTGTCTTCCCGAAACCGATGCCCGGGTCCAGTATGATTTTATCGTCCGGAATTCCCGCCGCCCTTGCAAGCTCCGCGCACTGGGCCGTCTCCCGCAGCATATCCGGGAAAAAATCTTCGTACTCTGTGGTGTTCTTATTGTGCATCAGACAGCAGGCTGTCCCGGTCCGGGCAATAAGCCCCGCCATCTCCGGATCGTACTTCAGTCCCCAGATGTCATTGACCAGGTCGGCTCCCGCCTCGATGGCCGCCGCAGCCACTTTTGACTTGTAGGTGTCTACCGATATGGGAAGATCCAGCTCCCGTTTTACCGCCCGAATCACAGGCACAATACGGGCAATCTCTTCCTCATCAGAAATCTGCTGATGGCCCGGCCGGGTGGATTCTCCTCCGATATCGATGATATCAGCCCCCTCTTCCGCCATGGTCCAGGCATGGGACAGCGCATCGTCCGTCTCATTCCATCTTCCTCCATCGGAAAAGGAGTCCGGCGTCACATTCAGAATTCCCATAATGTAGGTTTTATTTTTTACGTCAAATTCTCTGTTTCCTATTTTCATAATTTAATCTCCAGATTCTTTTTTGTCTCCGGCCAGTCGCATTTTTCCTGAACCGGACAGGAAAAGCAGTTCCGAGACAGCTTGTCCGCCCGGTAAAACAGAGCCGACAGCTCTGTTCCCTCCTGAGCCGTCCTGTGGCTGCGTATCAGATGAAGAACCATCTCCCGCCCGCCTTCCGAAAATCCGCAGTCCGAAAGGATTTTTTCCGCAATTTCGGCACTGGCCTTCTCATGGGGAATCCCCTTTTCATACTGCAGATGGCGTCCGATGTCATGAAGGAGCCCAGCCGCGTAAATCAGTTCCTTAAGTTCGGAAAGCCTGTTCTTCCGCTCTGCAGAAGCTTCTCCCGGTATTTCTTCCCGCGGAATTTCTTCTTCCGGCAGGATTCCTTCCTCCAGAGCCAGCATGTAAGTCAGTCTGGCCACGTCCAGAAAGTGCTCCGGCGTGTGGCGGCAGAATTCCCTCGTCTCCTCATGAGCCCGGATTTTCTCCAGGCACTCCTGATAAGTCCTGTGGCGCCAGATCCGGTTCACCCGCTCCATTCCCATTGCGCCGCTTTCCGCCCTCATCCCTGTTTCACCATGGACAGAAAACGGTTCTGAAGCTCATAATTGTCCTGAAATACTCCTGTCGCTGTCATGGTCACCGTTTTGCTTCCCGGCTTTTTGATCCCCCGCATGGTCATACAGGTATGCTCCGCCTCCAGCATGACAATCACGCCCCGGGGATTCAGGTTTTCCTCCAGCGCCCGGGCAATCTGCGCGGTCATCTTTTCCTGAATCTGGGGCCTTCGCGCAAACACATCCACAGTCCGGGCGAGCTTGCTTAAGCCCACTACCTTTCCATCGGGCAGATATCCGATATGCGCTTTTCCATAAAAGGGGAGTAAATGATGTTCACAGACGGAATAAAAGGTGATATCCTTCTCAATCACCATATCGTTTCTTTCCACAGAAAACTGCTTTTTCAGATGCACGGCAGGGTCTTCGTACAGGCCGCCGTAAATCTCCTGACACATGCGGGCAATCCGGTCCGGCGTCTCCAGAAGTCCTTCCCTGCCCACGTCCTCGCCGATTCCCTCCAGCAGAAGCTGAACGCCGGCTTTGATCTTTTCATAATCCATCATAAAAAAACACACCTCCTTGATTGTGCGGCAGAACATATGCAGAACATATGCAGAACATATGACGAAATATCCCTTCACAATATGAGATGCGTTCTTATCTTATATTGCTGCAACGGGTGCGGTCTCCATATCGTAAGACTTAGCTTTTCGTTTCAGCGGCAACTCCCCATCCGCTGAACACTTGACGCATGAAAACCTATTTTGCATATTATTCTATTGTCTGGTATAATCGAATTATAGCACACTCCATGGAGTATGCAAGACAAAAGCCGGATTTTACACATATTTTTCAGGAGGAAAACATTATGCACCGACCTCTGTCACAGATGCTGGCCATTCCGGCCAGTCCCGATTCCCTGCACGACCCGGAAGAACTGCTGCGCCGCGTCCAAAATACCGGCGCTTTTCAGCTTCACTCTTCCCGGCTTGAGGATGAGACGCTCCACCTGGAAATCTCCTCAGACGGAGAGCTTTACCACGCGGAAATCTATCCCACAGAATTTATGATTCCGGAGCTTTACCGCTGCCAGCATCTGTTTCCCGATGTGGATGTGGAGGCCATCGAAAGAGCTCAGCTCGGCCTGGCAGCAGAAATGGAATTTGGGCCTGACGCCCTTGCTTCCTATCATCTGCAGCTGAAGCTTATCTGCACCCTGGTGCCGGATCTGCTTGCCGTACTGGACGACAGCTCGGAAAAGATTCTCTCCGGCCGCTGGGTCACCCTGGCCGCCCAGTCCCGGGTCGCTCCCGCGCCCCGGTATCTTTACACGGCCCAGGCCGTGTCCGGCGGAGACGACTGCGTCTGGCTCCATACCCACGGTCTGAACCGCTGCGGCTGTCCCGAACTGGAAGTCTTAAACTCCACAAAGGAAACATACCAGTCCCATTATAATGTACTGGAGACCCTGGCCAACCGGCTTCTGGACGAAGAAGAAATCCCCGGCTGCGGCGAACCTTTCTTTCTGGCTTATGTGGATCAGGAAATTCCCCTGATTGTCACCCTGATTCCCTGGGCTGACGCCGTGGAGAACTACCCGGAAGATATGACCGGCGGAAAGGCCGACCGTCAGGAGGGCCACAATGAAGATACCTGCGCCATCTTTGTCTACCCTTCCGAGGAGAGCATCGACAGGGGGCAGTATTCCTCCCTCGCCATTTACGATCAGCTCCTGCAGGACAATCCCATCTATATGATTACCACCGATGAGACGAACCGCATGCACGACCTGGCCGCAGAGCGCCTGTCCTATTTTAAGGCCGCCTTCCAGGACAGCCGGAATAAGCTTCTCGGCAAATTCGGACTGCTCATTGACGAAAAATACCGCACCGAGGACAACTGCCGGGAGCATATCTGGTTTGAGATTCTGGATATCCAGGGGGACCGCTTCAAGGCCCGTCTTACTCAGGAGCCTTATTATGTAAGCGGCGTCCACGAAGGATATGAGTGCGAATTCGGCCCGGAAGACTTGACCGACTGGCTGATCTTTACGCCGGAGCGGCGGATTTCACCGGATGATGTGTATCTGATGGAGCTGTGAGGCGCAGTGCCGGTGAATCCTGAAAAACCACTCTGAACAGTAACATAACGGCGCGCGTCAGACAGACGCGCGCCGCAGCTATTTCCGCAGCTATTTCCACACCACTTTCATCTCCCCATTCCGTACCACCGGAACAGGGCTGTATTTCTGAATATATCTTTTTATCAGCTCCGGCACCTCTTCGTTTCCCTGCCAGAGTACCGGGCAGTCCCGCAGCATCGGATAGCCGCCGGTGCCGGTGGCCCGGTAATTGCTGACACAGAGCCGGTAGGTCCTCTTTCCAAGGGGCGCGCCGTCCGGCAGCGTGAGCCGGACCAGCCGGCTCCCCACTGGACGGCGCAGGTCGAAGGTGTAGGAAAGCCCTGCATAGAAGTCATAATTGTAATGCTCTATCTTGGGCTTTAAAAACACATCGGAGATACAGGGCTGTCCGTCCCGGAGCTCCAGATAGGAGGCGCAGCGCTCCAGGCAGCCGCACAGCACCTCTTCCGTCACCTCCAGAACCGTCAGTGTATTGGAGAAGAGATAGGCTGCCGCTATGCCCCGCATGGTTACGGAGGCAGACAGTCCCACAGGCTCATTGCTCAGGCTGGTGCAGGAAAAATCCGCGCCCGAAGCCTCCAGCTGTACCTGATTGAACAGATCTGCCAGCCGGCTGCCCCGGAGAGCGGCCTCCAGCTTTTCTTCCGGCAAAATCGCCTCTTTCAGGCTGCCCACCGGCAGATCCAGCCAGGCCTGCACCTGCTTTTCCAGCGGCAGAAGCCGGGCATACGGCTCCGCCGGGGTCCTTGTTCCTGTGTCGAGAAACTCCGAACGGAAACTTCTTTTTTTATCCCCAGAAATCTCACCCTGAATCAGAAGAAGTTTTCCCGCGTTCGCAGGCGGCTGGACCGCCCAGGTTCCCGCAAGCTCCACTCCCTCCACCGCCATATGCTGGTGTCCGGTCAGAAGAAGATCGAAATCCAGCTCTTCCCCCAGGCGGCAGGCAATGTTTTCCCTGCTGTCGGAAAGGCACTGGCCCGTCTCCAGATCCTTTTCAAAGCCACCGTGATATATGCACACGCGCACATCGCACCGGCCCTTCAGACGCTTACAGGCTGCCTTCGCGGCTTCGAAGGGATCTGTGATTCGAAGTCCCTCCAGATTGCAGGGCGCTTCCCAGACATTCACGAAATCCGTGACCACGCCTGTAATCCCTATCCGGAGGCCGTTTTCCAGCACATGCACGGTTTCCTTCTGAATTCCCAGCTCTCCCCTTATATCCTCCACATTGGCGCAGAGGCAGACAGCGTCTGATGCTTCCAGATATTCCTTCAGCGTCTGATATCCGTAATTGAAGTCGTGGTTTCCCAGTGTGAAATAATCAAGGCCCATGGCCCGGAAGGCTTCCGCCACAGGATGGAAGGGCCAGTTTTCCCGGTGCTCCAGATAATATGCGGTAAATGGCGTTCCCTGCAGGGAATCTCCTCCGTCCAGCACCAGGGTGTTTCCGTCTTTTCTTATTACGGAAGCCATATTCAGCAGGCCGGAGGCCTCCGGTCCTCCGGAAGCATAATCGACCGGAAATATGTGTCCGTGGGTATCGGAGGTATAATAGATAGTAAGTTCTTTTCCCATAATCAGCCTCTCGCCAGCTTCACGCGGATTTTTGTAGAGATCCATTCCACAATCAGGACCAGGACGATAAGGCCGGCCAGAATCGCTCCGGCCTCGTTCCAGCGGTAGCTGTTCATAGCAAAAATCAGGGGCGCTCCGATGCCGCCCGCTCCCACCAGGCCCAGCACAGTGGCGTCACGCAGATTGATGTCAAAGCGGTAGATGGCAGTGGACGCAAAATTCGGCATAAGCTGGGGCAGGATTCCATAGCGGATCTTCTGCCAGGACGTGCAGCCGGCCGCATCCAGGGATTCCAGCACCTTTGTATCCAGATCCTCTATGGCTTCTATATACATCTTGCTTACCATTCCCACGGAGCAGAGGGACATGGTCAGAAGTCCGGCGAAGGCGCCCGGTCCTGTCACACGGATGAACATCAGCCCATAGACAAAGGCCGGAACCGTACGGATCGCCATGATCGCAAGCCGGCCGATAAAGGCCACCGGCGCAGGCGTCAGATTGGAGGCGGACAGAAAGGCCAGCGGAATGGAAATCACCGCACCCACCACGGTACCCAGAAAGGCGATACAGATGGTCTCCAGAAGCAGATAAGGCACTCCCTGGGTGGTCAGATTGAACAGCAGCCCCGTATCCGGGTGAAAGATTCCGGCCAGAATGTTCCAGGCAATCTTCGCGCCGTTCTGGGTGGTGCCGCTGGTTTCCACGGCTGTACCGCTCCAGATCAGAAGAGCCACGGTGATCAGCGCAATGACCAGCTCAAAGACCCAGCGTCTCGGCCTTTTGGCGTAAGCCTCTTCAATTCGTTTATTCATCCTCTCTCCTCCTCCCTATACCAGGCGTCTGCGCGCCGCTCTGCTGATGGTCTCAATGATGAATACAGTCACAAACAACACCACCAGAATCATTCCCACGCTGGAATACTCGCGCCAGCCTATCTTTTCGTTCAGAATCAGTCCCAGTCCTCCGGCTCCCACATAGCCCAGGATCGAAGCGTAGCGGACGTTTCCCTCAAAACAGAACAGGCAGTTGGACAGATAGGAGGGAAGCACCTGGGGCACAATGGAGCTGACAAAGGCCCGGGCTTTCGTGGCCCCCATGGCCTCCATGGCTTCAAAGGCCCCCATATCCACCGTCTCAATTTCCTCGTAAAGGATTTTCCCGATATAGGCAAAGGTAAAAATGGCGATGGCTGTCGTTCCTGCCAGTGTACCCAGACCGAAAATATATGTGGCAATCAGGGCCGTCACCAGCGTGGGCAGGGTGCGGATGATGGAAAGAAGCAGACGCACGGCGCTCACCACAAGACGGCTGCGGATGATATTGGTGGAAGCCAGCATGGCAAAAGGGACCACCAGCAGGGAACCGATCACTGAACCAAGCAGCGACATTTTGATGGTGTCAAAAAGCGGCTGCCAGACCTGGGACAGATACCCCCAGTCCGGCGGGAACATTTCTCCCAGAATCACGAAAAACTCCCGGATTCTGGCTGCCAGGATTCCCATATCAAAACCTGTGACCTTTACGGAAAGGGCAGTCAGAAGCACTACTGCCAGCACCCCAAGCGGCGCTCTGGACCGGTATTTCAGCACCTGCTTTCCGTTTGAAAGCTCCAGTACTCTGGGCGGAAAGATTCTGTCATACAGCTTCATACCGCAGCCTCCTCCTTTCCCTGATAAATGCCATCCAGGATCTGCTGTGTCACCTGTGAAGACGGACCGTCGTACACAATCTTTCCTTCCCGGATGCCGATGACACGGGAAGCGTACTGAAGCGCCAGCTCCACATGGTGGATATTGATGATTACCGTAATATTCATATCCCGGTTGATACGCTGAAAATCATCCATGACCTGGCGGGCCGTCACCGGGTCCAGAGAGGCCACCGGCTCGTCAGCCAGAATAATCTGGGGGTTCTGCGCAAGTGTCCGGGCCAGGGCCACCCTCTGCTGCTGCCCGCCGGAGAGCTGATCCGCGCGGACAAACGCCTTGTCCAGAATTCCCATTTGATCCAGGGCTTCCAGGGCCGCGATTTTTTCCTCCTTCCTGAAAATACCCAGGAACGCCCGCCACCAGGGAAGCTCCGGCACGAATGCCGTCAGCACGTTTTTGATCACGGTAGTCCTTGTAATCAGATTGAAGGACTGAAAAATCATTCCGATTTTCCGCCGGAAGGCACGGAGGCTCTTTCCCTGCAGTTCCATCACATTGATGCCGTCCACCGTCAGCGTTCCTTCTGTGATATCGTGCATGCGGTTGATCGTGCGGATCAGCGTGGACTTTCCGGCTCCGGAGAGCCCGATGACCGCCGCGAATTCCCCCTGCTCGATTTTCAGATTGATATCCTTCAGGGCCTCAAAGCCGTTGGGATACCGTTTGCTTACATTTTGAAATTCTATCATGTCTAACCTCTCACTTAAAAAGGGAGGAAGCTTTTTTCGCCTCCTCCCCGTCAGCTTTTTCTTTTCTCCCCCCGGCTTACTGAGCCGTATTCAGGGTCTGGATCATTTCCTGGGCCGCGCGCTCGGAATCATAGTCAGAGGACTGGGCGGGCAGATAACCGTTGTGGCTGTAAATGGAGATAACCTCCTTGCCTGCCTCGGTATTTCCAATGTTGATAAACGCCTCAGACAGAGCAGCCTTGAAAGCGTCATCCATAATCGGAGAGGTCTTGCTCACGCTGATGGTATCGTTGTAAATAGCCGGAGTCACGCCGATGACAGCCGTGTCATCCCAGATGCTGTTTGTCATGGCATATTCGCCGGTCCACTCATCCTCATAATCTCTGCGGGCGTCCGCATAGGTACACAGTACGTCTACCTGTCCCGACGCAAGTCTCGCAAATGCGCTTCCGTAGGAATCAGACTGCACTGCATGGGGCAGATCCGTAATGTTCATCTCATAATTCTCCTGCAGCCACAGGGACGGATAAATGTATCCCGCGGGTGAAGAAGAGTTTGCCACGCTCCAGTTGGCGCTGCTTACGTCCTCCCAGGTGAGCTCCTCGCCCGCGTTGACCTTTGCCGCCAGCTCCTGGCCCTTCTCAGAGGGACCTGCGATAATCAGGGCGCGGTAGCTGGTAACCTGCTCGGTGGTGGGCTCTGTGGGAGCATTGTCGTTCCAGTCCTTCGGATTGTCGGAGTCGATGGACAGTCCGTCACGGGTGGCGGTCAGAAGCACGTCGCAGCCGTCATCATAGAGCACATAGGTTCCTCCCGGAATCAGGCCTACGTCAGCCGTTCCGGCAGACAGTGCCTCTCCTACTGCCTCATAACTGGTTCCCACCGTAATATCTACTTCCTTTACATCATAGCCAAGCGTCGCCAGTTCATCTGTCAGAAGCTGCTTCAGAGGCTCTGTGGCAGTAATGATCTCTTCCGGCTCTCTGGACGGCACGAACGCAATGCGAAGCGTGTCAATAGTCTTGTTCTCTGTTCCTGTCTCTTCCGCGGCAGCCGTATCCTCCGCAGCGTCTGTTCCTGCGCTTTCCGTACTCTCTGTACTCTCTGTACTTTCTGTGGATGTACCTTCCTGCGTCTCAGAACCCTGTCCGCAGCCGGCAAGCAGACCTACACACATAAGTCCCGCAAGCAGCATAGTTGCAAGCTTTTTCATTTGATACTCCTCCATGTGATTGTGTTTGTTGTGTCGTTTGCATGCAAAGTCTAATCTATATTGTAAGGGGAGAGCTCCCCCTGCAATCTCTGTTATCTGTATTTCCGGGAGCAGCAGTTTCTTTTCCCGGAAGTCTCTTTTATCTGAATTTTCTTTCTCCTGCGGCGCTGCGGTCAGGCCGTGTCCCCGATTTTCAGGTGGGCGGGAACCAGCACAGTCACAGGCTGGCTGCGTCTCTGGCTGATCCTGCCAAACAGCAGCTCCAGCGCGTTCTCCCACACATAATCCGGAAACATCTCCAGACAGGTACCTGTGGGCCATTTGCTTTCCAGGGTCTGCAGGTCCTGGTAAATAACCACCGCCACGTCTTTCGGCACCCGGACGCCCAGTTCCCGGAAGGCCTCCAGGGCTCCTTCCGCCACTTCATCACTTCCCAGCAGCATGGCTTCCGCAAGTCCATGCTCCCGGTACGCCTTCATGGCCAGCTCATAGCCGCTTTCCCGGCTGATTTCTCCCACATGAATGGTCTCCGGCCGGTACTGTCCTCTGTCCTCCAGAATTTTCCGAAGCGCCTCCAGGCGGTGCACTCCTATCCGGAAGCCGTCGCCCTCATACAGTCCTCCGATGTAACCGATTCCCGTATAGCGCTTCCGGTCCAGCAGATAGGAAACCATCTGCTGGTGACCGGCGTCGAAATCCACCTTCACCTGATCAAACTCATAGCTGTATTGATTGGAATTGATAAAGACAATGGCGAAGGAAAGGGAGCGGAGAAAATCAAGCTCTCTGTCACTGAATTCTCCGAAGGCAATCACGCCGTCCACATCACGGGCTTCGCCGAAGGACAGCCGTACAAAGGATACCTCATACTGATCCGTCATCATCTGAACGATGCAGGACAGACCTGATAATCTCACATTCGGTCTGTCCGGCCGGATGATTCTCCAGTCGGCCACTCCTATCACCAGCTTTTTCTTCTGAGCAGACAGTCTTCTCTGGCGCGGAGAGACATACCCCAGCGCATGGGCCGCCTGAAAAATTCTCATACGCACCTCCGGACTCACGGAAATGCTGTCGTCCTTATTCAATACTCTGGAGACTGTAGCCGCAGATACCTGCGCGGCCTCCGCTACTTCTTTAATCGTTGCCATCTGCCGTCCTCCCTTTTCTGACTTCATTATAACCGGCATTTTTTTGCCGTCAATATATTTTACTGAAAATTTACTAAAAAATTACCCCCTGCTTACATCGCCGGAAACCGCTGCATCCCGCTCATAGCCGGCCTGTTTTCAAATTCTTGTAATAAACAAAAGACCGCGTAGGCGCCGATAATTCCAAGCGTCTCAACGGTCTTCTCTTCCTAATTATTCTCTCTGCGTCATACAGGCTCTGTTTTCTTTTCTATTTCCTTTTCCATTTACTGCAGACCCTTTGTCAGCGGAATCAGGCACAAAAGTACAACGATTCCCACAATTCCGATTACAATTCCCAGAATCATATTGCTCCACACCATGGTCAGGCACATTCCCACACCCAGAAGCAGGGCTCCGGCGATTCCCAGGAGCACCGTTCCTATAGTCTTTCCCGACACATGGATCGGCTCCTTATTTTCCATCTTTCTCCATACCAGAACCATAATCAGCAGCACAACCGCTCCAACGACTCCCATGATAACGCCTGGGCGGAACGCATTCCACTCTGGAATCAACGCCATGCACATTCCAAGCGCAAACAGGATTCCTCCTATAGTTCCCAGAATCATTGCCACAAAACTGCTCTTTTTCATTTTTCCCTCTTTCCTTTCCTGAAAACAATTTATTTACTTGATGATAGGAGAATAAGCCTCCGTTGTTTTCGTTGTGTTTCTCTTTTGTTTCTGAAATATTAATTCGAGAGTTAAAATGTAGAGGGACCTTTTAAATGTATCATGATATCGCATCTACGGCCTGACCGGATTCGAAAAAAGATTTTGTCAACGCGTACAGAATTTCCGAAAAAGCGCAGAAAAAGTCCCCTCGCCACAAGCTATAGCGAGGGGAAAATAAAAAGCGGGTGATGGGAATCGAACCCACGTGTCCAGCTTGGAAGGCTGGTGTTCTACCATTGAACTACACCCGCATAT
>ERZ1643250.2997-NODE-2997-length-11991-cov-5.386813_pt1 | contig 11991 bp, 10 predicted proteins | sample MGYA00579262_ERZ1643250 | MGnify/ENA primary metagenome ERZ1643250 (study PRJEB29033, sample SAMEA4952265) | chicken gut metagenome | biome: Broiler Chicken; feature: Gastrointestinal Tract; material: Caecum | place: Ireland | collected 2018 | study: Broiler...
TCTGACAAGCCCCGACTCCCGGAAATCCCTTGTTTTCTACACTTTTTCGCTATTTTTTTCTTTGACTTTTGACATCAATACTACCGTCTCCACATGCGCGGTGCGGGGGAAGAGGTCGGCCGGGGTGGCTTCCTGCGGAAGATAGCCGCGGGCGGAGAAGAAAGTGAGATCGCGGGCGAGTGTGGCGGGATCGCAGGAGACATAGACGACGCGGCGCGGAGACATGGTGCATACCGTCTGCACGAGCGCCTCTCCGCAGCCCTTGCGCGGCGGGTCGAGGATGACGACGTCCGGCTTTTCGCCGCGCTGCCGCAGCGTCTCCGCGGCGCGGGCCGCGTCCGCGCAGAGGAACTCCGCATTCGTCACGCCGTTCCTCGCTGCATTCTCCCGCGCATTTTTCACGGCATCCTCCACAATCTCCACGCCTATCAGCCGTTTGGCCTGCGCCGCCATGGAAAGGCCGATGGTGCCCGCGCCGCAGTAGAGATCAAGCAGTGTCTCCCCGCCGGTAAGCCCGGCATACGCCGCGGCCTGACGGTACAGCCGCTCCGCCTGGGCGCGGTTCACCTGATAAAACGAGTGCGGCGAGAGCGAAAAGCGCAGGCCGCAGAGCTCGTCCTCGAGCAGGGGACTGCCCCACAGCGTGCGCACCTTGCGCCCGAGCACCACGTTCGTACGCTGCGTGTTCTCGTTGAGCAGCACGCTGCACAGCCCCGGCACGGCCTCGCGCAGCAGTTCGCAGAGCCTCTCCTCGCCGCGCAGAGACGCGGCGTTTGCCACGAGGCACACCATCACCTGGCCGGTCGCAAAGCCCTTGCGCAGATAGAGGTGGCGCAGCGCGCCCCGGCCCGTCCCCTCATCGTAAACGGTCTCGTGCGTCTCCGCCTGCCAGCGGCGCACGGCCTGCATGGCCTGCGTGAAAGCGGCGGGCTGGAGCAAGCAGTCCTCACACGCGACGATGCGGTGGCTGTGGCGCGCGTAAAATCCGAACACGAGGCAGCCCGATTCGTCGAGCCCGATGGGGAATTGCGCCTTGTTGCGGTAACGGTCCGGGTGAGCCGCGCCGAGGATCGGCCGCACGGGCAAATCCGCAAACCCGCCAATGCGCGTGAGGGCATCGCGCACGCGCTGTTCCTTCGCGCGCTGCTCCGCCTCATAGGAAATGTGGCGGAACACACAGCCGCCGCACGGCCGCGCGATGGGGCAGTCCTCCGGCACGCGGTCGGGTGACGGGCGCAGGATCTCCTCTACGCGGCCGAAGGCATACGTTTTGAGCGGCTTCACGATGCGCACGCGGAGCAGATCCCCCTGCGCCGCGCCCGGCACGAATACGGGCACGCCCTCGGCGCGCACCACGCCCGCGCCCTCCGCCGTGTAGCCCGTGACCTCCGTCTCATAGATCGCATTTTTCACCAGCAGCGCGCCCTGTTCCCGTTTTGGCATGGCTATCCTCCCCCGTTTTGTCTGTCCCCCCGCGCGCGTTCCGGCGCCGGGGCTGTTTTGCTTTCATTCTACCACACAGGCAGGAGACTGGCAAGAAACAGGCCGTATGCTTTGAAAGAGCAGTGCGCTGCTGTGCGAGCAGACTAAAAATTTTTTGCTTTTTTTGCAAAAAAGCCTTGACAACCAGATGAATTCCTGTATAATGAAGGACAAATCTAACCAAACCGATGAGCAAGGAGAGTACCCGGACATTCCGTCTTTTCCAGAGAGCCGCCGTTGCTGGGAGTGCGGCAGAGACGCGTTGGGGGAATGGTCTTGCGAGGGCAGGGCGAACGGGAGGTTTCCTCAGTAGCCGCTGACGGGATCTTCACCCGTTACCAAGGAAGCGTGCGTGTCAGCGCGCGGAGCGAGTGGCGGCTTTGCCGCAATGTGGGTGGTACCGCAGGAGTATATCGGCTCCTGTCCCTCTTCTGAGGGACAGGAGCCGTTTTTATTCCCTCGAACAGGCTGACAAATCTGTTATTTTTGAAAGGAGCCGTTCAACATGGCCAAGATCCCGCACAGAATCATCCTCACGGAAGAGCAGATGCCGAAGCAGTGGTACAACCTGCGCGCCGACATGAAAGAACAGCCGGATCCGATGCTCAACCCCGCCACTCTCAAGCCGATTCGCACGGAAGAGCTTTACCCAATCTTCTGCGAGGAGCTGGCCAAACAGGAGACGGACTGCACGACGCGCTATTTTGACATCCCGGAGCCGGTGCTTGATCTCTACATGACGTACCGCCCCTCCCCGCTGTGCCGCGCGTATCATCTGGAAAAATATCTTGACACCCCGGCACATATCTATTACAAGTTTGAGGGCAGCAACACCTCCGGCAGCCACAAGCTGAACTCCGCCGTGGCGCAGGCCTATTACGCCAAACAGCAGGGCCTGACCAGCCTGACGACGGAGACGGGCGCCGGCCAGTGGGGCACCGCCCTGGCCGAGGCGTGCGCGCACTTTGGGCTCGGCCTCGACGTGTTCATGGTGAAGGGTTCCTACAACCAGAAACCGTACCGCAAGAGCGTGATGCAGACGTTCGGCGCGAACGTGATTGCGAGCCCCAGCGACACGACGCGCGTGGGCCGCGCCATCCTGGAGATGGATCCGGAGACAACGGGCAGCCTCGGCTGCGCCATCTCCGAGGCGATCGAAAAAGCCACCACCACGCCGGGCTGCCGCTATGTGCTCGGCAGCGTGCTGAACCAGGTGCTGCTGCACCAGTCGATCATCGGCCTCGAGAGCAAAGTTGCGATGGAGCTCATCGGCGAATATCCTGACATCGTCGTGGGCTGCGCGGGCGGCGGTTCCAACCTGGGCGGCCTCATCGCGCCGTTCATGCAGGATAAGCTGCTCGGCAAGGCGAACCCGCACTTCATCGCCGTGGAACCGGCGTCCTGCCCATCGCTCACGCGCGGCCGCTATGCCTATGACTTCTGCGACACCGGCAAGGTGACGCCGCTGGCGCGGATGTATACGCTGGGCAGCGGCTTCATCCCCGCCCCGAACCATGCGGGCGGCCTGCGCTACCACGGCATGAGCCCCGTGCTCTCGAAGCTTTACCACGACGGCTACCTCGATGAGGCGCGCTCCGTGGAACAGACGAAGGTATTCGAGGACGCCGTGCTCTTCTCTCGCCTGGAAACGATCCTGCCCGCGCCGGAAAGCGCTCACGCGATCCACGGCGCCATCCAGGAAGCCATCCGCTGCCGCGAAGCGGGCGAAAAGAAGACGATCCTCTTCGGCCTCACCGGCACCGGCTACTTCGACATGACGGCCTACACCTCCTACCTCGAGCACACGATGACGGACTACATTCCCACCGACGAGGATCTGCAGCCCGGCTTCGACAGCCTGCCGCAGATTTGACCTGGCAGCCTGCTTCCATTCGGTTTCAAGGGGAGGGCAGCGGGAAAAGACGTGGCCCAGCGCAGAGCGTCCGGATAAAATGCACGGAAAGCCTCCTCTCAATTACCGCATTTTATCCAAAAAATAGATTTTGACAAAAGTCGCCGATTCGGTGATTGACAGAAAATCAAAATCATATTATACTATATGGCAGAACAAGGGAATCAAAGGAACATCAGATAAAAGGACCTGCGTTTCCTGCGTTTCGTTTAAAGAATTTGATTACATGTTCTGTGACAGAGGTCTGTCACGCTTTTTCAATACAACTCCTCCCCAAAAAACGAAAACCGGCCTGACGGCCGGTTTTCGTTTTTCTTTTTTGTCTTTTCCGTCACTCAACAGGCAGGATCTCCTGAAACATCGAGTAATTTTTCGCCGTGCGCTTGCGGTCGCTGTGTAAATACCCGAAATACCACCGCTTGTATTCCACCTGGCGGGCAACGGTGTCAAAATACGCGTCGAGCGCGTTCCTCTCGCCGCGGTTTCCCGCCATGCGCGGAGCAGGCCAATGTGTCACAATATAGTCCACTTTCCGTCCGTGCTCCTGCAGGTGAAGCGCGCCGTTCTTCATCTCCGCCATGGTGGGGAATTCCTCGCGCCACCAGCGCCCCACGTCCTGATAGAGCTGCCGCTCCTTCGTCTCCGCGCCGCCGAAGGCAAACACGGTCTTGCCCTCGATGGTGTAAACCTCGCCGCGCATGAGGTGATAGATCTGCCCGCCCAGCAGGTGCACGCGCCCGCCGTTCCACTCACCTTCCGGGCAGCGGTTGAGCAGATCGAAGTTTTCATGCGCGCCGTCCACAAAGGCGATGGCATATTTCTTTTTGCCCAGCTTTTTCAGCACGCGCTCTTCGGCAGCGCCGCCGTCCCACAGAAAACCGAAATCGCCGCACACAATGAGCGTGTCGCCCGCGCGCAGCCGCTTGGCCTCGTCAAACCGGCGCTTGTCGCCGTGGATGTCCCCTGTGATGTAGATCAAAAAAACAGCCCCCTTTCGGCCGGTTTCGCCGTCAAATCGCAGAAACAGGCATTTTCCCTTGCGCACGGCAAATATACCAGCCGTTATAATCCCGTGGAATATACGAATTTTCCACGCTTTCCACCGAGTTTTCCACAGACCCTGTGCAAAGAAGTGGAAAACGACACGATCCGTCCGTTCTCTCCGCCCGGGATTTACAAATTCTTTTCAAATGAAGGTTTACAGAAACCCGCCCCGCTTGTTATACTAAGCAGGAGGGGGCCCGGCTGCCTGCCGGCCGCCCCTTGTCTCCTATCATAACATAGCGGAGGGAAAAGTTCCATGAAAAAAAAGATCCTCGGGCTGTTGGGCGTGTTCCTGGCGATCTGGGTTTCGCTGCCGCAGGGCGTGTTCGCGGCCTCCTTCCAGATAGATTTTGACACGGCATGCGCCGCCATCCAGCTTGTCAACCTCGACACCGGCACCGTTGTTTATGAAAAGAACCCGGACGAACGGCGGGAACCGGCATCCACGACAAAGATCATGACATACATCGTGGTATATGAGAATGTGGCGGACCCGGACAACACGAAGGTGACCATCGCGGAAAAGATACGGGATGAGCTGCTGGGCACCGGCAGCTCCCTTTCGGGCATCCAGGTGGGAGATGTGCTGAGCGTAACGAGGCTGCTCCACTGCATGATGATCCCCTCCGGCAACGACGCCGCACTGGCGCTGGCCGATTTTGTGGGCGGCGGCGACGTGCAGAAGTTTGTGGACATGATGAACGAGAAAGCGGAGGAGCTCGGCTGCACCGGCACCCACTTTGCAAACCCGCACGGCCTGCACGACGACGAGCACTACACGACGGCGCGCGACCTGGCGATCATCACACAGTATGCGATGATGATCCCGGGCTTCATGGACGTATGCAACACACGCAGCGAATATTACACCGTGGAGGGCGGCCCGGCGGCCGGCGAGCAGCGGCTGCTGGTCACCACAAACCGCATGATCCACCCGAACCTCGACCCGCAGTATTACTATCAGTATGCGCAGGGCATCAAGACGGGCTCGCACGACCAGGCGGGATACTGCCTGGTTTCCAGCGCGCAGAAAAACGGCATGAGCTACCTTTGCGTGGCGCTCGGCGCGCCCAGCGTGGACGAAGCGGGCAACCGCATCACGGAGCACCGCGAATACAACGACACGATCAGCCTTTACAACTGGGCGTTTGACTCGCTCGGCCTGCGCACGCTGGCGGACAAGAACGACGCCGTGACGGAGGTGCCGCTGCGCTTCGCCTGGAACCAGGACACGCTGCTGCTCACCCCGGCGGAAAGCTTCACCACCATTCTTCCCGATGACATCTCCTCGAGCAGCATCATTGCCACACCGAACGTGCCAGATTATGTGGAGGCGCCCGTGAAGAAGGGCGACGTCATCGGCACCGTGACCTACAGCTACGCCGATCAGGAGCTTGCCACCGTGAACCTTGTGGCCGGGGAAAGCGTGGAGCGCAGCGAGCTGCTCAAGAGCGCAAGCACGGTGAAGGAGATCGTGACCTCGCCGTGGTTTTTGCTGATCGCAGGCATCGTAGTGCTGCTGCTCATCGTCTATCTGGTGCTGGCGCTCATCTACAACCGCAAGAAGAAGAAGCTGCGCAAGGTGCGCAAATACAAGAACATGTGACGGCGCGCCGCGCTTTTCGGGAGGCAGCAAACGATGGAACGAAACTATGACGTGCTTCTGTTCGACGCGGACGGCACGCTGCTCGATTTTGACCGCTCGGAGCGGGCGGCCATGGAGGAGCTCTTCGCCCGCCATGGCTATCCCTATGACGGCAGCGTGCTGGAGCGCTACCGCGCGATCAACTCCCGCCTGTGGAGCGAGTATGAGAAGGACCTGATTTCCAAGCCGCAGATCCACAAGACACGGTTTCAGGAGCTGTTTGCACTGCTCGGCATCGAGGGGGACGGCCCCTCCTTTAACGAGGAATACCTCGATGCGCTTTCCTCCCACTGCTTCACGATGGGCGGCGCCCTCGAGGTGTGCCGCGCCCTCGCGCGTCTCTACCGGCTGTATGTGGTGACGAACGGCGTCACGCGCGTGCAGCGCCGCCGCCTGCGGGAATCGGGGCTGGAGACGTGTATGAGCGGCGTGTTTGTCTCGGAGCAGATGGGCGTGCAGAAGCCGAAGCGCGCGTTTTTCGAGCAGGCCGCCGGGCAAATCGAGGGCTTTTCCGCATCGCGCACGCTGATCATCGGCGACTCCCCTACCTCCGACATGGCGGGCGGGCGCGGCTTCGGGCTGGACACCTGCTGGTTCAACCCGAACGGACGGCCGCCGCTCACACCGCCGCCCACCTTTGAAATTCACAGCCTGCGCGAGCTGCCGCCGCTGCTCGCCGGGGAACCTGCCTGAGCGCACACAACAAGCCGGGGCGGAAAGCTGCACCACACAGTTTTCCGCCCCGGCCGTTTTTTCCGTTTCAGTTGAGGAACCAGACCCCGGCGTTCAGATAGCCGGCAAACGCCACCCAGAGGAGATACGGGAACTGCAGCACGGCGGCCGCTTTGCCTGCCCTTCGAAACTGCAGCGTCATGGCCAGAATGAGCAGCCACAGCGCGATGAGCCACACGAGTGCAAAACCGAAAACACACGCGAAACAGGCGACTTTTCAGCCCGCTTCCACACCCTTGCCGAGGGCCGTCATGGTGACGCCGGAGCCCTCCGTGAAGGCGACGATCGTGCCCTGCAGATCGGTGCGGAACACCTCCGCGCCCGCCGCCTCGAGCCGGTCAAGCGTCACCTGGTCCGGATGGCCGTAATCGTTGTCCACCCCGCAGCTGATCACGGCGTACTGCGGCCGCACAGCGTCAAGGAACGGCTGCGAGGTGGAGGTCTCGCTGCCATGGTGGCCGCACTTGAGCACCGTGGCGTTCAGCGTCCATCCGCGGCTGAGCATTTCCTCCTCGCTGGTCTCCTCCGCGTCGCCGGTGAAGAGGAAGCTGTCCGCCCCGTAGGCAAGGCGCAGCACAACGGAGTAATCGTTCAGATCGCCATAAGACTGCGCATTCGGCGCGAGCACCTGCAGCGAGGCCCCGCCGCCGTTCCAGATCTCCTCCCCCGCCTGCGCGGGCGTCACGGTGAGCCCTTCTTCCCCGATGGCGTCGAGCAGCGCCTCATATGTCTGCGTTGTGGGGGTGCTGCTGTCCGACGTCACCGGCATCACAATCTGCTCCACCGTGAGCGCCTCCAGCACGGCCGCCATGCCGCCGATGTGGTCGGCATGCGGATGGGTTGCCACCACGAGATCGAGCGTCCCGGCGCCGAGGCTGCGCAGCTGCCGCACCAGCTCCTCCTGTGTGGAGGAGGTGCCGGCATCTATGAGGATATGTTCGCCCGTGGGCAGGCAGATGAGCTCGCTGTCCGCCTGGCCGACGTCGAAATAATAGACCTGCAGCGTCCCCTCCGGCGCCGTCTGCGAGGCAGCGGGTGCTCCGGCGCCGGCAGGCAGCAGCGTGTTCCAGTCTACCCCCAGATAGCGCAGGATCCCGGCCGCCGCCACGACGAGCAGGGCCAGCACGCCCACCCACGCCGGACGGCGGCGTGTGCGTTTGGCATATCGTTTTCCCTTCGGCATAGGTTCTCCTTTCCCGGTTCCCGCAGCGGCAAAAAAGAAGCACCCTTTCGGCTTCCGGCCAAAAGGATGCATCGTCCTCTCGCGCTGGGGAGAAGCGGTTACTTCTGATCCGTCACAGCGCTGTCCCCAAACAGATTGAAACGGAACAGCATGGACTCATCGTCTTTATTGTCACATTCGATGAAGGCTTCGGCAATCTTGCCGCCTTCGATCAGCTTTGTCAGCCCGACAAGCTGGCAGAGCTTGCTTTTCAGGTTCAGCCTGTCTCCCTCTCGGGTAACCAGATACACGTTGCCCTGGCAGCGGTCCAGCAGCTTGAGAAATTCGGGGACGTCCACATCGTGCAGTTCCAAAAGATTGGCGGGCATACAGTAGCCTCCTTTTGATAAGCGTTCGTTCCCTGAAAAAAGCGGAACGGCGGGCACAAACCATCGCACCCTGTACGTCCATCTTATCGCATCCGCAAAAAATTGTCAACCGAGGAGGCGGGGAGAAAACAGCCAAACTTTCCTTTTTGCCCGGGCGCAAATTCGTATTCTTCCCCCTCTTCCGGGAACAGGCGGCCGTGCCGGATGCGCACGCGTCGCTGCGCCAGGGCGGCCAGCTTCGGATCGTGCGTGATCAGCACCAGCGTGCGCCCCTCGCGGTGCAGCGCGAGCAGGATTTCCATGACCGTGCGGCCTGCGTCCGGGTCGAGGTTGCCGGTGGGTTCGTCCGCCAGAAGGATGGGCGGCCGCGCCGCGATGGCCCGCGCAATCGCCACGCGCTGCTGCTGCCCGCCGGAAAGCTGGCCCGGCCGGTGGGACGCCCGCTCGGAAAGGCCCACAAGCTCCAGCGCCTGTTCCGCCAGCTCACGCCGCTCCTGCGGGGCAAGCCCGCGGTAGGCCAGCGGCAGCTCCACGTTCTCCTGCGCCGTGAGCGAACCGATCAGGTTGAAGCCCTGGAATACAAAGCCGATGCGCCTGTTGCGCAGCGACGCCAGGCGCGCGCCGTCGAATGCGGAGACATCCTCCCCCTCGAACAGGCAGCGCCCCTCTGTGGGCACGTCAAGACAGCCCATCAGGTTCATGAGCGTTGTCTTGCCGGAACCGCTGCTGCCCACAATCGCCAGGAACTCCCCCTGCGCGACGGAAAGGTTCACGTGGTCGAGCGCCTTCACCTCCCCCTGCGCGCGGCGGTACCGCTTGGAAACGTCTTCGAGCCGAATTACCGGTTCCATTCGATTCCCTTCCTTCCAGAAAATGAGAAATCATTTTCTATGGTTTACAAAACTAACGTCATGAAGTATAATAAAATGCAAGGATATGCCGAAAGCGGCGGGGCTCAGCCCCCAAACAGCCGCCTGCCGGAGCGGAAATCCGAGCCCGCCTGCGCAGGGCATGAGATGGAGGAGGACCCACTATGTTGGAGTTTGACTGGAAACAATTCAAAAGCGGCACGGACATCCGCGGCGTGGCTGTGGAAGGCGTGCCCGGGCAGAAATACAACCTGACGGACGAGGCGGTGCGGCGCATGACGGCCGGCTTCCTGCTGTGGCTTTCCAACCGGCTGGGCAAGCCGGCAAACGAGCTCAAGCTTGCCGTCGGCCATGATTCCCGCATATCGGCGGACCGGATCCAGAAGGCCGTGGTGGACGCCATGCTCGCCGCCGGCGTGCACGTGCTCGTGTGCGGCCTGGCCTCCACGCCGAGCATGTTCATGATCACTGTGGACTGGGACTGCGACGGCTCCGTGCAGATCACTGCGAGCCACCACCCGTATTACCGCAACGGCCTGAAATTCTTCACGAAGGACGGCGGCCTGGACGGCTCCGATATCGAACAGATCCTCGATTTTGCCGCCGGGAACCGCGCCCCCGCTTTCGGGAAGGGCGAGGCCGAGACAGTCGATTACATGAAGCGCTACAGCGAGATTCTGCGGGACAAGATCAAGGAGGGCGTGAAGGCGGAGGACTATGAGCACCCGCTCAAGGGCTTCCACATCGTGGTGGACGCCGGCAACGGCGCGGGCGGCTTCTATGCCACCGACGTGCTCGAGCCTTTGGGTGCGGATATTTCCGGCAGCCAGTTCCTGGAGCCGGACGGCATGTTCCCCAACCACATCCCCAACCCGGAAAACGAGGCGGCGATGCAGTCCGTGTGCCTGGCGACGGTGCGCGCAAAGGCGGATCTGGGCGTGATCTTCGACACGGACGTGGACCGCGGCGGCGCCGTGGACGAGCGCGGCGACGAGCTGAACCGCAACCGCCTGGTGGCCGTGGCCAGCGCCATCGCGCTGGAGGGCAACCCCGGCGGCACGATTGTGACCGACTCGATCACCTCGAGCGGGCTGAAGGAATACATTGAGCAGACGCTCGGCGGCCGTCACCACCGCTTCAAGCGCGGCTACCGCAACGTGATCAACGAGGCGCTCCGCCTGAACCGCGAGGGCGTGAACTGCCCGTTGGCGATCGAGACCTCCGGCCATGCGGCGCTGCGCGAGAACTATTTCCTCGACGACGGCGCGTATCTTGTGACGAAGATCATCATCAAGCTGGCGGTGCTGCGCCGCGAGGGCAAGAAGCTGGAGGACCTGCTGGCCGGCCTGCGCGAGCCGGCGGAGGCCACGGAGCTGCGCATGGCGATCTCCGATCCGGATTTCCGGGCCTGCGGCAACCGCGTGATCGACGGCCTGGAGCAGTGGGCTAAATCACACGGCTGGCAGATCGCGCCGGACAATTACGAGGGCATCCGCGTTTCGTTCGGCAAGGGCGAGGGCGAGGGCTGGTTCCTGCTACGCCTGAGCGTGCACGATCCCATCCTGCCGCTGAACGTGGAGAGCGACACGGCCGGCGGCGTGCGCGTTATCCTGGAGAAGCTGCACGAATATCTGAAAACCTGCGAGGGCATCGATATTTCCCCTGTGGAATCGTTCCTCGCGCGGTAACGCCTGCCTGCGCCCCTGCTATTCCTGCGGCGCGGCCTTTCCCGGGCCGCGCCGTTATTTTGTGCCCTCTTCCCGCCGTGCCGACACCAGACGCACCAGATGGGCCACGCCGGGGATGCTCTCCCCCTGCTGGCTTGTGGTGGTGGACATGAGCGCGCCCGTGCCCACGAAGAGCACGTCCTTCATGCGGCCGGCCGCAAGCTCCGGCAGGACGGCGGCGCACAGCACCGAGGCCGAGCAGCCGCAGCCGGAGCCGCCGGCGTGCACGTCCTGCGCGGCGCGGTCGAAGAGCATGAGCCCGCCGTCGTTGTGCATGGGGGCAATGTCCCAGCCCTCGCGCAGCATGAGGCCGCGCAGCAGATCGCTGCCCACGGCGCCGAGATCGCCCGTGAGGATGAGATCGAAGTCTTGCGGGGCGGCGCCCGTGTCCGCAAAATAGCCGCAGAGCGTGCGGCAGGCGGCGGGCGCCATGGCCGCGCCCATGTTGGCGGCGTCGTGCACGCCGAGATCGGTGATCTGCCCGAACCGCACGTCCCGCACGGCTATCCCCTGCGATGTGCCCGCCGGCAGATCGCCTGAAAGGATCAGCGCGCCGGCCGCCGTGGCCGTCCACTGCGCGGTGGGCGTGCGCTGTCCGCCGTACTCCAGCGGCAGGCGGAACTGGCGCTCCGCCGAGCAGAAATGGGAGGACGTGACGGCCAGCGCGCGGCGCGCCGCCCCCGCCTCCACGAACACGGCCGCCATGGCCAGCGTCTGCGCCATGGTGGAGCACGCGCCGTACTGCCCGAGGAAGGGGATCTCCAGCCCGCGCAGGCCGAACACGGAGGCCGCGCACTGGTTGAGCAGGTCGCCCGCGAACACGCAGTCGATCTCCTCCGGCCGCACCTTGGCCTTGCGCAGCGCCAGATGCGCGGCTTCCTTCAGAAGGAGGCTTTCGGCCTTCTCCCAGCTCTGCTGGCCGAGCGAATCATCTGTGTGGCATTGATCAAACAGCCCGCCCAGCGGCCCCTCTGTCTCCTTTTTTCCCACGCTCGACGCCCAGCCGGACACCCACGGCCCGCCGGACAG
>ERZ1643250.2998-NODE-2998-length-11987-cov-4.872611_pt1 | contig 11987 bp, 9 predicted proteins | sample MGYA00579262_ERZ1643250 | MGnify/ENA primary metagenome ERZ1643250 (study PRJEB29033, sample SAMEA4952265) | chicken gut metagenome | biome: Broiler Chicken; feature: Gastrointestinal Tract; material: Caecum | place: Ireland | collected 2018 | study: Broiler...
GCGCCGCACGCACCGTGCGCTGCTGCGGCAGCGTCGCGTTCTCAATCACAGCGGCGGGCGTCTGCGGATCCATGCCGGCGCCGATCAGGCGCGACGCGATCTCCCCCAGCAGCCCCAGGCCCATAAGGAACACGAGCGTGTCCGTGGTGTGCGCCAGGGAATCGAAGTCGAGGTTGGCGAGGCCTCCGCTGTCGTGCGCCGTCATCACGCGGAAACCGCGCGCCATGCCGCGGTGCGTCACGGGGATCCCGGCGCGCGCCGGGCCCGCGATGGCCGAGGTCACGCCCGGCACCACTTCAAACGGGACGCCCTGCTCCCGCAGGTACAGCCCCTCCTCGCCGCCGCGGCCGAAAACGAAGCTGTCGCCGCCCTTGAGCCGCACCACGCATGCATTCTGGCGGCCCTTCTCCGCGAGGAGGCGGTTGATCGCGTCCTGCTCCATGGCATGGCGCCCTGCGCGTTTGCCGGCATGGATCAGCTCGCAGCCCGGCTTCGTCTCCGCCAGAAGGAGCGGCCCGGCCAGCGAATCATAGACGACGCAGTCGGCGCGGCGCAGCAGCGAAAGGCCGCGCTGCGTGAGAAGGCCGGGATCCCCCGGACCCGCGCCCACGAGATAGACCGTGCCCATTACGCCCTTCCCCCTTCCGCAAGCGAAACGCGGAGCTCCTGCGCCAGGCAGCGCGCCAGCGCCTCGCCCTGCTCCGCCGGGCCGCAGACAGTGCGGCGCACGCCGCCGCCCGCTTCGCCGCCGAGGAAGGCCGTGAGCTCCAGTTCCTCTCCGCGCAGCCGGGCATACGCCCCGGCGGGCGCGTGACAGCCGCCGCCCGCGGCCTGCAAAAAGGCGCGCTCCGCCGAGACGCAGCGATCCGTCTCCTCATCGGCAAGGCCGGCGAGCAGGGCGGCAAGCGACGCGTCGGACGCGCGGCTTTCCAGCGCCAGCGCGCCCTGGCCGCAGGCGGGCACCATCTCGCGCTGCGGATCGAAAAACCGCGTCACGCGGCCTTCAAGGCCGAGCCTCCGCAGCCCGGCCGCCGCCAGGATGAGGCCGTCCGCCTCGCCCGTGTCGAGCTTGTGCAGCCTTGTGTCCACGTTGCCGCGCACGCCCGCCACGCGCAGCCGCGGGCGCAGCAGCAGAAGCTGGGCCGCGCGCCGCGCGCTGCCGGTGGCGATGACGGCGTCCTCCGGCAGATCGGCGGGGCTGACGCCCGGCCGCAGCACGAGGGCGTCGCGCGGATCCTCCCGCTTCCAGAAGCGCGAGAGGCGCAGGCCGGGCGCCAGTTCGCCCGGCAAATCCTTGAGGCTGTGCACCGCGAGATCGATCGAGCCTTCGAGCAGGGCGCGCTCAATCTCCCCGGCAAACACGCCCACGGCGCCGAGCTCGGAGAGCGGCCGGTCCTGCACCGCGTCCCCCCTTGTGCGGATGGTGACGAGCTCGCACGCGCAGCCGTTTTCCCGCAAGCGGCCCGCCACGGCCTCCGCCTGCGCGAGGGCGAGCTTGGACCCCCTCGTTCCCAGCCTGATGGTCATGATTCTTCCTCCTCCCAGCCGTAAAGCTTTTCCACGGCGCGCAGCGCCTGCTCCTGCTCGCTCTCGCCGTGCAGGCTCTTGAGCGTGAGGATGGGCTGGCGCACAAGGCGGCGCATGCCCGCGTGCACGAACTTGCGCAGGATCCGTTTCTCATGCTCGCCGAGCTGCAGCTTCCTCTCGAGCAGGGAGCAGGTGTCCTCCTCCGCCTCGCGGCAAAGCGCCTGCAGGCTCTGCACCGCGCCGTCCACGCGCACGGAGGCGAGCCAGTCCATCGTCTCGTCCACGGCCCGGTCGAGCATGGCGCGGCCCTGCGCTTCGAGCGCGCGGCGGTGTTCCCTGTTTTCCTCCGCCGTCTGCCGCAGGGAATCCACGTCGAACAGCTCGACGCCCGGCCGCTCGCCGATCGCCGGGTCGATGTCGCGCGGCACGGCAAGGTCGAGCAGGAACAGGGGGCCACCCGCCCGGGGCATCTCCCCCTCCCGCAGCACCGTGTGCGGCGCCGACGTGGCCGAAACGATCACACGGCAACCGCGCGCCGCCTCATACCGCTCCGCGAACGGCCGCACGCACAGGCCGGGGAACTCCCCGCGCAGTGCGAGGGCGTGGTCCGTGCTGCGGCTGCACACCGTGAGCGAGGCGGCGCCGCCGTCCGCGAGGTAGCGCAGCGCAAGGCGCGCCATCTTCCCGCTGCCGATGACGAGCGCGGGCTGATCCTGCACCGCCCCGGCCGCCTGCAGCCTCCGCACGCCGATGGAGCAGAGCGAGAGCGGGTTTTCGCTGATGTGCAGCGAGGTTTTCACCTGCTTGGCCGCCGTGACGGCGGAGAGAAACACGCGCGTGAGCTCCTTCCCGGCCGAACCGGCGCCGCGCGCGCAGGCCAGCGCTTCCTGCACCTGGCCGAGGATCTGATCCTCCCCCAGCACGAGGGAGTCGAGGCCCGCGGCCACCTCGAACAGGTGGGCGACGGCCTCCCGGCCGCGCAGGCTGAAGAGCGTGGGCGCGAGCGCCGGTTCCCGCTCGAGAAACAGGGCGCGCGCCGCCTCCTCCCCCTCCCCGGCGAAGAGATAGATCTCGCTCCGGTTGCAGGTGGAGAGCACGGCCGCCTGGGCTGCGCCGGCGGCGGCCAGCCGATCGATCGCCTCCAGCTTTTGTGTATCGGTGAATGAAGCCCTGGCGCGCAAAGCAAGCGGCGTCTCACGGAAGCTCACGCCGCAGGCAAAAAACTGCATGTCCGCCTTTCCTCCTTCCCGCCCCGGCGGGGCGACGGCGGCTGCCAATCAAAAAACTCTTTCTATGTATTATAAAACGAACGGGCAGGGAATACAAGCGCGGCGGCGGGGAACGCGCGCGGGCAGGCGGGGGCTCTCTCCCCTGCAAGCGGGGAAGGCCACGCGCCGCCGCCTGCCAAAAAAGGCTGAAACGGCCGGAAACGGCCCAAAAGCGCCGTTGTGTTTTCCGCCGCTTTCCGGTATGATCATCTCACCACCCCATTCATGGACCTTAAGGAAAAGCGCATGCGGCCGGAAGGGGAGGTGCCATACCCCCTCGCGGGATATCTGACGAATGGAGAGGAAGAAACACATGAACAACAATTTTCCCATGCCGAACGGCAAAACCGTGCGCCGCGCCGTGGTGGGCATCGTGCTCGCCGCCGCCCTCGTGTTTGTGGGCGCCAACTCGCTGCACGCCGTGCCGGCAGGCCACACCGGCGTTGTCACGCGCTTCGGCGCCGTGGACCAGCAGGTGCTCAGCGAGGGCCTGCACGTGGTGCTGCCCTTCGTGACGCGCGTGGTGGACATCAACAACCAGGTGATGAAGGCGGAGGTCACGTCGAACAGCGCGTCGCAGGATCTGCAGACGGTGAACAGCACCGTGGCCCTCAACTACCGCATCGACAGCCAGAGCGCCGCCAACGTGTATCAGAACATCGGCGTGAACTATGAGAACGTCGTCGTCATCCCGGCCATCCAGGAGGCCGTGAAATCGGTGATGGCCCAGTACACGGCCGAGGAGCTCATCACCATGCGCCAGACGGTGGGCAACGAGATGCAGCAGAACATCAGCGAGAAGCTCGTACCCTACGGCTTTTCCACCGAGAGCGTGAACATTGTGGATTTCCAGTTTTCCGAAGAGTTCAACGCCGCCATCGAAGCCAAGCAAACGGCCCAGCAGAACGCCCTGAAGGCGGAGCAGGACCTGGCGCGCGTGAAGGTGGAGGCCGAGCAGGCGATCACCCAGGCGCAGGCCGAAGCCGAAAGCTACCGCCTGAAATCGCAGGAGCTGACGGACGAGATGATCATGATGGAATTCATTGACAAGTGGGACGGCAAGCTGCCCACCGTCGTCTCCGACGGGCAGGCGCTGTTCAGCATGGACGCGATCCTGAACGCCGAAGAACAGGCAGGCTGATTATCTCGGGCTTTTTCCAAAAGCCTGCCCAAAGGCTTGGAGGGATGCCCGAACCGGAACGCCGCACACTAGCAAACATAAAGGGGACCTGCTGCCAAACACGCAGCAGGTCCCCTTTCTGCACGTTTCCCCTCTTCCAGCCAAACTGCCCGGAACCTTCCCTGGCTGTCACAGGCAGGAAAAGAACGCCCGGAAACGGCCACACACTTATTTTTTGGGATACGGACGCTTTTCCTCGCTGATTCCGGTCAGGTAGTTCAAATCCAAATTATAAAAACGCCCCAGGGCGATGACACTTTCCAAAGGTATCCTTGTTTTCCCGCTTTCATAGTCGGAATAGGTGCGCTGCCCAATGTTCAGATAATCGGCAATCTGCTGCTGGGTATAGCCCCTGTCCTCCCTGATTTCAGGATTTTCTCATAATATTGATATTTCAATATGCGTTTTTCATCCCCTTTCAACGTCATTTTATCCCAAAGGGATGAAAAACCTTCTTTTAAGAGTTATAGACGCTATAATAGAACAGTTTTTCTTTGGTATTTTCTGATAAGGAAAGATGTTGCTTGACTTTTAGAGTATATAACTCTAAAATAGGGGGTATAACGATCAAAGTAAGGAGAGATTTCCAAATGAAAGCCTGTCCCGTATGCGGAGAATGGAACGAGGAATCGAACGCGTACTGCTGCAAATGCGGCGCCCCGCTGAAAGCGCCCTATTCCGCCGGTGCACAGGAAAATCTAACAATATGTACAGTCCAGAAGAACGTTGAGAACCAAGTAACCATCAATATTCAACCGATTGCTGTACAGGGGATTTCTTTTTCTGTTCCTACTGAATTTGAAGGGCAGTTTAAGGTTGGAGAGAATGTTCAAATGACCGCTACAGTTTATCCAGAAAATGCTACTATAAGGATATTACTTGGTCTTCAAGTAACTCGGAGATAGTTTCTGTAAATGAAAAAGGACTTTTGACTGCGCTCGCATCCGGTTCTGCTGTTATTTCTGCAATTGCTAGTGATGGTTATGAGTCTACAATTGAAGTCCATGTGACTAGTCCGTTAATTCCGACTATTTTGGTGGGAATGGCAACAATTATTATGATCATAATAATTGTTATCATTTTATATATTGTAAAGAAAAATCATAGTGATAGATCTAATGGCATTGTTTTGACAGATGACCAGAAAAAATACCGGAAAAAGAAATATTTTATTCTCAGTGGTGTAGGTGTTATAGCACTGGTTATCATTGGAATATCTGCTGTCATCTTCTCTATGTCAAATAAATACGATCGAGCGATATTTTTGAAAGACAGCGGACGTATAAATACTGCTGCCGTGCTTTTTGATGAACTTGGTGGATTCAAGGATTCTAAAGAACAATTAGAAAAAATAATGGGTACTGATTAAAATCTGGGTAAAGTTTGCAGCAATACGACTGTGTGAAGCTTTTTCTGTAAATAGCTACTAAACATCTTTGGAAAAATTGTTCGCTGGAAAGTGTTACAAGCAGACTCAGTATTTCCGAAGACAGCCCCATTCCATTTCTGAATTATATGAGGAACATGCGGAGGGTTTGACCTGGTTATATGAAGATCCCAAAAATTCACTGTCAAAGATAAATGGTTTGGGTAACTCACCGGATTGAGATAAACTGAATTGGAATACGGTGAATTGGAATGATTGGATATATCTTTATTGAAACACTCCAACCGGCTCCATTTCGATAGAACCTCTCGATCCTGACGGACTTTCTATTTACTAATTAAATGAAGATTACTTATAGGAAGAGGAAAAATGGAACCTCATACAAGGGGTTTTCTGTTTTGTTTAATTTTGATAAAAATAAGGTCGATTTAAAATTAAAATTCAATATTGAAGACATGATATCTTAATTGTAATTCAAGGGAGAAAAATCAAATGTCCGCCAGTACTTATTCGGAAACTCACGCTGAAACCGACAAGAATCGGAAAAGTCATAAAAAATATCTGATTTTGTTTATCTTTATCTTCATTCTGATTATTGTATCCATCATCAACGATATGCAACGTTTAGATTCTAATGACATTCACTGGGGTATGTCATTAGAAGAAATAAAAAACAAATTAGGAAACGATACGGTTTTCCTTAAAGCTGATACTGAATCAGAGATGGATGCAGTCATTACCTATTTTAAAAATTATGAGGGAAACGATAAGATATCTGCGAATATTATGTTTTCAGGCAAAAACAATTCTTTAGAAAGTGTTTATATTTCTATGTATGACAACTCTTTTTTGGGGTTAAATCTATTTGATGAATATGCAAAAAAATTGCGCATGCAATATGGAAAAGCAGAAGATTTAAGCAGCGATACTGGAATGAAACTTCTTTCATGGACAACGCCAACAAGTGAAATCAGTTTAATGAGTTTAGATGAAGAATCATTAACTATTGAATACAGAGATATTACCAAACCTTATATTAGCACAGGAAAAGAGGATGACTTCAAGCCAAGAGAGTATACCGTTAAAAAAGGGGTAAATGGAACATATACATACAGTTGCAACAAAATTTGTTCCGAAAATTGCAGTCGCGCCTGCCGCATTTGTATCATGAACGGCAAGTCTTTTCACCATCCCGCTAATTGTTCTTTTAATTATCAGGCATTCGAAAACATTGGATGGATAGGCTGTCCTGACTGCGGCGATCTCTCACATTCCTCATGGTATGATTGGTATGAAGATGCCCTCTAACTCTTTCCGCCCCCGGCGGTTCCGCAGCCTTTGCGCCCGGAACCGCCGGGGGCTTTGTCCTGCCGTGCGCCTCACGGCAGCAGGGTGCCGCCGGAAAGGTAGAAGGGGTTGTGCAGCATGTCGCGGGAAGGGCGGCCGCCGTTCTTTTTCAGGTACTCGCTGGGGGAGACGCCGAACACGCGCTTGAAGCTGCGGTAAAAGGTGCGCATGCTCTCGAACCCGGCGTTCATGGCCGCCGTGGTGAGCGAAACGGACTCCTGCGTGAGCTGCAGCGCAGCGCGGCGGCAGCGGAGCGTGTTCACGTACTCGGGGATGCCGCAGCCGAAATAGTCGTGGAACAGGTGGGAAAACCGGCTCTTGCTGTAGCCGAACTGTTCCGCGAGCGTTTCCAGCGTGATGTCGAAGCGGTAGTGACGGTCGAGATACTGCAGGATGTCGCGGGCGAGAAAGGCGTCCGCGCCTTCCTCGCCCGGCTTCAGGCCGAGGCCCTCCTCGAGGACGCCGAGCACCGTGTAGAGGCAGCCCTTCGTGAGCAGCTCCGGCGGCTCGCGCCCGTCCATGGAGCAGAGCGTGCAGAGGCGGCGCATGCAGCGCAGCAGCTCGTGCTGCGGGTCCGTGTCGTCCCACACGGAGCCGGCAAAGGTGCGGTGCGCCGTGTGACGGCGGAATGAGGGCACATAGTCGAGCGGCGCGAGCAGCACAATGGAGCGCGAGGTTCCCTGCGTGGTGAAGCAGTGCACCGTGTAGCTTGGCGCCACCACAACCTGACCGGCGCAGGCCGTCCCGCCGCGGCCGTTGAGGATGAAATCGATCGTCCCCCCGAGCACATAAGTGATCTCCACGCTGCTGTGGAAATGCGGCAGACAGGTGTTGTTCTCGCTCACCCAGCAGGAGGGAAACGTCTCCGTGTCCCGGTTGTGTTCATAGTAGCCCTCCACCCTGTTTTCCCTCCCTCTCCGGGCCGGCGGAAGCCAGCCATTTTTGTCACAAAAACAGAACGCCTTGGCACGACAAAAGATCTCCTCTTTATTATAATGCAGGTAGCAAGGAAATCAACCGCAGGTTTTCTGCGGCTGCGAAAAAAGGAAAAGGAAGGAGCCTTTGACGTATGAAATTAGGCGTAATGACCGTTCTGCTGGGCAATCTTTCGCTCGACGACACGCTCAAGTACCTGAAATCGCTCGGCGTGCAGCAGGTGGAGATCGGCTGCGGCGGCACGCCCGGCACCGCCCACGCGGATGCCGTGCGGTTTATGGAGCACCCGGAGCTCATCGATCAATTCCAGGAAACAATCGCGAAATATGGCATCGGCGTGGCGGCGCTGTCCTGCCACGGCAACCCCGTCCACCCGAACAAGGAGATCGCCCGCGCCTACCACGAACAGTTCGAAGCGGCCATCTGCCTTGCGGAAAAGATCGGCGTGGACACTGTCGTCGGCTTCTCCGGCTGCCCGGGCGACTGCGACAATTCGCAGTACCCGAACTGGGTCGTGGCCACCTGGCCCGATGATTTCCAGAAGATCAAGGAATGGCAGTGGAACGAAAAGCTCATCCCCTACTGGCAGAAGGAGGCAAAATTCGCCGAAGCGCACCACGTGACGCACATCGCCTTCGAGATGCATCCCGGCTTCTGCGTCTACAACCCCGAAACGCTGCTGCGCCTGCGCGAGGCCGTGGGCCCGGTGATCGGCGCGAACTTCGATCCCTCTCACCTGTTCTGGCAGGGCATTGACCCGGTGGCGGCGATCCGCGCGCTCAAGGGCGCCATCTATCACTTCCACGCGAAGGACACGGCGATCGATCCGTATGCCTGCGCCGTGAACGGTGTGCTGGACACGAAGAAATTCGGCACGCCCGGCCGCTCCTGGGATTTCCGCACCGTGGGCTACGGCCACGGCGAGGACGTGTGGCGCGCCATTTTCAGTGAGCTGCGCCGCGTGGGCTATGACGGGATCATCTCCATCGAGCACGAGGACGGCCTCATGTCCACCCGCGAAGGGCTGGAAAAGGCGATCGAGGTACTCAAGCGCACGATCATCTTCGAAGAGCGAAACAGCGAAATGTACTGGGCCTGAACCGAGCCCGGACGGATTTGGAAGGGGAACGGATTATCATGTATACCATTGCAGTGATTGGCTACGGCGGCATGGGCGGCTGGCATACGCGCCAGCTCCTCTCGCTGCCGGAGGAATTCCGGCTCGCCGGGATCTATGACATCAATCCCGAGCGGATTGACGCGGCGGAGCGCGACGGCATCCGCGGTTACCGCTCGCTCGACGCGCTTCTGGCGGACCCGGAGATCCGCACCGTGATTCTCGCCGTGCCGAACAATTTCCACAAGCCCCTCTCCATCGAGGCGATGCGCGCCGGGAAAAACGTGATCTGCGAAAAGCCCGTGATGCTCAACGCACAGGAGCTCGAGGAGGTGCTGGCCGTTGCGAAGGAGACGGGCCGCCAGTTCTCCGTGCACCAGAACCGCCGCTGGGACAAGGATTTCCTCATGGTGAAGAAGATGCTGGAGGACGGCACGATCGGCAAGCCCTTCTACATTGAATCCCGCGTGCAGGGCAGCAAGGGCATTCCCGGCGATTGGCGCTGCGTGCGCGAAGCCGGCGGCGGCATGCTGCTCGACTGGGGCGTGCACCTCATTGACCAGCTCCTGTACCTCATCGACAGCCCCGTCACCGAGGTCTACGCGCACCTGCTCTCCGTGAAATTCCCCGGCGTGGACGACAATTTCAAGCTGCTCCTGCGCTTCGCCAACGGCCTCTCCGCCCTCGTGGAGGTGGACACCTACACCTTCATCAACCTGCCCCGGTGGCATGTGTCCGGCACGGCAGGCACGGCGCAGATCGACGATTTCTCCTGCACGGGCAAAATTGTGCGCGCCCGCACGGAGGAGATGCGCTGGGAGCCCGGCATCGTTTACACGGTGGCAGGCCCCACCCGCACGATGGCCCCGCGCCCGAAGGAGAGCGTGGAGGAGCTGCCGCTGCCGGAGATCGAGAGCGACTGCCGCGATTACTACCGCAATTTCCGCGACGCGGACGAGGGCAAGGCCCCGCTGGCCGTGAAACCGGAGGAAGCGATGCGCGTGATGCGCGTCATTGACGCCGTCTTTGCCTCCGCCGAAAAGGGCGCGTCCGTTTCGCTGCACATCTGAGCGCGCCGCCGGCGGCGCAGTTCCATTGAAAAGGAGTTGTTTTGCGATGAAAAAATTCCCGATTGCCCTGCAGCTCTACTCCGTGCGCGGGGATCTGGAGCAGGATTTTGAGGGCACGCTGAAAAAGGTGAAGGCCCTCGGCTATGACGGCGTGGAGTTCGCGGGCCTGTACGGCCGCAGCCCGGCCGAGGTGAAGGAACTGTGCGCATCGAACGGCCTCGTGCCGATCTCGGCGCACGTGCCGTTTGTAGACATGATGGCCGACCCTGAGAAGGTGCTGGGCGATTACGCGGCCATCGGCTGCAAATATGTGGCCATCCCCTACCTCACGGAGGAATACCGCCCCGGCACGCCCGGCTTCCAGAAAACACTGGACGGCGCACGGCTGCTGGGCGAGACGGCCAAAAAGCTCGGCATGACGCTGCTCTACCACAACCACGACTTCGAGTTCGTGAAGATCGGCGGCAAGTATGCGCTCGACGTGCTGTATGACACCGTGCCGGCCGATCTGCTGCAGACGGAGCTCGACACCTGCTGGGTAAACGTGGGCGGCGAGGATCCCTCCGCCTATGTGCGCAAGTACGCCGGCCGCGCGCCCGTCGTGCATCTGAAGGACTTCTACCTGTCCGGGGAAAAGCCGGAGCAGATGTATGAGCTCATCGGCATCGAATCCGAAAAGAAGGAAGAGGAAAAGAAGACGTTTGAATTCCGCCCGCTGGGCAAGGGCATGCAGGACATGCCCGCCATTCTCGCCGCTTCCGAGGACGCGGGCGCCGAATGGGTTATCGTGGAGCAGGACGAGCCCAGCATGGGCAAATCCCCCATGGAATGCGCGCAGATCAGCATCGAATACCTGAAAACGCTGTTTTGAGAGGAGTTAAAAAAATGTCCGACAACGTTCTGAACCAGTTCACCCCGCCCGCCGAGGAGGAGGTCATTGACACCTCCCGCAAGCTGAAGGTGGGCATCATCGGCACCGGCTGGATCGCCGAGTCCCACATTGAGAGCTACAAGCAGATGCCCGACGTCGAAATCGTGGCGGCAGCCGATCTCATCCCCGGCAAGGCCGAGAAGTTCTTCAAGCGCTACGGCGTGGAGGGCGTGCGCCTTTACCCGGACCACAAGTCGATGCTCGACGCCGAGGCGAAGAACCTGGACGCCGTGAGCATCTGCACCTACAACGCGACGCACGCGGAATGCACCATCGACGCGCTGCACGCCGGTGTGAACGTGCTGCTCGAAAAGCCGATGTGCGTCACCATGGACGAGGCCGTCGCCATCTGCAAGGCGGAAAAGGAGAGCGGCAAGCTCCTCTCCATCGGCTTCCAGCCCCGCATGGATGACAACATGAAGATGATCAAGAAGATCGTCGAATCCGGCGAGCTCGGCCAGATTTATTACATCCAGACGGGCGGCGGCCGCCGCCGCGGCATCCCGAACAGCACGTTCATCGAGAAGAAGACGGCCGGCATCGGCGCCCTGGGCGACATCGGCTGCTATTCGCTCGACATGGTGCTCAACGCCATCGGCTATCCGAAGCCGCTCACCGTGACAGGCTACACCTCGAATTTCTTCGGCACGAACCCGCTCTACAACAACCCGGCCGACGCCGCCCGCTTCAACGTGGACGACTTTGCCGCGGCCTTCATCCGCCTCGAGGGCGGCATCATCCTCGACTTCCGCATTGCATGGGCCATGCATGTGGACACGCCCGGTGACACGATTCTCATGGGCACGAAGGGCGCGCTGCGCATCCCCTCCACGGAGTGCTGGAACGGCACCGTAGGCGGCCCCATGACGCTCTACCGCGACATTGCCGGCGAGCAGACGCAGACGACCATCCCGCTCTGCCCCGAGGGCGATTCCTTCGGCGGCCTGTTCTACAAGAAGATCCGCTCCTTCCTGGACGCGGTGAAGAACGGCGGTTCCGCCCCCGTGCCCACCAGCCAGATCCTCTATAACCAGGCCATCATTTCCGGCATCCAGGAATCCGCCGAACTCGGCCGCGAGATCGAAATCAAGATTCCTGAGATCTGAAAGGCGGGGGCTTTTCCCCCCGCGCCCCTGCAGGCTCTTGCAACAGCCTGCGCAAACCGCGCATAATCAAAACCACTAGTAAACTAGTGGTTTGCTCAGACCCCAGAGGGGTCAGTAC
>ERZ1643250.2999-NODE-2999-length-11986-cov-13.674378_pt1 | contig 11986 bp, 11 predicted proteins | sample MGYA00579262_ERZ1643250 | MGnify/ENA primary metagenome ERZ1643250 (study PRJEB29033, sample SAMEA4952265) | chicken gut metagenome | biome: Broiler Chicken; feature: Gastrointestinal Tract; material: Caecum | place: Ireland | collected 2018 | study: Broiler...
GAAACGCTCGATTGGGCATTAGAATTTGCGGATAATCTCGGTGTTGCTTCAAATGAAATCGTAAGATTTACAGGTCTGTTCAAACAGCTTGCTGATTCTATTGGGGTTACACAAGAAACAGCAACAGAAATGTCGCAGGTGTTGACACAATTAGGATACGATAGACAAAAGCTGTCGCTTTACACAGTAATGTGTATCGAAAAACCTTGTGAACACACAAATGTGTGGTGTGAGCAATATCAAATTGCTTGCTAACGGTGAATATCGTAATAGATTTATCTATCGACAATACCGTGCTATGCCAACGTAAGTTGGAGAGTGTAACGACCATCTCGAAAGAGAGTAGCTTTAAGGCGAAATTCCTTATTGCGAAGTGCAAGGCAACCTAAATTAGGTTGATGATATGGTCTAAACCCGCTTTCTTGAAAAGCGTTAAAGTACAGAGAAATCTGGGGTATATTTGTTAGCTTCCTTCTACAACATCTCGACTGAAAGCGCGTTTGAAAAATTACAAGCTGGTATTTTTTCGGGTAGAGTTTTGCCCCATGATAAAGTAATTTATCATGCAAACCCCTCTAATTTATGGGAACTCTTTATTTATAAAGACAATCATAAGCAAAGACTTGACAAAGTGGCTTAATTCGTTTATAATAATATACGACAAATAAAACCGTTGGAGTATATTATGTGGAAAAAAATTGAAGAAGCCGATTGTTATGAAGTATCAGATAAAGGCGAAGTAAGAAGAACTGTTTATACAGATTGCTTTCATAAAAAACTAAACGGTACAGAACAAATTATTCGCCAATATTTTGACAAAGACGGATATAAAAGAGTACATTTGAGCGTGGGTCATGGTATCGTCAAACAAAGAATGGTACACAGATTAGTTGCTTTAGCTTTTATTCCTAATGACAATCCTCTTCGCGACCAAATAAACCACATAAACGGAGATAAAGCCGATAATCGGGTAGAGAATCTTGAATGGTGTACGCAAAGTGAAAACAGACAGCACTGTTTGAAATTTTTGAATCCAAAATTAAGAAACAACAAATTATCCTATAAGGTTCAACAGTTTGATTTAGAAGGTAATCTAATTGCTGAATATAAATCTGCAAATGATGTACATAGGATTTTGGGTATATCCCAAAGCCACGTTTCAGAGGTTTGCAGAGGAGAAGCAAATACTTATAAAGGATATATTTGGAAATACGTCAAGTAATGTTCAACGACTATCCCGAAAGGGAGTACACGCAAGCGCGTGGAAATGGGGGGAATCCTTAAAAAGGATTGTGATATAGTCTTATCTGCATAGTGATATGCAGCAGTTCATAAGAGAACGGGTAGAGCGTAGCGAACTCTATTGAAAGTAATGCAAACAAAACCTTTGCGTTCGTTAGGATTGGACGTTACGCAGCAAACGCTTGACAACCTGCTCAAAACAAATGAAGCCTTTAAGGATTTGGGGGTAACAAGCAGTAAAGCGCTGTTACAATCTGATAAGGCGATGTTACGACTTATCGTTGTTCTCCAAAATGCACAGAACTCATTTGGCGATATAAACAGAACCATTAGAAACAAAAATAGTGGCTTTATACGGAAACGTATAAATGAAAATCGGGCTAACGCAAATCAAAGCGGTGTGTTTATGCTTGCGGCATAAATGCTAACGGTGGAAGTATTAACTTATACTTGACATAATAAAAAATATATGCTATACTTTGTATATGGAGATATAAAATGCACTATATATACAAAGTATCGAATGATGTAAATGATAAACTTTATATAGGTCAAACGGTAAATCTTGAAAAACGAAAACTTGCTCATTTTTATGATAACCGTACAACAAATCAAATTTTCAAAAAAGCAATATTAAAATATGGTAAAGAACATTTTAATTTTGAAATTATTGATACGGCAACAAGTAAAAAAGAGGCAAACGAAAAAGAGATTTACTATATCAGATATTATAATTCCATTAAACCAAATGGATATAATATGACTATCGGCGGCGAAGGTGCTGCTATTAGCTGGAACTCGGTAGGCGTTTGTTGTTTTGACCTAAACGGTAATTTCATAAAAGAATATCCTTCCGCACAAAGTGCTGCGAATGAATTACACCTTACAAGTGGTGATATTCTTCGTACAGCAAGAGGCAAAAATAAAAGAGTAGGGATTTATCAGTTTTGTAAATCTGAAGATAAAAATAAATTTATTGGCAAGAAATACGAACGTCCTTTATCTGCTCGCAGAAAAAAAATATATCAATTTTCAAGATATGGTGAATATCTAAATGAATTTGATAGTGAACAAGAAGCAAGCATAAAGACAGGTACGCATAGAACAAATATAGCGCAATCACTTGATAAAAATAGTTTAGCGAATAATTTTTTATGGCGTACTACTGATAATAATAAACAAAATATTGAGCCTTATTTTAAGGATTGCGGAAAACATATTTTACAGTTTGATGAAAATATGAACTTAATAAACGAATATGTAAATTGTATTCAAGCAACATATTTTTTGAAATTGCCTATGAAAGCATATAAAGTTATCAATAAGTATTTAGACACATCAACGAAAGCATATAATTTTTATTGGAAAAGGAAATAAGAATACAATACCGTGCTAAACTTTACGAAAGTAAAGAAATGTGTAACGACCATTCCGTAGGCGGTGCGAATCCGCAATAGAAGTAGGGCTTGTTTGAAATGGCAAGTGGGTGAAACCCCCTTAAATCGAAAGACCCGACACAATAACAGTTTAGCTGATTGTGATAATATGGTCTACTCCCCTTTTGAAATATCGGGAAACCGAGGGTATTAAGGAAACACTCTGTCGAATCAGTTGAGGGTATTTGAGAGTTCGTTATCGAATCTGAAACTTGCAATCGGCGATTTATTTGCTGAACCTTTCCGAAATGCGTTAATATATATCAATGCTTTTCTTATCGCAATTACGAAGATAATAAGAGCATTTAAGCCTATGGCTACTGAATCTGAAACAGCTGGGGCAGGAATGCAACAGTTTGCGGACGATACGGAAGATGCCGTAGACGCTGCTACGGGCGGCGGGAATCTTGATTTTGATGAGTTCCGCGTATTAAGCAGCGGAGAAAATGAGCAGGTATCTATTACCGAAGCAATAACCGCTGAACTCCAAAAACAAATCGACGCATACAATGAACAAATTCAGGCAATGAACGAAGTCAGCAACAAGGCTGTCGAAATTGCTGAAAAAATAAAAGATTGGTTTATTGTAACAGATGATGAAGGCAATTTTGTTGAGCTAACAGGGAAAGCAAAGTTATTATTAGCCGCATTAACAGCGATTGCTACAATATTTACTTTAGGGAAAATAGGTACAATAGGCGCTGATAAAGGTAATTTTTTTGAAAAAATTTCTTTTGCTATAATGGAATGCGCTACAAGTACAAAAGGATTAACTTCACAGGTTACTCTTTTAGGGAAAGCGTTTACATTCTTACAGTCTAATCCTATTGTATTAGCTATTGCTGCTATTGTTGCTGTATTAGCTATTTTGTATACACAGAATGAAGCGTTTAGAGAAAGCGTAAATAAATTATTTCAGTCTTTAAGCCCGCTGTTTGAATTACTTGGTAATTTGCTTGGTTCTATTTTAGAGCCGATAGGTCAACTTTTGGGGTTAATAGGAAATATATTAGCAGCTATACTTATTCCTATAATAGACAAAATTACAGTAGCTTTAAATATTGTAATGTTGCCGTTGATTGGTATAGCATATTTGCTCGAAGCAGTAATAAAGCTATGTCAATCCGCTGTTCAAGCATTAGTAGATGTTTTTACATTTAATTGGGCGAATTTCGGTAAAAATCAAAAAGAAATATGGTCTAATTGGGATTCAAACGCTTTTGCTCAAAGCACTTTGGATAATTTAAAAAATAGTTTTAAACTTTATGGTTATGCCGAAGGCGGTATCACCGACGCTAACCTTATAATGACGCATGAAAACGGTGTTCGTGAATGGGTAGGACGGCAAGGAAACTCCACTGCTGTTGTTAATGATACGCAGATGTCCGACGTTATGGGGCGAGCGGTACGAAATGGTGTTTTGGAAGCTCTTTCCTATAATACAGGCAATGGCGAAACATTCAATATCACAGTTCAGGCGAATCTTGACGGTCAGAAGGTATATGAATCTACAAAGCGCATAGCGCGTAGGAACGGCGAGAAATTCGCCCGTGTTTAACTTAATATTTAATCGGATATAGGTAAGATAGTATGCAGACTTTAAGACAAAAAGCATTACTGAATAGACAAGCAAATTTAGCAAGGATAAACGCACCTATGAAAGCGAGAGCAAACTCGCTTGATGACGTAAAAACCTTTGCTAAAATTTGGATTGACGGTAATGAAATCGGCGGCTATCTTACCTATACTGCTTTAGACGCGAAATCGTATTTTATTGAGCCTGTACGAAGCACGACGGGTGTAATTGAAAACTTAAATTCATATGCTACGTTTTTAACGCCACAGGTTACGCTTGAATTTAAGTATATGGATATAGCGACATACCGTCTATTGCTCAAAATAATTTACGAGAGGAATGAACACGTCGTAAAATATTACGATATAGTCTACGATAAAATGGTTACACGGAAAATGTATTTCAAGCCCGAACAGCTTCCTACTATTTTCCAACGCAAGCTCGAAATCCTTGCTGTAACAGATTATAAGGTAGAGCTTGTCGGCACTAATGCAGAATTAGACGCATATAGCATTATTTATCATCTTAATTCGCCCGTAGATACAATTCCTGAAATAACAGCTGGTAGCGAAGATTTTATCGACGGCGAAGAAATTATAATGGGTGATGCTGAAAACATAAATTCCATTATAGATAATGCGCAAGTAGAAGCCGAAGGCTATACATTTACATATTGGGCGACGACACCAGAACCCGTAGAAGGCGAAAAAAAATATATGAATGATTGGGCATATGTTTTAAATTCTACTGCGGCAGATAACTATGTATATCATTTCTATGCACGATGGATAGAAAATTATGAATATATATTGACATATAATTATGGGGTCGCAGACGCTCCAATAGATTCTTCAACAGGTCAACCGTTATATAATAAAAAAATTCATTATGGAGATGTTTATGGCGAATTCCCAGTTGTAGAAACCCCGAAAGGGGAATATAATGGCGAAGAAATTGATGGAGTATATTCTAACGGAGCTTGGTATAGAAGTCCACAAAAAACGCCTTCAAGTGTTGCACTACAACCATCGGATATTTATGAAATTAAGGGCGACAGTGTAATTTATTTAATTTATGATGTTAGCGAATATGACCTTATTTTGAATCCGAATGACGGTTCACATAAATATAAATATATTCATGCAAAATATGGAGATGCGATTGCAGCACCAATAGACCCTAAACGAGAAGGATATACTTTTGATGGTTGGTGGACTACGGAAGATTTTCAAGAAGGGACTAAATTTATATTTAATACTATGCCTTGCATAAATTTGATGCTTTGGGCAAAATGGGTTAAAAACGAGGAATAATCTTTATGATTAGAATGACGGCAGAAATTGAAATATTACCTTCGAATGGTTGGTCTATAAATAATGTATCTATTACCCCTGACCCTCAAGGTACGAATGTTTCTGCCGCAATTGGCGATGTCGTAAGTATGCACAAGAGCGGTTCGAATCCTTTTATATTCGGAGCAAGCAAACTGAACAACGGCGAGGTATTTTCAAGCGAAGAAGATTACTATATCGGCAAACAACTTTCTAATGCTACGACAGGCGCGTTTACAACACCGTATGTTTTAACTATATATATGATTGGGACAGAACTTAAGCCTGTTAATTTTAGAATAATTTTTGACACATATTATAATGCTTATCCTAAAAATATAACAGTAAATATTTATGTTGCTTCTTCAGATACGCCAACGGAAACAAAAACATTTGTAAATACATCCCCGTATTTTGTTTTCAATGGGGAAGAAAAGTTTGCGTTGATAAGTAGAATAGAAGTAACGATTTCCGATTGGTCTATGCCTGGTTATCCTTTAAGAATCCAAGGCATATACACAGGACTTTCAATCTATGGCGATAGACGAAATCTATTATCCATTTCAGCGCCGATAAAAGACCGTAGCGACAACGAACAGCCGAGCTATGGTATAATCTCTAACGCAGGTACTTTATCGCTTGTAGACGGCACGAGAGAGATTAAAGAGTATGCTCGATTAGGATTGCTCACACAGGATTTAGACGTACAGCTTTGGTTAGAAGATACACAATCAAAAAAGAAACAATCCATTGGTAAATTCAAGACAGATAAATGGTCGTATGATGATATAAATTTTGAAGTTACAGTTGAGTTAAAAGATAATTTGGTGCGCTTGCAAGATAATATTATGGATAATCAATTTGAATTATATTATTATCCAACAATAGACGGTAATTATGTTATCGATGATGTTAATGCTTTATATATTTTCAGTAAATTAAAAACATTTACTGAAAATTTAGGATTTATCGTTAGAGAACTAACAGATTCGGAAAATAATTTTTTAACAAACTTTACTATTAAAAAATTTTATTTATTAAAAGATAGTATATGGAATCAATGGAATAAATTTTCCGTAATAACAAATTGCCATATTTATGAAAAAGATAAAACCGTATATTATAACTTTGATAATAATTAGTTTAATTATGATTACAATAATTGGAGCAAGTAAAATTTACGAAATCGTAAACCATGACATCATAAATGATAATATTTATGATAATGTAGAATTTGACGAAAACGTTGAATCTTCTCCTTCTTCGTTTATGACTTTAAATTTTAATTTTAAAGATGTATATACTGGAGAAAATGCTACTCAAGAAGGATTAAATGAAGCAGCTGAAACTTTTTCTAAACAAAATAATAATGTTTACGATGTAGAAGCTCATCTTGCACTAACAGATTTTTTCCCTGATACAAATGAATATGGGGTATTTTTACACTATTCATATGACTTCTCGTATGGCAATGATTATCCAATACAATATTTAAGCGTAAAAGCAAAAGAAGTTTATACACCAGATGGTGGAACATCTAACAATGCAGATGAGGATTATTGGTTTCAAATATTTAATCCAAATGAATCAGGTGCAATTAAATTTAATATCGTTCAAAGCAAAGAAGAATTTGACGATATGGAGCAAGGGAATGAAGGAAAAATCGGACTTTTATCAAAAGGGAATAACCAATTTACATTATTTTTTAAAATATTAGCTTATGTCGAACCGAATCCTGAATCACAATACGGAGGAAGAATTTGGGCTATGTATCAATTTATTGTTGATTTTATTGATAGGCAATTAAATAGCCAACTTGTTTCTATTACAAGCGGTAAAAATATTTATAAAATTGATAATAATGAATTGATAAATGAAAATGACGCTATAAAAGATTCTTTTAATTTAATAATAGACAATTGGAGCAAAGGTAAAGAAACTGCTACTCTTAAATGCAGTATCGGTGAGTATTACGATGAAAGCGGAAATCTTGTAATCTCTACGAAAAACAACGACTTACCGATGACGTTCAATATCCGCGATTTGGTAATCCCGTATATTCCTACTGCTCGTGGCGGGACTGAACCAATGTCTATCAAACTTGATGGGACGCCGAAGGTATTCCAAGTAACGCAAGTTCGTCCATATTTTGATGGAGCGTGTTGGCAAGAAATAATGTTGCAGGAATATACGGGTGATAATCCTTCCGCAAGTAAAGCATAAATTGAGGTATAACTATGGCAGTATGGAATCCGCAATCTTTTGATATAACAAAAATAAATAAAAATACGCGATATGAGGACGGCAATATTCCGAATGCAGAAGCAATAGATGCTGCCATAGAAGGCGCGGCATTTGCACAGGATAAAGCGGAAGAGGCGGCTTCCTCTGCGGCAAGCGCTGAATCATCTGCAAGTGCGGCAGAAACAGCGGCTACAAATGCTCAAAATTCTGCGAGTGCGGCACAGACTGCGGCTACAAGAGCTTCTCAATCGGCAAGTACAGCTGCGGAAAATGCGCGCAACGCGGCTAATTCAGCCGCTCAAGCGAACGCATATGCAAGTGCGGCAAGGAAATCTGCAAATACAGCAGCTGAATCGGCTGAAGCGGCAGAAGATACTGCAAACAATATGATGGCGTTTGTTACTGCGCTTACTGACCCTCCTGATTTGAGTGAAGTAGCGAATATAGGAACGCCGAGCGTATCTTTTGTATCAAACGGAGAATATAAGAAATTCAAGTTCTCTAACTTGAAGGGTGAAACTGGCGCAAGCGTTTCCGATATTAACTTTATTTATAGCTCTGAAACATCTACTGAAACCATTTACGATGTACAAACTATATTAGCAGACGGAACTACAGTAGATAGCGGACAAATTACGATTCCTAAAACGGCTATACCTGTTATTTCCGAATTTGCAGAGGGTGAGCAGACACAACCGAGTGCAGACCTTATGATTGGCGGATTTTTCTTTACGGAGGTTCAATAATGGCAGCAAATATTATCAGCGGAACTCCCGATATAAGGATAGTCCAAGGCGACACATATCAGAAAGAGTTCTATTTCACGAATGTAGATATTTCTTTGATTGATTCCGTAAATTTTTCCTGTAAAGCCTTGAATTTATTCAAAAAACTTGATAAAATAAATATGAAATATTTCTTATTGAATTTTACAAGTGAAGAAACGAAAGTTTTACAGCCTTTTCAGGGGAATTACGATATTACCGTAACGTTTATAGATTCCAAAGTGAAAACTGTACTTTACGATTCCTTTATTGAAATTCTCTCAAAAAACAATCCTATTGCGGGGGAAGGAAATGAATGAAGTACGCCTTGAAATTCCCGAAATCGCGGAAAAAATAAATCTTAAATTAAAAGAAGAAAGTCCTGTAAAATTAGAAACGCTGGAATCTGTCAGTATCGCCGCTCCTACATATCACCGTGATTTGTTAGGGCTTGATTATGAAAGCAGTGGACATACTGGTTTTGCAAGCGCCGCGGAAGTAAAACTACTTTTACCGAAGGACATCAGCATTCTACCTAAAAACAATTTACAGAACCGTCAGTCAAAAATTTATTTATATGACCCAACGCTTGAAGTAAAAGAAACGCAAGTTTCTGTACAAGAATTACTTGATTCGAAAATAAAAACGGTTGATTCCGTACCGAATAATTTACAGAGCGGCGATTATATATTTTTAGAGAGGAAATAATTATGCCAAATACCACGAAAAAATATCAGATTCAACAAAAACAAGAAGAAGGGATGCTTACTCTGCACCCCGAGACCGAGGCAAGCGTTGTTACGCTTGACAGTGTTACGGCAGGAATGTCTGCTACGAACGTTCAGGACGCTTTCAAAGAAGTCATGGACACCATGGCTGATATTACTGGCGGCGGTGTCGTTACGGGCGTTAAAGGTGATAAAGAAACCGATTATCGCATGGGGCAGGTAAACTTAACCCCTGCCAATATCGGCGCTGTAGCCGAAAACGCTGCTATTACGGGTGGTACTGCTACAAAAATTACCTATGATGCTAAAGGTCTTGTAACGGCAGGGGCGCAACTTTCTGCAAGTGATATTCCTGATTTAAGTGCAAATTATATTCCCGTATCGCAAAAAGGAGCAGCAAGCGGCGTTGCTACTCTTGATGCGTCTGGTAAAGTTAATTCAACGCAGATTCCCGATTTGAGCGGTAGCTATATCCCCGTAGCGCAGAAAGGCACGGCAAGCGGTGTTGCTACCCTCGGTGAAGATGGGCGCGTTCCTTCCTCGCAGTTGCCTTCTTACGTCGATGACGTTATCGAAGGATATTACTTTGAAGGAAAGTTCTATCGTGAAGAAGCTCATACGAATGTAATCACTCCCGAAGGTGGAAAAATCTATGTCGATATTGGTACTGTAACGCCGAATCAACAGTATCGTTGGAGCGGTACGCAGTACGTTTCAATTTCTTCCTCTCTTGCACTTGGAGAAACGGCAGGGACAGCTTACGAAGGCAACAAAGGTAAGCAGAATGCCGATAATATCGCCGCTATCATCGCAGGTACGCAGAAAGTAGGAAATGCAACGAACGCAGATACTGCTACGGAAGCAACTCATGCGACATCTGCAGACAGTGCGACGGAAGCTACTCATGCAACATCTGCTGATTCCGCGACAACAGCTACTACCGCGACAAATGCAGGAAATGTAACGACATCCATTAACGGGAAAGCCATTACATCTATTTTTGAAACGAACGGAACTACCGTAAAAGAAGCCACTCACGCCGCAAGCGCTAATTCGGCTACGAATGCTACAAACGCTACTACGGCAGCTACTGCCACAAAACTTGCTACGGCACAGTCAATCAAGCTTACTGGAGATGTTACTGGTTCTACGACATTTGACGGCTCTGCCGCAGCATCCATTTCCGCAACTCTTGCTAACGTCGGTACTGCTGGAACGTATTCCGTTGTTACTACGGATTCAAAAGGTCGCGTAACGCAGGGGGGACAGATTATCGAAGTTGGTACTACGGGGCAACAGAATCCATCTGCTACTCTTGCTGTAGGCGGTTTGTTCTTCAAAGAAATCTAATTAAGAGGTATTTCCATGAAACACATGGTTGTAAAAACAGGTGAAAACACTACGGATGAAGTGGAAGTACAAAGAGCTGTACAAGATTCTGAAGGTAATGTTATAGCGAATACATACGCGAAGACGAGCGGCAGCTATCCGAATATGACGGTAGGGAACGCGACCCATGCAGACAGCGCGGACAGCGCGGCGAAAGCGACGCAAGATGGTAACGGAGATAATATCGCGGCAACCTATGCCAAGCAGAACGGCACCTACCCGAACCTGACGGCGGGAGAGGCGAAGGGGCTTTCAAAGGTCGGAAGCGTATATGCGAATTCGGCGTCAAGAGTAGGGTGGCATAAGTTCGCGGAAGTTCCTCTGTCCGCTCTGACCGCCGTATCGGGCGCGTCTTCGTACTCGGCAATCGTGCTGGTAAACGGTCTGAACCCGTATCAGGGCGGAGATACGGCGAACAGCGGCATCGTCGAGGTCGATATGCTCGTAGACGGAAGCCGGTTTACTTCGAGTACGCCTCCGCAAATCAAATTGCTGTCGGGCAATGTGGATATTCAGAAGCTGTGCTTTAAACGTACGGATACGGAGGTCGGCTTGTATATCAATACAAGCAGCATATATGTCCGCTATTCGTTTACCGTATTGGACGAGAGGTATTATTTGGGTCGGTCGGTCGACGCGATGGAGTTTGCGGATGAATATTACGGCGCGGCAGCTCCCGACGGCGCGGTGTATGCGACAAACGTAAATCAATCCGCATATGCGCAGGAAGCGGCGATGCTGGACGAGGCGTACAAGGCGGGGAACAATTCGAGTACTTCTCTGAACGGGTATGTGAAGCTGATCGATTTTACTGCAGGCAATAACTGGGCGGAAAAGACGCTGCGCCTGGAGTTCGGCGACGACAATGCTTCCAATGTGCCGCAGAACCCGTGCGGGATGGAAATACGGGTGCAATGGAACAGTTCGGACGGAGTAAGTCCGCGGGCGGTACTGCTGTACGGGGACAAGCAAATCGCGGATAAGCTGTATGTTTCGTATAACCCTTCGTTTACGGAGGGGGAAGAAAACACCGTGTCCGTGTATTACAAGGTGAGCGGCGGGTACGATATGGTTGCGTACAAGCCTCTGTACATGACGCCGCGACAGGGTACAGACGTGACCGGGGTGAACTTTTATCAGCCGACGCAGAGCGACCTGATTGCGGAGCTTCCGTCGGGGAACACGAACACCGCGATCACGGCGCTGGAAAATTTCCGCGACCTGCGGTACGCGAAATACGACGCGGACGGCAACGATATTTCCGATACATATGCGA
>ERZ1643250.3000-NODE-3000-length-11986-cov-3.969156_pt1 | contig 11986 bp, 11 predicted proteins | sample MGYA00579262_ERZ1643250 | MGnify/ENA primary metagenome ERZ1643250 (study PRJEB29033, sample SAMEA4952265) | chicken gut metagenome | biome: Broiler Chicken; feature: Gastrointestinal Tract; material: Caecum | place: Ireland | collected 2018 | study: Broiler...
TTTAGAAGTTTTTGAATATGTTAAGGAAATGGGTGGCAAGGTCGCTATTTCTGAAATTTGTGATGTAACTGGTCGTGCGGCTCGTTCAGTAGGAGCTAGTGTAACTGATCTTTCAAAGAAAGGTCTGGTTACTAGAGAAAAGGAAGCTGGAGAAGAGGATGAAAACGGCAAGGCTGAAGAGATTACCTATGTTGTACTTACTCCCGAAGGAGAAACAACTACTGCTACTCTAAAGGAAACTAAGAAAAAGTCCAAGAAAGAGGACTAATTCGAGAAAGAAGGGTTCGCCCTTCTTTTACTTTATAAAAATAAATTAAAATTTTAGAAAAAATAGATATAAAATAGGAGTTTTAGAATGTTAAGAATTGCACAAAATAACGTTATTATTGAAGGAATTTTAAATACAGTAGATATTTCAGAAAGAAATTATGAAAAAAATGGAAGAAAAAATAATGCACTTAGCGGTAGTATTACTGTAAAAACTATTCAGAAAATGAATGGAGAAGATATTGAAGTTGTAATTCCAATCCATATTTTTGCATCAGAATTAACCAGCAAGGGAACACAAAATCCTGCTTATATTTCAATTTCAAAAGTAAAAAATGAATTTGTTTCAATCGCCGCCGGCGGTGTTGAAAACGCAGATAGAGTTCGCATTTCTGGCGGGCGGATTACCATGAATACTTTTTATAATAGAAGCGGAAAATTAGTATCATATCCAAGAATTGAAGCCTCTTTCTTTAATAAGGTTGATCCACAAGAATATAATCCAGAGGCAACTTTTGTTATTGAAATGCTTGTAGCTTCTAAAGAAATGGAAGTGGATAGAAATCAGGTAGAAACAGGACGGCTTTGTATTAAAGGTGTTGTACCAATGTATGGTGGAAAAGTAGAAGTTATTCCGTTTTACTGTGCAAATAGTAATGTTATTAGTGCAGTAGATAATTATTGGCAATTAAATGATACTGTAAGAGCTAAAGGACGCCTACTCTTTTATACTAAAGTTGATACAGTAATTGACGAAGATGGTTTTGGTGAAACTTTTGATCAAAAAGTAACAACTACAGTTGGAGATTTAATTATTACAGGTGGAAGTGAAACACCATATACTGATATGGCATTTGATTTAGATGAAATTAAGCAAGCTCTTACCGAAAGAAGTGCAAGAATTAATGCGATGAAGGATCGTCCATCACAGACCACTAAAGCTGCGGCAACTAAATCAAGTTATAGTGTAGAAGACTTTCCTGGTTTTTAATTAAAAAAAGAGGTGGTCTAAATGATTGATATATTAAATATTCAACCTAGCGTTGTAACTAGAACTCTAAAAGATAAATATATTTTGATCTATGGAGTAAGTAAAATTGGTAAAACATCATTCGCCGCTTCTTTTCCTAAAAATCTTCTTTTAGGCTTTGAAAAAGGTTGGAACGCTTTGGGTGGAGTACTTGCCCAAGATATTACTTCTTGGTCAGATTTTCTCTCTGTACTCCGCCAGTTAAGAAATCCAAAAGCAAAAGAAATGTATGATACTATTACCATTGATACTGTATCAATTATGTGGGATTATTGTGAAGAATATATTTGTTCTAAAAATGGAGTTAGTAAAATCTCTGAGATACCCTGGGGTGCGGGATATAAAGAGCTTACTAATGAATTTGAAAGAGGTCTAAGACAAATTACTCATTTAGGTTATGGTTTAATCGTAATGTGTCATAACGCTATTCGCTTAGAAGAAGGAGAAAACGATACTCAAATTGCAGTAATGAGTCCTGCACTTAATAAGCGATGTTATGAAGTTGTTAATCGTTTAGTTGATATTATTGCCTATATTGAGGAAGAATATGATGCTCAAGGAAATTCTAAACGATATCTATATACAAGAAAAACTCCAACCGTTATGGCAGGAAGCCGATTTCGTAGACTGCCGCCTAAAATAGAATTTGGCTATCAGCAACTGGTTGATGCAGTTATTGATGCTATTGATGAAATTAAAGAATTAGACGGAGTAAAAATGGTAGATTACATTCCTCCAGAAGATAACGAAGAAGAAGAAGAATTAAGTTATGATGATCTAAAGCAAGAATCTTTAAATCTTTGGAAAGAGATTAGTATAAAAAAACTAAATCAAAAGGTTCTTGATTTTATGGAGGAAGTTTTTGGTGAAAAGAAAAGACTTTCTGAAATTAAACCTGAACAAACAAAAGAATATCAACAGATTAATAGCTATATGAAAAAGTTATTATCTGAATAATATTTAAGAGGTAGGTTTCCTACCTCTTAATTTGATTTTTAGAGAAAAATATGTTATAATAATTATAAAAGGAGGAATGCCCATGGCAAGAGTCATGTGTAGAGAATGCAGAAAAAATTTTGATAGGGATAAATTAAAAGAAGGAATTGACTGGGTTATGCCTTCTAAAAATTATTATTATCATAAGGATTGTTATGAACTCTGGGTTTCTAAACGTCAAAATAAGAAAGATTATACCTCTACAAAAGAAGATGAAGAGTATATTCGAGATATATATGATTATTTGACTAAAGATTTAAAAATTGCCATAGATGGAGCAAAAGTACATAGTCAAATAAAAAACTTCCTAAAAGAAGGGAAAAAAGTAAAGGGAATTCTTTTTACTCTAATCTATTTTTATGATATAAAACATGGAGATGTTGAAAAAAGTAAAGGTGGAATAGGAATTGTTCCATATATTTATGATGAAGCTAGAGAATATTGGAGAAAACAAGTAAGTCAACAATTTGATATTATGGAACAAATCCAAAAACAATTACAAAATAGAAGCAATAGAACAAAAATAAAAATTATAAAAGCTACACCGCGCGCGATGGTAAAAAATCATTTTGATGAAATTGAGGAGGGAGAGAATGATACCAATTAAACAAGATATAATTCAAATTATTGGTATATTAATGAAAACTCCTTCTCTTCTAAGTAAAACAGATAAATATAACCTATCTATTCAAGATTTTTCAACTCGTTTTGAAAAATATTTATTTGATTCTATAGATTGTTTATATCATAATGGCGCAGAAAAAATTTCTATATTAGATATAGAAAATTTCTTATCTTCTAATACTACTGCTAAGTATACTTATGATACCTCTAATGGAAAAGATTACTTAGAGGATGCTATTGAATTTTCTCAAGAGGAGAATTTTGATTATTATTATAATCATCTTAAAAAAGCTAATGCTATTCGAGATTTACAAAAAATAGGTTATGATACTTCCTTTCTTTATTGTGAAGATTTAACTAATCCAAAACAATCAGAAATAAATAATAAGTTTGAAAATTTATCATTAAACGATATATTTGATTTAGTAAAAAAGAAGATACTAAAGACAGAAAAGAAATATCTAAGAGGGGATGTATCTGAGACAAGAACAGTCTTTGATAATTTAGATGAACTTCTGCAAGATTCAGAAATTAGAAATGATGTTGGACTTCCAATTCAAGGCTCTATTATTAATGAAATAATGGGTGGAGCTAGAAAAGGAACTTTTTGTTTAAGAAGCGGCGCCAGTGGCCTAGGGAAAAGTAGAAATATGGTTGCTGATGCTTGTTTTTTAGCTTTCCCAATTAGATATAGTATCGAACAAGATAAATGGATACAGATTGGTAGTAACGAAAAAATTCTCTATATTACTACAGAACAAAATTTTAAAGAAATTCAAAAAATGATATTAGCTTATTTAACTGGAATAAATGAATCTAAATTTCGTTATGGTCATTTCACAGATAAAGAAAAAATCGTTATTTCAGGTGCAAAAAAGGTTATTGAACAATATAAAGATAATTTTTTAATTACAAAAATGCCTAATCCAACTAATGAGCTAATAAAATCAGTTATAAGAGAAAATTGTATTTTATATAATATAAATTATGTTTTTTATGACTATATTTTTATAGGGCCGGCGCTATTAAGTGAATTTAGAGGTTTTGGGCTAAGAAGCGATGAATTATTACTTATTTTATCAACAACCTTAAAAGATTTAGCATCTGAATTAAATATTTTTGTTATGTCTGGCACTCAAGTTAGTGCAAAAGTTTCAGATAATAAAGAAATTCGAGATGAATCTTGTTTAGCTGGAGGGCGCGCCACCATAAATAAAGCTGATTATGGTTTTATTATGGCACGGCCGACTAAAGATGAGTTAGAAATTTTAAGACCTTATATTACAAGATATGGTAAAGAACCAAATTTAGTTACTGATGTTTTTAAAGTTAGAGCTGGTGAATGGACTCAAGTAAGAATATGGTCAATTTTTGATGCTGGTATACTTAGAAAAGAAGACTTATTTGTTACTAATAATAGATTAGAAACGATAGAAGTCATGAAAGATTATGAATTAGAATATATGTTAGATGATTTAAGTCAGAAAACCATTCAAGATTTATTAAAGGAATTACTATGAATGAAGAATTAAAATATATAGCTAACAATTTAGATTCTGAAAAAGTATTGGCTTTAATTAAAAAGCTAGGTATTACGAGATTTATAGAAAAAGAAAGTTGTTTTATTTTTCCAACTGTTTGCCATCATATAAATGAAGATGATGCAAGTATGAAATTGTATTATTACAAAAATAATTGTAGGTTTCATTGTTATACAGAGGATGGGCAAATGACTATCTTCTCTTTTCTTCAACATTTTTATGAAAAAAGAGGATATGAGTATAACTGGTATAAGGACATTTTGCTTCCTTCTAGGTATTGTGCCAATTTAGATAATTCTTTAATTGATAATTTTATCTCTTTCTATCAGGATAAATTAAAAGATAGATACCAACCAAAAGCTAAGGAAATTGTACAACCAGAATATCCAGAATACGTATTAGACTCTTATTCTATTTTTTATCCTCCAGAGTGGATAAAAGATGGTATTTCAATAAAAACGATGAAAAAATATAATATAAGATTCTCTCCAATAGAAAATAAAATTATTATCCCACATTATGATATAAATAATAGATTAATTGGAATTAGAGGGCGCGCGCTGAATAAAGAAGAGATAGAGTTATTTGGGAAATACGCTCCAGTACAGATAGAACAAAAATGGTATTCACATAAACTTTCTATGAATTTATATGGTTTAAATTTTAATATAGATAACATTAAAAAAGAAAGAATAGTTTATATTTTTGAAGGGGAAAAGAGCTGTATGCAAATGGAATCTTTTTCAATTCCAAATTGTAGTGTTGCCATTTGTGGAAGCAATTTTAATAAATTTCAATTATATCTTTTATTAAAGTACTGCTATCCTAAAGAGATTATTTTTTGTTTAGATAATGAGGAAAAACCTCGAGAAGATAAATATTTTTATAAAATGTGGAATCTATGTAGTAAATATAAAAATTTTTGTAATATATCTTTTATATATGATAGAAAACACTTATTAAACCTGAAAGATTCTCCTAGTGATCATGGAGAAGATGTTTTTATTCAATTATTAAAAGCGAGGACAAAAGTTACATGAATTATAAATTAATTAATCCGAATTTTAAGGAGAATTATATTGAACAATTACTAAAATTTAAAGGAATAGACAATATAGATGAATATTTAAATCCAACTGCGGCGGTGTTAGAAGACCCAGAGCTATTAGATAATATAGATGAAGGAGCGCAATTATTATTAAAAGTAGTAAAAAAAGAAGGAAGAATCTTATTAGTGGTAGATAGTGATACAGATGGATTTACTTCAAGTGCAATTTTTTATCTCTATATGAAAGAATGCTTTCCTCACATAAATATAGAATTCATACTACACGAAGGAAAACAGCACGGGTTAGAGGATCATATTGACTCAATTTTAAATAATAACAATTCTTATGATTTAATAGTTTTACCAGATTCTTCTTCTAATGATAAAATATACCATGATAAATTAAAAGAAATTTGTTTGCCATGCTTAGTTTTAGATCACCACCTTATAGACGGTGAAGTAAGCGATAATGCGATAATTATAAACAATCAGGCTTCTAAGAATTATCAAAATAAAGATCTAACTGGAGTTGGGGTAACATGGCAATTTTGCCGTTATTTAGATAGAATTTTAGACCAAAATTATTCTGAAAAATATATTGACTTAGCGGCCCTTGGTATTATAGGCGATATGGGAAGCCTATTATCTCTTGAGAACAGATATATTATTAAGAATGGCCTAGAAAATATAGAGAATTTTTTCTTTAAAACCTTAGTTGAAAAAAATTCTTACTCAATGAATAATGAGATTACTCCAATAGGTATTGCCTTTTATGTAGTTCCTATGATAAACGCAATGATAAGAATTGGCACAATAAACGAAAAAGTTAGGTTATTTGAAGCCTTTATAGATGGAGAGAAACGAGTTCCTTCTCATAAAAGAGGAAGTAATGGTGAATTAGTACCATTAGCGATAGAAAGTGCTAGAGAATGTACAAATACTAAAAACAAGCAGAAAAAAATTAGAGAAGAAATATCAGAAAAATTAACCTATAAAATTTATAAAGAAGATTTACTTTCTAATAAAATTTTATTTATTGAATTAACAGATGAAGACGATGATTTTCCTCCAGGACTGTCTGGTCTAATAGCTATGGAGTTAGCTTCAAAATTTAATAAGCCAACAATAGTAGCTAGACTTAATGATGAAGGATATGTAAAGGGTAGTATCAGAGGATTAAATAATAGTAAATTAGATTCCTTTAAAAATTTTCTTGAAAGTTCAAATATTATGGAATTTGTATCTGGACACGATAACGCCGCCGGCTGTAGTATAAAGGAATCAAATATTCAGGAGTTGCTAGATTATAGCAACGAACAATTAAAAGATTTTAACTTTGACTTTAGTTTTTATCTTGTAAATTTTGAAAGAGAAATAAACGATAATGATATTATTCCTTTAATTAAAAATATATATAAATATCATAATTTATACGGGCAAGATTTACCAGAACCTTTAATTTATATTGGAAATATTTTCTTGAAGCATAATGAAATTCAAATTATAGGAGAAAAACAAGATACAGTAAAATTTGAAAAAAATGGTGTCACTTATATTCAATTTCATGCTAAAAAATTAATTAATGAATTATCACAATATGACACTATTGATATGGAAATTATAGGTATAGCGAATATTAATACTTGGGGTGGAAAAGAAACTCCTCAAATTTTTATTGATAATTATGAAGTTCGTGATGGATTATATAGTTTTTAGGTGATAAAATGAATAAACTTTTATGAAGATGAAGAAAAACAAAAAATAAAAAAAGGAGTAGCTTTTGCTTCTATTTATATATGTAAAAACTTTTTACCGAAAGATTTAATTTTCCAAAAATTATAAAACGATACAAGCCTTATAAATATTTGATTTCTTTTGTATTTTATGATATAATATAATTATAATAAGAAAAGAAGGTAGAATATGGGATTAGATTTATATATTTTAAAAGCAGAAAAAGAAGAAGATTTTGGAAACAATTCCTTTGAAAACGTTATTTCCTATGGAGGCAGCGCGGCTTATTTAACTAGAAATTTAATTTTTGAATATTTAAATAAACTTGATTATGAACAAGAAGTTATTATTTCTTATAGTCAATTAAAAGAACTTCTTTATTTTCTAGTAAAAAAAGTAGAATCGTTAGATAATACCTTAATAGGACATCAATTAGCAGTTATCTGGTTTTTTATTTGTGGAATTGCCGGAGAAATGGCCATTTGCGAAAGAGCAAATAATAAAGAATATAAATATATGATTATAAATTCTTACTGAGGTAATAAAGTAATGAAGTTAAAGGAAGGTGATGCCACATGATAAATCAGTACCCTGGTAGTTTGCATAACCACACTGATTTTTCTTAGTCTAATTTTCGACTTAGAGATTCAACTAATACAGTTGAAAAATTAATTGATAAGGCAATCGAGTTAGGACATGAATTAGTAGCAATTACAGATCACGAAACAATTTCAGCTTCCATTCGCGCACAAAAGTATTATAAAAAGATAAAGAAAGATAACCCTACTTTTAAGCTAATTTTAGGAAATGAGATTTATCTTTGTCGCAATGGATTAAATAAAGATAATTATAATCGAGAATATGACCGTTTTTTCCATTTTATTTTACTTGCTAAAGATGAAATTGGGCACCAACAGATTAGAGAAATTTCTACTAGAGCTTGGAGCCATTCATATCATTCAAGAGGTATGATAAGAGTTCCAACTTATTATCAAGATATTTGGGATATTATTAAACCGAACCCTGGGCACGTTATCGCTTCTACGGCCTGTCTTGGCGGACTTGTGCCTGTACAATTACTTCGTTATAGAGAAAATCAAAATCCTATCTTATATGAAAAAATTCTAGATTGGTGCCGCTCGATGGTAAACGTTTTTGGAGAAGGAAATTTTTATCTTGAACTTCAACCTTCTAATAATGAAGAACAGATTTACGTTAATAATGAACTCATTAAGATGTCAAATACTCTCAATATTCCTTTTATTATTACGACCGATAGTCACTACCTAACTAAAGAAGATAGAAAAGTCCATCGAGCTTTCTTAAAATCTCAAAACGGCGATAGAGAAACAGATAGCTTTTATGCTACAACCTATATGATGGATACTAATGAAATTTATGGGTATATGAAAGAGCGTATAGGAGAAGAAAATTTACAGAAGGCTTTTCAAAATATACTAGACATTAAGGAAAAATGTTTAGATTATGATTTAACAAAACCACTAAAAATTCCTAAGTTATCATGGAAAGTACCAAAAAAATATATTTCAACTGAAGAAAAGGATTATTGGTTTAATAAGATTCCTGAGCTGCTAACCTTCTATTCGTCTAATTATGAAGAAGATAAGCGTTTAGCTGAACTTCTTATTGATAGAATTAGAGATGATATAACTCTTCAAAATAATGAAACTTATGATGAAGTAAATGAATGCTTAAAAGATACTTGGCAATCTTCAGAAGTTAATGGCGCGCGATGGAGCGCATACTTCTTAAATCTTCAAAATATTGTAGATAGTTGTTGGGAAGCAGGCAGTCTAGTCGGCGCAGGACGAGGTTCTGGCGTAGGTTTTATTTTATTATATATTTTGGGTATTACCCAAATTAATCCACTTAGAGAAAAGACAAAAGTATTTAGATGGAGATTCTTAAATCCTTCTCGTGTATCAGTCTTGGATTAAAAAAAACTTTTGCTACTAAAAACTAGAACATAAAAAAAAGGAGGTGATTAAAATAAAAGAAAAAAGGTATCCTTATTGTAAATTTACAATAACTCAAGAAAAACAAATTATAGATAAATACATACAAGGAAAAAGTTTGCGAGAAATAGGAAAAGAATATGATTGCGATCCAACTACAGTAAGAAATATATTAAAAGCTTATAAGGTAGAAACTAGAAATTATTCTCAAGCTAGAAGAAATTTTTTAAGTTATTCTATTAATGAAAATAGTTTTGCTTATGATAATAAAAATACCGCTTATTGGTTGGGAGTAATGTATAGTGATGGATATATCTCTAAAACTGGTAAATATACTAATTATTTTGGTTTAACAATTAATGAAAAAGACCTTGAATGGTTAGAACAATTTAAACATTTTTTACAATATAATGGAAAAATAATTCGTTTTACTTCTAATACTACTTTTAAAAAAGGAACTAAAGTTGCTAGACTTTTAATAGGTAATAACAAAATAGTAAGCGATTTGGAGAAGTGGGGTGTTATTGAGAAGAAAACTTTCAAATTAAAGGAGTTACCTTCTACCAGTTTTTTAGATGATTTTATTAGAGGATATATAGATGGTGATGGCTCGTTAAATAAAAAATACCCTAATATAATTATTTGTGGAACAAAAGATTTATTACTTTCAATAGCTAATTATTTTAAAATACCATATTCTATATATTCAGATAAAAGTATTTTTGCTTTACATTACAATACCAAAGAAAGCACATATTTAGAAAAAAGATTATATAAAAATGCGGAATACGCATTACAAAGAAAGTTTTTAATAGCAAAAAGAAGTTTTGATAGTCCCATTACATTGGAAGATGTAATGAAAAACTCCGAATATCAGGGGAAGCCCTTAGAGCCTTAATTACTAAGCGCTAGAGTAATCAAAGCGTGGCTTAACTAATCATTAAGGTATAGTAACAAGATTAAGGATTGGGTAATCCTGAGACACAGCTCTTCTTTAGAAGAGAAGGTTGCAACGACTATCAAGGAGTATCCACTAGGATAATGGTATAGTCTATTCCCCTAAAAAATATCGGGAAACCGAGGGTGTTTAAGGTAGATATAGACGTAGAAGGTGGTAGAAGAGAAGAGGTCTTAAAACATTTTAGAGACCTTTACGGCAAAGATAGAGTAGCTAATGTCTTAACTCTAAAGACGGAAAAATCTAAATCAGCAATACTTACTGCCGCACGTGGTTTAGGTATTGATGTTGATATAGAGGTATTTTAAGAACCTTATCTCAAACTTTCTATGGAGATGAAAAAAATGGATATGCGCCTAATCGACAATTTAGGTCTTTAATGGAAAACGATTATCCTGAATTATGGGAAGTCGCTTCAAAAATAGAAGGTTTAATTAATGGAATGGGTTAAGTGATAGCTCATTTAAAACGGGGTGAACGCCTAGCAAGCGGTGTCGCATAGTATGCGGCTAACGGGGAAATCTCTCAGAGACAATCCCGTGCCAAGTTATCTTAGGATAAAAGGTGTAACGACTATCCGTAAGGAGTAGGGTAGAGATTGCTACTACTCGAAGCGCCCCGCTCTCTTTCAAAAAATCTAAAAAATGAAAGAGATGAAGATATAGTCTGGGCCTATAGCAATATAGGAATAACTGATTCACGCCGGCGGTATAATTTTTGTAGATGAACCATTTACTAATACTGCCGCTTTAATGAAGGCGCCAAGTGGAGAAACAATTACACAATATGATCTTCATAGTGCAGAAGATGTTGGTCTAAGAAAGGCCAATAATACCTAAGTGTTTGTCAGCACTGTTATATAGGCAGAGAAATCGTAAGTAAAAAATACCTATGTAGCATCGGGGAAACCTAAGTCTAAAGGATATGGTAATCCCGAACCAATTTTATTAGAGTAATTTAATAAATCATATCTAGTTATGAGGATAGAATATATATGATTTATTAGGTGATAAAATGTATGTTTATAGAATAACCAATAATATAAATGGGAAAAAGTATATTGGAATTACTAATAATTATAAAAACGCTGGGCAAATGAAAAAAGCCTACCAAAAGATGAGAAAAGACAACAAGTTATCCAAAAGGCAATACATAAATATGGAGCAGAGAATTTTAATTTTGAGGTTGTTTGTCGGGGATTATCAATAGAACAAGCATCCGAAAAAGAAAAAGAATTAATCGAAAAAGAAAATACGTTAGTTCCAAATGGATATAATGTATCAAAAGGTGGAATGTATTGCACTATCCCATTGGTGGGAGCAAAAAACGGTAGAGCTAAATTAACAGAAGAAGAAGTTGCCTATATAAAAAGTCATAGAAATATACCCATGTATATTTTATATGATGAATTTAGCAGCAAAATTAATTATGAAACTTTCAAGAAATGTTATCATAATTTAACTTATAAAAATATAAAACCAACGGTAGAAGAATATCCGTACAATCTAGAATTTAGTTGCCAATTTAATGGCTCTGTTCTTGATTATGATGACATAGTTAATCTTAGAGAAAGATATAAAAAAGGAGAATATTGGAAAGAAGTCTTTGAAGATTATAAAGATAAATATCTAGATGAATGGACTTTTTGGAATATTTATCATGGAAATAGATTTAAACTTGTTATGCCAGAAGTTTTTACAAAAGAAAATAAGCATTACCACAGTGGGATAAGTAAGTCAGGAACTAAAAATGGTCGAGCCAAACTTACAGAAAAAGATGTTTTAGAGATTAGAAGACTGTGGAAAGAAGGAA
>ERZ1643250.3001-NODE-3001-length-11983-cov-3.717555_pt1 | contig 11983 bp, 11 predicted proteins | sample MGYA00579262_ERZ1643250 | MGnify/ENA primary metagenome ERZ1643250 (study PRJEB29033, sample SAMEA4952265) | chicken gut metagenome | biome: Broiler Chicken; feature: Gastrointestinal Tract; material: Caecum | place: Ireland | collected 2018 | study: Broiler...
ACTCATGAAAAAGACAAAGATTGTTAGTACACTTGGACCAGCAAGTAACCATTTAGACACAATCGTTAAGTTGATCGAAGCTGGTGCAAACGTATTCCGTTTCAACTTCTCACACGGTGACCACGAAGAACACTTAGGTCGGTTAAACCTTGTTCACGAAGCTGAAAAGAAGACTGGTAAGACAGTTGGTATCTTACTTGATACCAAGGGTGCTGAAATTCGGACAACCGTTCAAAAAGACGGCAAGATCGAATTCCACATCGGCGATGAAGTTCGGATCTCAATGGACGACTCAATCGAAGGTACAAAGGAAAAGATCGCTGTTACATACCCAGGACTTTACGATGACGTTCACGAAGGCGGCCACGTATTGTTTGATGACGGTTTGATCGACATGCAAATCGAAAAGAAAGATGACGCAAACCGTGAATTGGTATGTAAAGTATTGAACGAAGGTGTGTTAGGTTCACGTAAAGGTGTTAACGCTCCTGGCGTATCAATCAACTTACCAGGGATCACAGAAAAAGACTCAAGCGATATCCGCTTTGGTTTGGATCACGAAATCAACTACATCGCTGCTTCATTCGTACGTAAGCCACAAGATATCTTAGATATCCGTGAATTACTTGAAGAAAAGCACATGGAACACGTTCAAATCTTCCCTAAGATCGAATCACAAGAAGGTATTGACAACTTTGATGAAATCTTGAAGGTTTCAGATGGTTTGATGATCGCTCGTGGTGACATGGGTGTTGAAATCCCACCTGAAAATGTTCCTTTGGTACAAAAGTCATTAATCAAGAAGTGCAACGCTGTAGGTAAGCCGGTTATCACAGCTACACAAATGCTTGACTCAATGATTGAAAACCCACGTCCAACACGTGCCGAAGCATCAGACGTTGCTAACGCTGTATTTGACGGGACAGACGCAACAATGCTTTCAGGTGAATCAGCAAACGGTGACTACCCTGTAGAAGCTGTTGCAACAATGGCACGGATCGACGTTAAGGCTGAAAACGCATTACGTCAATACAAGAACTTCTCAATCAACGACTTCGACAAGACAGACGTTACAGAAGCAATTGGTCGTGCAGCTGCAGAAGCAGTTGAAAACTTAGGCATCAAGACAATTGTTGCCGCTACAGAATCAGGCTACACAGCTAAGATGATTTCGAAGTATCGTCCAGATGCAGACATCTTAGCCGTAACATTCGACGATCGTACACGTCGCGGCTTGATGGTTAACTGGGGCGTATATCCAGTTGTTGCTGAAAAGCCAGCTACAACAGATGAAATGTTCAAGTTAGCTACAGAAGAAGCTAAGAAGGCTGGCCTTGCTAAGGAAGGCGACTTAATCTTAATCGTTGCCGGTGTTCCTGTTGGCGAAAAAGGTACAACAAACATCATGAAGATCCAATTAGTTGGTTCTGCATTAGTTAAGGGCCAAGGTGTTGGCGAAGAAACAGTTATCGGTAAAGCCGTAATTGCTAAGTCAGCAGACGAAGCTAACAAGAAAGCTGAAGAAGGTTGCGTACTTGTAACAAAGACAACTGACAAGGACTACTTACCAGCAATCGAAAAGGCATCAGCATTAGTTGTTGAAAACGGTGGTTTAACATCACACGCAGCTGTTGTTGGGATCTCAATGGGTATCCCAGTTGTTGTTGGTGCTGAAAACGCAACAGACGCTATCAAGGAAGGCGAAACAGTCACAGTAGACAGCCGTCGTGGTTCAATCTACCGTGGTGCTTCAAGCACTCTCTAAGATAGAGTTCAAATGAATATCACCGATTAGTTTAAATTGCAAGACGTTGCAAATTAAGCTGAGCGGATCGAAGGTCGCACTCGACGGGGTGCGGCCTTTTTTTGATTCAAAATTTGATTGACAGCCATGGCGGAATCCAGTTTAATATAGATTAAGAAGACTGGAGGCGAATGTGATGTACGATGTTTTGAAAATTGTTAATTGGATGCGGGTCAAAAACAAGGCCGAGTTAATTGAAAATGAAAACGCGGAAGAACTGACCCAGATGAAAGCAATGAAACTTCTGTATTATGTTCAAGGTGTAAGTCTTGTATATTTAAAACACCGGATGTTTCCAAATGATATTTTAGCTTGGAAATATGGTCCGGCAGTTTCAAAAGTCCATCAGAAATATCAAGGACAGCGTGAAATTGTTGGTGAAGTTTCGGAAAATGATATCGATGATTATAATGAATTGAGTGCCAATTCCAAGGTTAACGATGTATTAAATACCGTTTGGGATACATTTGGCTATATGTCGGCATCACAGCTCCTGAAGCAGACTCACAAGGAATCACCATGGCGGAATACGAAGCAAAGTGAAGTCATTACCGATGATGAGATAAAAAAGTATTTTTCAAAAATTGTGAGTGAATGAGATGAAGATTCGAAGTCAGGATAATAATAGTTGACAGTTAAAATCTGTCCTGTATAATATGAATTACAATTAAACGGCTAGGAATATAAAGAGCTGGCATAGTGGATACACACGATGACCCAGCAGCAACGTACCTTTCGCGAAGGCAACGTGCTCCAGTGTATAGCGATATTCTTCATGACGTCTGGGGAATATCTCCAGGCGTTTTTTGTTAGTTAAATTAATTGAAGGAGGACACATGAAGAATGGAGTTTACGGTCAAAATGCATGTTGAAATTGAGAAAGCCGATGATTCAAACAACGATCATCCGCACAGCTGGGCGGAAGCGATGGTTAAACATGCAAAGAAAGCTAAGTAACTAAATGGAATGGGAGAGGGTTTATAAGATGAAAAAGAAAATAACTGAAGAACAGTTAAATGCGTTAACTGAAGCAGTGCGCAAGGAACTTAAGGAAAATGATTCGAATGTGCTTTACTTTGATGAGTATGATTATTTTTGGCCACGTGATCAAAACGGAGATGATATTGAGGCGAAAGATTTTGCGGATGATTTAGGAATTAAACTAGGTTTATTTACAAGGGTAAATCGTTCAGGAGAACTTGAAATTTATCAAAAGCATTCGCGAATAACTTATTTGATTCAAAATGGGATAATTACTTTTGGATTCATTAGTATTTTAGTTCAACTGCCGTTTGTAGCAATTGTAAACATTTTTGATCCTAGTCATTTTCTTAGATCAGTTATCGCAGCTTTTATGGAGATAGTATCAATTAAAATCCTTATGACAATAAAAAAACGTGGAAAATTAAGTACGTTTGATGAGATTGGGCTATTGTAGAATTTAAAATTCTATTTATTTGACGGATAGTTTAAAAGCAACCTTTTCCGATGAGGAGAAGGCTGCTTTCTTATACGGTATAATAAAGGAGAGTGAAAACAGAAAGAGGCAATTTATCATGGATCATCAAAAATTAATGCAGGAACTTATCGATTTTAGAAACTCGCGCGGATGGGACGAGGCGCATTCCTTACCAAATTTAGCAAAATCAGTAAATATTGAAGCTGCAGAAATTTTGGAGATTTTTCAATGGAAAAAGACAAGCGATGAGTTAAGTGAAGATGAGAAAACGCATTTAAAAGGTGAAATTGCGGATACGTTAATTTATCTATTTTACATGTGCGACCGGCTGAATGTTGATCCAATGGACGTGATGAAGGCGAAACTTGAGTATAATAAGGGGCGAGAATGGGATTGAGGAGAAAGACGGAACCTATTGGGGGTTAAAGTAAAGATAGCAATAAAAGTTAAAGCTTTTTTAAGATTAAGTGTGAAGAATAAATTTTACATTTAATTAGTTTGAGTGCATTTTACGCTTTAAATATAACACGTGATGAGTTTCAGAAGGATATTAGATTAAAACTTTAAGTATTTGAATGCCTATACTGAGAATAATCTTTGAATTTAGAGATAATTCTTTTTTGTACTCGTGATAACTATAAACACAGTTATAATTAAGCTAAGATTTCCAATTTCTATAAACATAATTATAATTTTATATTTTAACTTCATATTGAAACCGTCTCCATTACAGCATAAAATTAAATTACAAAGGGGACATTTTTATGAATAAAATTTTAATAATCAACTGTGGGAGTTCGAGTTTGAAGTTCAAACTTTTCGATGACCGAGGGGAAGCGGTCATCGCGCAAGGGTTAGTTGAACGGATTAGCCAACAAGAATCACCGATTAAGATTAAGTATGAGGAGCAGGTTGCGAAGTTTACCGCTGCTATTCCTAATCATACGACTGCGTTGCAATTTATTTTCAATCAACTAATTAAGCTAGGAATTATTTCAAATTTAGATGAGATTCAGGCTGTCGGACATCGCGTGGTTGCAGGGGGCGAATACTTTGATCGGTCTGTTGTAGTCACTGAAGATGTGATGAATAAGATCGATGAGTTATCCGAACTAGCACCGTTGCACAATCCAGCAAATTTGACTGGAATTAAAATTTGCAAGAAGCTGTTGCCGCATGCAATGGGCGTGGCAGCGTTTGATACGTCATTTCATCATACCGTGCCGGAAAGGAATTTTATGTATAGTGTTCCGTACGAATGGTATTCGAAATATCATGTTCGCCGATATGGAGCGCACGGAATCAGTCACCAATATATCGCAATGCAGACTGCAGCGATGATGAATAAGCCGCTTGATGAATTAACGATGATTTCATGTCATTTGGGGGCTGGTTCGTCAATTTGCGCAATACAAAACGGAAAGTCATATGATATTTCAATGGGCTTCACGCCACTTTCAGGAGTGCAGATGGCAACCCGTTCGGGCGATGTTGATGTTTCACTTGTTTCATACATCATGAAGAAGTTACATATTAATAATATTGATGAAATGATCTACATCTTGAATAAAAAATCTGGATTCAAGGGCGTTTCAGGTATTTCGGCTGACATGCGCGATGTTGAACAGGCCGCAGCAGATGGCAATCAACGGGCGCGGTTGGCAATTGAACTGTATGTCAACAGTGTCATTCGATATATTGGACAATATACTGCCGAATTGCAAGGCGTTGATGCCATTACTTTTACTGCTGGAATTGGTGAAAATGCGATTGAAATTCGCGAACGGATTTTGGAGCATTTCAACTATCTAGGATTAACGGTTGATCATGAACGGAATGATGTTCGGGGCGAAAAACGGTTAATTTCCGGTGATAATTCAAGTATTCAGGTGTTTGTAATTCCAACTGACGAAGAGCGGATGATTGCGATGGATGTTCGCCGGCTATTGCAAAAGATTCAGTAATGAATTATTATTTAAAATAATTTAGAGATGGGAGAGAAAAAGATGAATTCACGGTTACATGACTACGTTAAAAAGCATTACGAAAATGGTGATTATGGGAATTACTATGATGGCGAATATGAATATCATTACGAGAATTCCACTCGCGATGTGCGGGATGATTATGAACTAGGATTTCAAAAAGGAAAAGCAGACCGATTTAATCATTTTCACTTCTTTCCGTTAAAATTGTTTAAAATCTCAATCAATTATTTCATGGAAAGTTACATGAAATAATTGATTATGTTGAAGGTTATCGGGCAGCATTTCGGCGTTGAGTGTGAAAAGCATTAACTGCATTATGCGGTTGATGCTTTTTTAATTAACGATATTAATTTAATATATGGTTTTATCATATGTGATGATAAAGAAAGTAACTGGAAAGAGTATTTTTGGATGTTTTAGTGTGATAAACTGTTAGAGAATTAAAGCGTAAAAACCAGAATAAAGATTTATACATCAGAAAGAAGAAAAAAGATGAAAGATTTTGCTGAAATGAAACGTAAAGAACAAGAAGCTTTTTTGATGTCTCCAATTTTAAATGAATTAAAAAAATTAGGTGGTCAAGCTACGACCAAAGAGCTTCGCAAAGCAGTTGTAATGAATACCGAAGAAATTCCTGAAAACATTTTATCTGAAACTAAAATGTCTAGTAAAGGGAATTCATACAACCCGTTTAATTATTCATTTAATTTTTCTTTAGCAAATTTAGAAATGGCGGATTTCGTAAAACGGCCTAATCGAGGAGTAATTGAATTGACTGAAAAAGGCAGAAATTTCGAGCAAAATTCACAAATTTTAGCAAGTGAGGTTTATAAAATTTCATTGCCTGAATGGAAAAAACGTAGTGAACGGAATAAAAGAAAGAATCGCCAATTAGAAGATGCAAATGAAAATCAAGCGGAGGAAACTTTAGAAGATAGTTGGCGTTCAGAATTACTGAATGCTTTAACAAATCTTTCACCTACAAAGTTTGAATTTTTCTGTAGAGCATTAATGCGCAAGATGAATATCGAAGTCGATGAAGAGGTTGGTGTTGTTTCTGTTGGTGATGGTGGAATTGATGGATATGGCTATTTAACGACGGATGATTTTCGTACTGCCCGTGTTGCAATTCAAGCTAAGAAATGGAATCCATTTAATCTAGTTTCTTCTCCTGAAATTGATAAATTCAGGGGTGCAATGGACAAGTTTCGAGCAGATTACGGAATTTTTATTACAACCTCATCATTTACAAGAGAAGCGAAGAAAGCATCAAGAACAGGAACATCTGTAATTACGTTAATTGATAGTGATCATTTAATTGACTTGATTGCAAAGTATAAGTTATTTGTAGAACCGGTAACAGTTTATCAATTAAGTGATTTTTTTAATGAAAGGGATTAATTTTATTGAATTGCTTATAAGGAGTAACCAAATGAATCAAATCCCAACACCTAAAATCAGTGAAATCTTGAGAGAAGAGTTTATGATTCCATTTAATTTGTCAGCTTATGCGCTTGCAAAGGCAATCCATGTTCCGGTATCACGAATTCAAGATATTCTTAACGATCATCGAAAGATAACTGTCGATACGTCAATTCGATTAGCAAAGTTTTTCGGTGTATCAGACAAATATTTTTTGAATTTGCAAAATGATATTGATATTTGGAATGCAGAAACTGAGAATTCGCAAGATTATGAAGAGATTGAATTGATTCAATAAAAATTGGAAGGTGTGACAAAACGTTAAAAACGAGCGTGGTGGAAGCAGAAAAACGAACGAATCGCGCAGTAAAGATTCGGAGATTTTCGAACTTCCCTAGCTTCGCGTCGCAGCTCGTTTGTTTTGGAACCCGATTATGCGGATATAGCAAAAAGATTGTGACATAAGTCGCAATCTTTTTTTGATATCCATGCTATAATATCCGCAAAAGGAAATCACAAACTTTTCGGAGGAATATTATGGCAACCCAAGAACAAATTCAAGCAATTATGAAAATCAGAAGAAAATGGCAAGCGGAAGATGATCAGAGGGATAATGATCTTCCAAGGGTTTTTGACGGTGTTGAACGCACCAATGACCTTCAATATGGCGATGATCCGCAATGGAATCTACTCGATGTTTACCGTCCGCAAAAACGAAACGGAAAATTACCGGTCATTATTTTGATTCATGGAGGTAATTGGTGTTATGGATCAAAGGAAACGTATCAGTATTATGGCATGCGGCTTGCTCAACGCGGCTTTGCAGTTGTGAATGCAAGTTACCGTCTCGCGCCTGACGTCGTTTTTCCAGGGGAATTGGATGACGTTGACCGGTTTATTCATTGGACGGTTGCGCATGCTGGTCAATTCGACTTTGATTTGGAAAATGCTATTTTGTCCGGCGATAGTGCTGGTGGGCAGATGACCTTGCAGTATTTAACAACATGGGCGAATCCAGCATATCGGAAACTATTTGGTTATTCACGGCCGGCAATTACTTTTCGGGCAGGTATTTTGAATTGTGCGCCATACTTCATGCTGACTCAAAGGTTATGGCCGGTAACCCAAGCTTACTTTCCAGAGAAAGTGCTGACCGAAAAGAAAACGATGATGGCAACCGAAGAAAGTTTCACGGATGCATTGCCGCCGTTGTACATTGCGACGGCAAATCAAGATTTTTTGCGGGATGATTCGGTGAAGTTTGCCGGTTTCTTGATGGCCCATCATCATCCGCATGTTGCGAAGGTCTATGGTGATGATCAGCATCCGCGGCAGCATGACTTCATGATCAGTCAGAAAGATAAACTTGCTGAGCAAGTGCTCGATGATGAAATCCAGTTTATTCAAAAGAATCTTAAATAAAAAATTACGGAATTGTGACTTTTATCACAATTCTTTTTTATTCCTTTACAGGCGCTTTTAAACATTGATAAAATTAGGAATGAATGTATATAATGATAGGAAATATCATTGATAAGAGAAAAGTGGGTAAAGAAAAATATGAATGAACTTCAGAAAATGTGGAAGAAACACATTTACTTATCACGGGCGTCAGCAGCGTTGATTTACGGGTTGTTGGTGTCAGTTGCGATGAACTTTTTCTGGGATCCCGGCCATATTTATTCATCGGGAATCACTGGGCTAGCTCAGCTCCTGAATTCATTATTTAAGCACACGCCGGTTCCGATTACAACCGGAACGTGGATTTTTTTGCTGAACTTGCCGTTAATTGTGTTGGCATGGAAACAGATTGGCCACCGTTTTACCGTTTTCACGGTTATCGCGGTTGTGTGCTCAAGTGTAATGATTAAGCTGCTTCATCCGACCGTATTAACCAAAGATCCGTTGATCTGTGCGATCTTCGGGGCAATTCTTAATGGGTACGGAACCGGGTATGCATTGAAGAGCGGAATCTCAACTGGTGGGCTGGATATTATCAGCTTGACGGTTCGGAAGTTAACTGGGAAGTCAGTCGGAACCGTTAATATTATCTTCAACACGTTTATTGTTTTGGCCGCTGGATTAGTTTATGGCTGGCCGTACGCCTTCTACTCAGCAATCGGGTTGTTTATTAATGCCCAAGTAATGGATGCCGTTTATACGCGGCAACAAAAGATGCAGGTCATGATCGTAACTACCAAGCCGAACAGCGTTGTTGACTGTATTCAAAGCCACTTACGGCGTGGAATTACCATTGTACACGGAGCTGAAGGGGCTTACCGGCATGATGCGAAGACGATCCTCTTTACGATTATTTCGCGGTATGAAATTCCGGATTTGCATGAAGCCCTCAGGGAATCTGATCCGAAGGCGTTTGTAAGTATTATCGAAAATGTTCACACGATTGGTCACTTCTATGAACCGGAACCGTAAGTTGGGTGAGGGATTGGTTTGAAAAAAGTAATTTACATTTGGCTCGTTAAACTGGTTTCACGATGGAAGCGGGTGAAAGATCCGCAAGCCATTGTATACCTGATGAGTTTTGCGGGAAATGAACATTTGATCAAGGCATTTGCCGATTTAGCCAAGCAGTTGGGAAGAAATTTTACGGTTTTATATTTGCCGCAATGCAAAGCAGCGGCAGCGAAACTTGCGGCTGAAGGAATTCAAACTATCGAGTTTACGGACGGGTTTGACTTTGTCTTTTATAAGCTGCAGCTGGTGATGCAAGCACGTTTACTGTTATGCGATAACTACTATGCCTTTTTAAGTGGGTGTGCCTTTGATCACCAACAAACCCATGTTGTTCAACTTTGGCATGCAAACGGTGCAATCAAGACGTTTGGTTGGGAAGAGTTAACCACGGCTCAACGTTCGGCAGCAGATAAGCGCCGTTTTCAAAAAGTTTACGATCAGTTTGATGAATATTTGGTCGGATCAAAGAAAATGGCGCAGGTATTTATCCAAAGTTATCATGTTCCGCAAACCCGAATGAATGTGATTGGTTATCCGCGAACGGATGAGTTGTTTGATAAAAGTTGGCAAATGCAAGTTTCCCAAAATATTAAACACAAATATCCTGATATTGTAGGCAAAGAAATAATTTTGTATACACCAACTTACAGGGAAGATGACACTGGAAAGCCAGTAATGAATCTTCCTGAAGATTTTGATCAATTTGCTGATCAATTATCCGGAAATCAGCGGCTGATTATTAAGCTCCATCCACACGTTAAAGCGGTTGAAAAACAACTCAAACGGCAGTTAGATTCGGATAAGGTCATTTGGGTCGATGATTTTAGGACCAATGATTTATTGCTGGTCGCTGACCGGTTGATCACGGATTATTCATCAGTGATTTTTGACTATTCGTTGTTGCCGAATGCAAAACAGATTCTGTTTTATTGCTATGACTATGATCAATATGCTCAACGGGTCGGGATTCAAGCCGATTTTAAGTCTTGGATTCCCGGCAAGATGGTGACGACTACGGCGGATTTGATTAAGAAAGTGCAACAACCGTTGGAAGCAACTGATTTTACGCAGTTTAACCAATTATGGAATACGGCCAATGATGGCCATGCAACTGAACGGGTTTTACAAACTGAACTGAAATACATTCAAAAATAATTTTAAAGAAGGAGATCTCCAAAATGCGGAAGCGAATTACAGTTCTGGGATTTTTTAGTGAAGATATCGGATTAACGTGTTTTTTCAAAACGAATTACCGGGCATTATTAGCTGACGGGTATGACTTTAATATTATTAATATCGCAAACTATCGCCCAGCACGGGAATTGAAACATTTTGGAAACTACTATGAAGTTCCATTTTACTTTACTGATATCAAAGATAAGCATTTTTTGCGGAAACGGCGGGCATTTAATCACCAGCTTCATCAGGTTTACCGCGAATGCTTGTTAAACAGTGATGTAATTCACCTTTATTTGAATATGCTGTGTGATCCGGTCTCAATCGTTTATGCGCGCCGGTTGGGATTTGACCGGGTAATCGTCCACGCATACTCGAACCTTGAAGGAACGATGAACCTGACCAGCCGGCAGTTGCAAAAGGTTGGTCGCCGAATGGCTGAAGTTTACGGGACCGACTTTCTGGCAGTTACGCAAGGCGCAGCGGACTTTTTCTTCTCGTCACGTATTCAACGTAGTCCGCGCTTTAAGTTGCTTCCGGATGGGATTGCGGTGCGGAAACAACGGTATCATGAAGAACAGAACATTTATTATCGCAAACGGTATGATATTAATGAAAATGATTTTGTAATTGGAAACATCGGGCGGTTTATTGATGTTAAAAATCAATCATTTTTGATTGACAGTTTCAATCTATTTCAAAAGATCAATCCGAACGCGAAGTTAGTTTTGATTGGCGATGGAGAAGTACGGCAGAAGGTCTATCAATTACATTTAGAAGGTTGCGTGATCTTTACCGGCTACCTTGAAAATACGGAAGAAGTTCAAAATATTTTCGACGTTTTTGCCTATCCGGCCGAATCGGGCGGCCTATCATTGGCATTGTTGCACAGCCTTGCAAATGGAGCGAAAGCGGTCGTTTCGCAACGGCAACCGGCAGAAGTGCAAACGTTGGGGGCAGTAACGGCGCTTTCAATCGATAATCCGCAAAGTTGGGCAGATGAATTTCACTCATTGAGCTTAGAGACAAATAACCGGTTTGAACAAAGCTACAACACAATGAACGAACTGATTGAAAAGGGGTACACGATCTCAACTTCAACAAAGTTATTACGAAAACTTTATGGCAAACCTCAATTGGAGGATGATTATTAAAGATGCGGGCAGCAGTTATTGGATATAATATTTTTGCGGTCGGCGGCACGACGCAAAGTAATTTGAATTTATTAACAACGTTAAACCAGCATTACGCATCAACGGTTTACTTTAATTATTTACCGTTTAATGCAACGGATACTCATCAATTAAAAAGACGGCATCACGGATTAGCGAAGACGCAGTTTGCATTGATCAAAGGCCTGTTTGAACAGGAAGGTCAATCGGCAGGGCCCTACGACGTCATTTGGATCACGCGGGAAGATCTTTTCCCGTTAAGTACGATTTTTCGGAATGCCAATCCGCAAGCATTGATCGTCGGCGAGGTTCACACGCCGTTAGCACTTCTTGATGACGACCTTCCAGGATTAAATGATTTATCATGTGTCCGGGTTGCAACGCCATCGATCAAGGAAGCGTTTGAAGAGCGATACAATTTTAAACGCATTTATGTGCAAACGGTCGGCCTTGACCACTTAAAATGGGGTAAGATCGATGATCAATT
>ERZ1643250.3004-NODE-3004-length-11980-cov-14.298700_pt1 | contig 11980 bp, 8 predicted proteins | sample MGYA00579262_ERZ1643250 | MGnify/ENA primary metagenome ERZ1643250 (study PRJEB29033, sample SAMEA4952265) | chicken gut metagenome | biome: Broiler Chicken; feature: Gastrointestinal Tract; material: Caecum | place: Ireland | collected 2018 | study: Broiler...
ATAACGTGGCGCGCATATTATTCAGCGTTGTATTACTGACTCTACGCCGCTCCTTATACGCTGCCAGATAACACCTGATGTCATTGGTGTCTGTTTCTAGCAATGGCCGCCGCAGATTTAGAATGAATTTTTGCAGATTGAACCGGTATAGCTCGATTGTTCTATCAGAACAGCCAGCCAAATGTTTTACAATCAAAAACCGCTTTGCGTACTCCTCCGCGCTGCCATCATATACCGTGACTTCGTTGGATTGTCGCTCTACCGAATATTCATCCAGTACAACAGACATCACCCACTGCAACATCGTCGCCTGATCGGGCCGCAGATGTTCGTGCATTTTCTCCAATACTGTTGCAATAATTTTTTCTTTCATGGCATGACCTCCTCCGTATAATTTTGTAATTAAATTATACGGCAAGGAATGCACCAATCCCATATGCCAACCAGATGATTGATATACTAATCAAACCACCAACTGATTGATTAAATGGGAAGTTAATTAAAGCCGGAAGCAAAGTAATTACAAACAATAGCAGTGCGACTGTTACATCATGGGGAATTTTTAGTAATTCTGATATTAATCAACTATTAGGAGTTACGAATTCTTCGAGAGAAAATACAACGGTACTGTTCGTGAATGGAGATTATAATGCTTTTGATGGAATTATATCGTCGTATTACGAATCAGGTACATGGGTAGCGCATTTCGGCAAATCATTTGCTCCTAATGTATCTGCCAGAATTAATTATGTAATCGCTCACAGCAAAAATCAAACGTCGAAGTAAAGCACTTTGCATTTTTAATCTGTTGTAAATGACGGACAACAAAAAATGTATGCATTAAGTTCTACTTCCGAAGCAAAGGTAAATGGCAATTGTGAAACACGAAAAACCCTAATATTGGTACCCGTCATACAAAAAGCACCGTATCCACCATCAATTTGTACGCATAGGACCGCTGAATTACCAACAAGGTACTGTAAGTTACATTGGCCATATGGATCTGTTTTTATTTTTGCGTTAATCATTTTTATCTTGTTATTTATATTCCCCTTTAATCCAGCAAGTGCCCCCGTAATCGTCCCGTCACCAATACCAGAAATATCTTCATTTCCAATATTCAATTTTGTTTTTATGAGCGCAATAATCTGCGCCCATGTTATCTTCTTTGCATCAGTATTGCCTACAATTAAATTATCTGTATCAGATATAGATGTTGTGGCTGTTAAATCCGATATATTTAATATCGCTTTTTTTAAATTGGAAAACGTTATTTTCTTTGCATCGCTTCCGCCAATGATTAAATTGTCGGTATCAGAGGCGGAAGTAGATTCTGTAAGCTGACTAATAAGTTTTGTTATACCCGAAAAGGCCATATCATCCCTCCTTTGGTGTACGACTGATTTTTTCTATAAAATCTCGTTTTTCTTCTAGCGACATATCGGATGGCTTCCATTTGTCTTTTTTATGTTCTTTAGGAGTATAGTTTTCTCCCTTAAGGTCGCATATTTCTTTTTTCAACGATTCAATTTCTTCTGATAACTCCTGTACCGCCTTTACCAGATACGGAATCATTTTTGTTGGTTTAACATTATGTACGCCATCTTTTCCAGTCTTTGTAAAATCTGCGCTTACATCAGATTCTAACTGCTGTGCTATGAATCCCGCTTTTTCAGATTTTCCAGATTCAATCCATGTATAGCCATATATTTGTATGTCGTTTATAATGTCAATTGCGCTTTCAGAAAATGGAGTTATTTTAGTCTTCAGCCTTTCATCAGATGGATTTGATGGGTCTGTCATCTGATGAAGGTCTCCATAAATCCTGACTTCTGTATCTCCAAATTCATTGCTATTAGCACCTATCCAGATATCATCTCCGACATTTTCATATATTTTAAGAACTTTGGAGCTACCAAGTACACTTTCAGAGATACTGCCATCTTCTCCGATAAACATATAATTTTCAAAGTAAACATTTCTTGGAAGATGAACTCCAGGAAGTTTATATTGACCATCAACATAAATTTCAGTATTAGTAATGTAAATATCTGAATCAAATACTTTGCTATCTGGGTCGTTATCAAAAATATAATCACTCGAAAGAGCAATAACGCTTACATTATCGGCACAAATAGCACAACATCCTCTTTCGTACTCTTCCATATATCGTGTTCTTATACTTCCGACAAAGTTTTCTCCGTCCCAAAAATTAAATCCATCATTATCCATAACAGATTTAAGAGTTCCATTTTCATCGTATAAATTAAATACACCTCCGGAATTATTTGCTCCGCCAAGAGAAAGTGTGCCACCATAGATTCTATCAGCAGACATTGTTCCTGTCTGAATGTATTCAGCATTAATATAAATTTGATTTCCTTCTTGATAAATTCCCTGAATCGCTCCGTTATTGGTCAACAGATTAAAAATTTCCTCATGGGTTAGATTATCCACATCAATAACCACGGCTACGCTCTGCATGTCGAGTAGATTTGTCGTACCCCCAGCGGCATACAGTTTTGCACGGATAGCAACGATATCACGAGGTATACCGATAGTATCGCCGTTTGCATTTGCAATCGCAGAGCCGTCGGAGTCTGCCAGCATAGAATACAAATAATGTGTCACGGAGTTTTCGTTGGCAGAAGAAGTATAAATAGTCGTCCACTCATCGCCGTCTGCTGTCTCTTCGATAATCCACCGGCCGGCATAGGCTGTACGGGTTGCGCTATTTCCATCCCGGTAATAAGCGTTAAATTTTATAAAGTTAGGGGCAATCGAGTTATCTGATGCCCTTTTTAACACATTTACCGATGGTTCTATGGTATATGTCCTGCCCGGCGCACCTGCGGCCCCTGGTGGACCGTCTTCGCCCGGTTCTCCGTCTTTTACCTTTTGCACGTTAAATCGCTTTGTCGTCGTAAAAAGGCTCAGGTAACTGGCCGTAATGTCTACCCATCCGGTATCCTCAGAAAGTCCGGTGACTGTATAAGTTCTTGTTGCGTTGTCCCAGCTTCCGGTTACGCTGTTAGATTTTGTTATAGCATATATACAATCTGTAGATACATCAGTATGTCCGTACAAGACCTGTACAAAGGTCTTTACTTCCGGAAATGTACCAATGTTTCCCTCGTAGTCTGCTGGGATTCCCTGGTATTCATTGTCTAAAATGATATTCAGGTTTCTTGCCTGCCGTGCTTCTTCCAGAGCCTCATTTGCGAGTGTATCGTCGGTATAACTGTTTAGTTTCTCCCAATCCGAAGATACATAAAGGCTTCCCTGTGGCCGCGCGGTAGAACACGTCAGTATATCTTCGCCATTACACCAAAGGTCACCAATATCATACGGCGGCTGCGGGGTAAACACAAATACCCGACGTTTCCCGTCCGCGGTGTCCTGTGCTTTTTCTGCGGCGGTCAAAGCGGATGTGATATCTGTGTCCTGGACCATCTGCCATTTCCATGTGGCGCCGTCCTGGAAAAACCGATATGCGTATCCCTTTGATTTCCAAAAGAACAAGTCTCCTTCGTGTTTCTGACGTTCCTCTGTGGTTGTCCATTCATTAGCTGGATAGTTTTGCAGAGATGGCTCATAGTCCTCATAATAGGTCTCTATCTGGCCGTCTACCTGATTTTGCAGATTTTCAATGTTTTCGGTCACTGTATTCGCAAAATCCGCCAGCTTTCCGTCTGAATAATCTTTTGATTCCTGTAAGATGTCATTAAGTGCGTCCGGCGCCGGTTTTCCGCCAATCTGAACCGAGTCACCAGAAATGATTATCTGCTTTGTGTCCATGTTTACGGAGAAAATAATATTCCCATCGTCATCTGATACCTGAATGGCGCCGGTCGTAATCCAATCGGCATTGATGCCAACTGTCTGCAAGATAGATACAATTGCCTCGCCGTCCACTGTGATTCCCACTGGATACGACTCGCCGCCGTCCGTAGATATTCCCAGCGCCTGAGAGGTAATCTTGATGATTGTATCAGACTCTCCCAGTGTAGGCTTGTTGTGGAAATAATAAATAGTTGAGCCGTCCGGCTGTGTCTCGTCGGTTTCGTACAGTCCACTGGCATTTTGCAACTGATTTTCTAAATTATCGACCGCTGTTTCAAAATCGTTTTTCTGATTATTTATCTGCTGCTGCACGCGCCGGTATACTTCCGTTGCATTTCCACTATATGTAGACCGGTTTCTTTCCGGCGGTTCAAGGCCATTAGATATATCGCTATTTCCAAGATACTCAAAATTATTGTCTGTGACAAATGATGCGTAAATATTATCTTTTTTATCTACAACATATACTAAATCCATAAACTCAATGGTTGGATCAGGTGAGAAACTTCCGGAAAAAGGCCGAACCGTTACTCCGATGAGTGCATCACCAATCATAGATATAGCTGTCTGCTCTTTTCCCGTAATAAGTGGATTGCTTATAGATAAAGCATATTCATCTGTGCCATAAATCAATACAGTATCTTCGTCATCTTCTTCGTTTCTTACCGTTGTTTGGATCCCAGTAATCTTTACATCATCTGTGCTGATATCCGGGTCATTTATAAAATCAGAGAGCAAATGATAACCGGAAAGACTCTCGAACGTACCGCCGGAAACAGAAGAGCTAAGTCCGTCTCCGAACACTCCACCCGCTATAGAATCCGACACATTGTCGCCAAATACACCGCCAGATATAATTTTCATATCATCAAACAGCGTAAAATCATACGACTTAATGCACAGCCGGCCATTTTTATCAACTATTGCGTTTCCGATAGCCATTTGCGCAATATACCCGGCCAGCTCCCGTCCGGTAATATCAGTTGGCGCAGATGTAACGGTAAAATCGTTATTTGCAAATGATGGGCTGCCATTGGTCAGGTCATAATAGCTGCACAGTTCATTCCACATTTGCTGTAATGTGGCAGGATAATTCAACTTTGATGAAAAAGGAGAATCCAACTTATACATGTTGTCATAGGCTGTAATTTCCAGTACATCCCCCGGCGCCACGCTGTCAATAACAGTAAATATTCCTTCCGGAATGCGTTCCGTAGTGACGTCTGGTAAGTCTGCCTCTGTATAGGCCGTAAAGATTGCACCGTAAAAGTCGTATTCTGAAAATCTGCCGTCTGTATTTTCTAGATTTATAGTAATCTGCTTTGATAGCGCCACGCCCAAAGGGAAGCCGTCTCCACCAGATTCCGAATAGGAGTTGCCATCATCTGAAAAATCATCGTAAGAATCAAGCGTCAGAGACGTTCCGTCTGCCAATACCACAGTGGCATAGGAAAAAAATGGGCCGCCGGATTTTATGATATTTTTGAATTCATTACTTACATTTTTCATGTATCCTCCTATATCGGTTTAATTGCTGTTACCTGAAAACTCAATTGTTTGATTCTTTCCTCATCTTCATTCAGCCGGTCAGCTTGAAGGCTAAAATTTGCGGCATAAAATTTTGAGGTTTCCCACTTACCTTTATGTACGCAATAGTGGTAAAAGTCAAAACTGTTTTTATTCATAACCTGTTGTAATATCCTTCTCGCAACATTGGCTTTAATATTAGTCCATTTGAGGTTATAGGCCTCTACCGTAAACATTACAGAATTTTTCATGACGCCCCTTTGCGTCCGCCCAGAGCCCGGGGTGGATGTGGTAGCGTATGATGGAGTATATCCGTCCTCGTCGGGGTCTGGCGGCTGATAATCGCCAAATTTCATATGCTGCTGTGCCATAAATCCACCTCCTTACGCAAGTTCAAACGGATTTCTCCCGGTTTGTGTTCTCTGCATTTTTGCTTCATCAATGATAATTTTAAACAATTCTTTTCTTCCGACCTTTGCGCTCACTTCATAGGTATTATTGCTGTTTCCGCCGGATTCTTCCCGTACAATGCGACGGATAAGGCTTTCCGGGGCCTCAATGTTGTTCCCTTTGTTCTGGTCTCCAAGTACCGCCATAAACTCTTTATTTGCCGGTATTACAGCGCCAGAAGCAAGGTGTGGAAGTTGCAATGATATGTTGGTCATAGCCTTTTTAGACATGTTATCAACGATGCTATCCGCAAGCATCCGCATTGTCCTTCTGTTTTCCAGAGGAAGTACTGCTTCCCGTCCCGCTTCGCCTACACCGATAAGAGAAGGATCGCTAAATAATCCGCCTTTCTTGTACCAGCTTACGCTAAATGTAGGATAGCTTATTTTCTTTCCAAAAAGGTATGTGGATCCACTTCCTAATTTGACGTGCGGGAGTGGGATACTGATTGATTTAATACCATTAACAAATCCTTTAATTACGTCTTTTCCGGTGTTAAACAAATCCGGAATAGCATCCTTAATATTTTTAGGAAGCTTTGAGAATATGTTTTTTAATTCAGACCATTTATCGTTATATCCGTTCTTGATTCCCTGTATAATGTCAGAACCCTTTGATGTAACTTTACTTTTGGTGTCTCCGATAGCAGAAAAAATTTCATTGCGAACATTCCTTACTTTTGACAAAAAACTGCTGTCTTTTACGCTGTCATATCCGCTTTTAAGACCTTCAATAACGTTCTTACCCTTTGTGGTTACTTTGGTCTTGATATCACCCATCTTGTTATAAATTTCATCCTTGATTTTTCCTACCGTAACAAGAAATCCATTTTGTTTCACGCTATCATATCCGCTTTTTAATCCTTCAATGATATTTTTACCTTTTGTGGTTACTTTGGTCTTAACATCTCCAACCCTGTTAAAGATTTCATCCTTAATTTTTCCGACAGTTGTCAGGAACTTGCCATCCTTGACTTTTTCATATCCATCTTTTAATCCCTGGATGATGTCTTCGCCTTTTTCCTTCAGCCAATCTTTTGCTTTGCTAAATGCATCTAAAACGGCATCTTTGACGTTACCTGCCCATTTGGTTATCTTGTCCCAGTTCTTCCAGATCAGGAATCCTGCAATAATCAATCCAACAATGGTTAATCCAACAGGATTTAATATAGCTGCGCCAATTGTAGATATGGCCGTTCCAATTGCAGGAAGAAAAGTGGTTGATGCCCAAGTAACTATTGAACTCAAAAACGAAGATGCGGCAGGCAATATCTTAGGAATTACAGAAGTACTAAACCAAGTACCTACTTTAGTTGTAATATTACTTGTGATTGATTGTCCGGTAATTGCTTCGGAAATTGCGTTTCCAAACGGAAGAAATACGCTTATAAGCTTTGACGCAATAAACAAACCTGCAAGCACTTTGAAGACAGTTCCGCTTTTTGAATCAAACAGCCCTGAAAGCATTCCGGATGCCGCTTTATAAATAATCGTTGCTACGTCAGAGAAAATCGTTACCCAGTCAATACTTCCAAGGAAGTCTCCAATTCCTTTTCCTAATCCTTCCCAGTCTGTATTTTCTGCAACCTCTCTAATTGTTCCCAAAAGATCTGTTGCAAATTGACTAAGTGTTGTTCCTGCTTCCGTCCAATTGATACCATGTATCATGTTATTAAGTCCGGTATATATATTTTTAGCAATACCAGACCAATCAACGGTATTTGTAAACGATTTCAGGGTTTCAAAAGCACCGTTGATTCCTTGTGAAAGGGTTGTTCCAATCTGTCCAAAATCAATCTTCTCAAACAATCCGTTGACTGCATTTCCGATACCAGTACCAAGTTCTTCAAATCCAGTAAGGCCCGCATTACTTTTTCTTGACATGTCGGAAATAAATCCAGACAAGATATCCCAAGAAATCATGAAATAATTTCCAAGGAGATTTCCGAGGTTTGTCCAGTTGATTTCTGTAATCATTCCACGGAATCCGTTTGAAAGCTTTGTTCCTAAATTTTTCCAGTCGATTCCTTCGATTAACAGGTTAAGAGTGTTTACCAGAGTGTTGATTCCCGTTCCTATGGTACGGCCGAGCAAATCCCAGTCGATGTTATCAACCAGACTGTTAAAGGTTTGAGTAAACGCATTAATAAAAGGCGTGATCTTTGGGCCTACATTGTCCCAGCTGATAGCATCATAAACTTTTTTAAGTCCTCTGTTTATTCCGTCAGCAAGGTATTTCCCTAGTCCTTCCCAATCCTGATTTTTAATGTAGTCTTTGATGGTATCTGCAATATTTTTGATAGAATCCGGTATTGTTACCGTTTCAAACATATCTTCTGGGGAAAGTTCTCCTGCGCCAGAGCCCTTGTCTGAATCAGATTTATTTTTTTCTGTATATTTATTGATATCATCAAGCGGGGAAAGATAGTCTTCTGCCGCTTTTTCTGCGTCTTTGGTTGCATCTGCGGTATCTTTTAAACTTTCTGCATAATCTTGCTGTACTTTCTTCGCTTTTACAAACGTGCTTTGACCTGTAAGTCGTGCAATAAACATACCAATATATGTAATTGCATCTGCAAGCAAGTTGATAAATCTGGTAATTACAGGAGATACAACCGTAAGTATTGGATTAAATGCAGTGGCAAAAGAGTTTTTTAACCTTGTGAGTGCCGACATCATAGAAGAGATGCTCCGATTCATCTGGTCGGAATACTGTGCAAGGTTCTGAACTCCCTCTCCCATTCCTCCGGTCACAAGAGATATTGCACGGAAAACAACACTAAAAAGAATAGACATGCCAAGCATTTTTGTCAGGCTCATTGTTGCTCTTTTTGTGTTTTTATTCATGGATAAAAGGTTTTTGGAAGCACTTTTTATTCCGTTTGCAAAAGAAGTAAATACTTTTGTTCCAACACCCTTTACAGACTTTGAAAGGTTTTTTATCATATTGATTGCACTTTTCAAAATGACATTTGACTTAGATACAGAATTTTTATAGTCTTCTACTTTACTTTTAATTGAAGAATAAGAAGTTCCAAGCCTATTGTTAATGTCTGCAAGCTTTCTTTCTTCTGATTCAAGCCTTTGCATTGTGGACACTGCTTGTTTTGTATTATTTCCAAACGTAAAAGCTTTTCCTGACTGTTCCAAGTCTTCAAGTTCTGCCCTTGCATATTTTATTGTGTTGGAAAGTTCGTCAATATCATATTGATATCTTTTGAATTGGTTGCTGCTTTTCTTTCCGCCAAGTGCAACAAATCTATCCTGTGTATCTACAAGTCTGTTTAACTTCTTTTCTGCACTGTCAATCTGTTCTTGTATTTCTCTGTATTCATCGGTAGGAATTTTTTGGTTTCCATACTCAGCTACTTTTTTCTTTAATTCATCAACTTTTTTCTGCTGTGCTGAAAATTGATTATTCAGTTTTGTAAACGAGTCTACTTGCTTATTTAGAGACGTTTTGACTTTTGTTCCAAGACCATCCACAGAAGAAGCCATTCTTTTTACTGCGGATTCAACTTCTTTACTTCCGGCCTTCATGCCGTCAGCATTTATTTCGGTATCTATAATGATTGTGCCGTCGGCCTGTGCCATCGTTTATCCTTTCTACCGCTAACTATATGCGGTTAGCGACTGTAACCATTTACCAGCCGGTTTATTTAAATCCAAAAAGATTTCTAAGCTCTTCTTTTTCTTCCTCGCTCCTTTCGCTCTTTTTGGATTTCAAATCAATAATCTCTTTGTTGCTGTGGTAAAATTCTTTCTCCCACTTTTCTAACTTTTTACCTTTCTTAATCTTTTCACGGACACTTACAACGGTTGCAAACATGCTTTCCCCGATTTCCATGTAAAGCCCAAAGAACGTCCACCAGTGCATGTACTTAACAGACCGTATATCTTTCTTTGCAGCTTTATTGATCGCCGGAATAATAATCGGTGCATCTTTTTTCCAGTCCATAGTCTGAGGGCCTTTTTTATCGCCTGATTTAATTCCGCAGTCTATGAAATCACAAGCTTTTTTGATTGCTTCATTCCATAGATTTATCGGGATAGAATCAAAGTCGACATACAGGATATCAAGCATTGTGAATACTCTCTCTTCCTCTTTTTCTTCCTCTGTCATTCCCGGTTCAAAGATGCTATCATCGTTTACAGCCATTAGAATATCAAGTATCACCCTGTAATCAGTGCGAATCTTATATTCTGTTCCTGAAAGGTTTATCGTTGTGGGAAGCTTCCAAGAATCCATTATTTATGATACTTCTTTGTATACTTGTTCATCCGGCGCTGAACCTTTTCCGCATTGACACCGAGTTCCTTTTCAATGACTTTAGAAATCCGGAACAGCACATCTTCGATGTATGTGTAGCCGGACGGAAGAGGGCTTAACGCTCCAAGATGTTTGAAAAATGCTTCTTTGGCGTCTGCATTGATAAGGTAAGAAATCTGATTCACAAGCTTATCTTCTGCATACTCCGCAGCCTTATCTTCCGGTACGTCATCCGGAACAGAGAAATTATTGAAATATTCGACAACTTCATCATACCGTCGGATAATATTTGTGTCGGTCGGGGCAAACACGAACTGCCCTTTCAGTTCGTTTCTCTTGTTCCTGATTTCATAGATTTTTGTACCATCGTTAATAGTAATAACATTGTTCTGCTGCTGCGGTTTTACTAATTTATTGCTCATATTACCCTCCTGTTATGAAAGAGATTCCTCTTCAGGAATAGTACCTTCTGTAAATTTTGGATTTCCAGATTTGAGAGATGCTGCAGTTACATAACCCTTTGTTCTTGCTCCATCCTCGGATACCTGGAACGGAATATTTAACCCTGCCGTATCACCACCGTAACTCTGTGGCTTAACAATAACTTCCTGTACATATGCCAGATGGTTTGTAGCGGCTGTATCTTCTACAATAACCTCGAGCATAAGTGTTTTGCAGGCATCACCTTTCTTTCTGTCAAGAGCAATATCACGAATCATAGGATAGAGTTTCTTTTCGGGGTCCGCATAGAACGGGTCTGCGTCCATAGTAGGCTCATATCCGTTGTCTTTCGTCTTTGTCTGGCCCAAGATATTCTTAAGCGTTTCCATATCTGGATTCAGTTCATTAGACATTTCCTCAATATCGTCACCGATAATCTCCCATGTCGCTGAAGAAATTATCCTTTTAAAACTGTAATCAAGATAATGTGCTAATGCTTCACGATTTAATTTCATAGCTTATCTTCCTTTCATTTATTTCTGTAAAATATATTTCTGTATCTAAGCGCAAGACTAATCACCCAGTCTTGCACGTTTCCTTCTGATGTGTTGTCCAGATATGCCGGAGTCTGTCGGGAAATCTCTGTAATTTCCCGTCCTTCTGTCAATTCTGGGTATGCAGATAGTTTCTGCTGCTGTCCGTCCATCATAACCGTTTGCTTTTCCAGCCATTTCCCCAGATTGTCCAGAAATTCCTTGATATCAATTTTAGAGTTTTGGGAATCTGCTGCCGTCCGGTATACCACGTAAAACGGATAGTTGCATACTTGATTCACTTTACCGGTAATGGATGTAGTTTCTGTTGCAATGACAGCGCCGGAAATCGGATAGAATGAAATGCCGCTGTCCTCTTCCAGTGTGGAAAACTTGATGTTCTCACCTTCCAGAATCCCAGGGAATGAGTTCAGAAGGTCTTTTAATGCGTTTGTCACAATGTCATAACCGTCAACATCATATTTGACTGTTTTATTTCTTGCCTCCTCCGGCAATTCGCTTCACTCCCTTCACCCATGATTTACCGTGTGCGTCTTTTGCTGTATCAAACCAATGTGGTGTAGCTTTCGGGTTGCTATACGTCAACGGACGTTCCGTAACAACCTTTTTTGCGCCCTTTCTCGCCCACGGTGAACCGGTCACCGGGTCAACCATCACTTTTCCTTCATACAAGAAACGGCCTTGCGGAGGAGCTCCAGCAACAACTTTCCCAGTTCCTTGTAATGCTGCGCTTCTTAATCTTGTAAGGTTTATAAAAATTCCATCTCTATGCGGCATATACGGAACCATGTCATTCATTACCTGTCCATCAAGCCAGAACTGCGCTTCCTGAAACTGTTTTTCAAACCGATTTAGGCTTACATCTGCCTTTATATCTCCACTCACGATAGAGAACC
>ERZ1643250.3005-NODE-3005-length-11978-cov-3.932316_pt1 | contig 11978 bp, 8 predicted proteins | sample MGYA00579262_ERZ1643250 | MGnify/ENA primary metagenome ERZ1643250 (study PRJEB29033, sample SAMEA4952265) | chicken gut metagenome | biome: Broiler Chicken; feature: Gastrointestinal Tract; material: Caecum | place: Ireland | collected 2018 | study: Broiler...
ACGAACTCAGGGGATAAGCAAATGAATAAAAAACAGAGAAAATACTTATTCATAAGGCAATAAAAGCGTAGAACTTGAATAGAAGTTCTACGCTATAATAAATTTTACATAAACAATAGTAAGATGCCCGGATGCGCGGGGAGTAAAAAAAGCCTCGTAAAGCTCCGGCAAGCGGCTTACAGCAGATGGAACGAGACGGTCAGTCCGGCTACGACGATCGAGACCATGCTCATCAGCTTGATCAGGATGTTCAGCGACGGGCCCGACGTATCCTTGAACGGGTCGCCCACCGTGTCGCCTACGACCGTAGCCTTGTGGTTGTCCGATCCCTTGCCGCCGAGGTTGCCCTCCTCGATGAATTTCTTTGCGTTGTCCCAGGCTCCGCCCGAGTTGGCCATGAAAACGGCCAGCACGAAGCCCGCGCTCAGGCTGCCTATCAGCAGTCCCATCACGCCTGCCACTCCGAAGATAAAGCCGACCGCGATCGGTACGAGAATCGCGAGTACCGACGGGAACAGCATCTCGCGCTGCGCGCCCTTGGTCGAGATCGCCACGCAGCGGGCATAGTCCGGTGTCGCTTTTCCTTCGAGTATGCCCTTGATCTCACGGAACTGTCGCCGTACTTCCTCCACCATGCTCTGGGCGGCGCGACCTACGGCATTCATCGTAAGCCCGCAGAACAGGAATGCCATCATCGCGCCGATGAAGGCTCCCACCAGAACGTTCGGATTCATCAGCGTGACTTGGAAATAGTCCATCAGGTCCAGAATGTTTGCGTCGGCTACGGCTTTCATCGTTCCGTCGGCCAACTCGAGCGAACTTTGCCCGACGTGCTGCATGCCGATCTTGACTTCCTCGATGTATGAGGCCAGCAGGGCCAGCGCCGTGAGTGCGGCCGAGCCGATCGCGAATCCCTTGCCGGTCGCTGCGGTCGTATTGCCCAGCGCGTCGAGCGCGTCGGTGCGCTGGCGCACTTTCGGGTCGAGGCCGCTCATTTCGGCATTGCCGCCGGCGTTGTCGGCGATCGGTCCGTAGGCGTCCGTTGCCAGCGTGATGCCGAGCGTGGAAAGCATGCCGACGGCAGCGATGCCGATGCCGTACAGCCCCTTGCTCAGGTTACCGGCCGAAATCATGTTGTGGATGTCGAAGCCCGTCGCGCAGAGGAAGGCGAGAACGATGGCTACTGCGATCGTGACGACCGGAATGGCCGTCGATATCATGCCCATGCCGATACCGGAGATGATGACCGTCGCAGGTCCCGTCTCGGCGCTTTTGGCGATTTTCCGCGTCGGTTTGTAAGAATGGGACGTATAGTATTCGGTCGACTGTCCGATGATGATACCGGCCACGAGGCCTACGATCACCGAGAACGAGATGCCGACCCAGTTTTCGATTTGCAGCGCGTAGAGAATGCCGAACGTGCAAACCGCGATCAGCGCCGAGCTCGTATTGACGCCCGTGCCGAGCGCGCCGAGCAGGTTTTTCATCGTGGCGCCCTCCTTCGTGCGGACCAGAAAGATGCCGATGACCGACAGTACGATGCCGACGGCGGCGATCAGCATCGGGGCCAGCACGGCTTGTATCTGCATGTCGCCCGCGAAGGCGGCGGCTCCGAGCGCCGCGGTCGCCAGAATCGAACCGCAGTAGCTTTCGTAAAGGTCGGCTCCCATACCGGCCACGTCGCCTACGTTGTCGCCCACGTTATCGGCTATCGTCGCCGGGTTGCGCGGATCGTCCTCGGGGATGCCGGCCTCGACCTTGCCGACCAGATCGGCTCCGACGTCGGCCGCTTTCGTATAGATACCTCCGCCGACCCGCGCGAAGAGCGCCTGTGTCGAGGCTCCCATGCCGAAAGTCAGCATCGTCGTGGTAATGATCATCAGCTTTTGGGGACCCGTCGCGTCGATGAAGTGGTTCAGAACCAGATACCAGACCGAGATGTCGAGCAGACCGAGGCCGACGACGACCAGACCCATCACCGCGCCGCTGCGGAAAGCTACTCTGAGCCCTTGGTTCAGCGACTGGCTCGCGGCATGCGCCGTACGGGCCGAGGCGTAAGTCGCGGTCCGCATGCCGATATAACCGGCCAAGCCGGAGAAAAGGCCGCCCGTGAGGAATGCGAACGGAACCCACGGGTTCTGCACGCCCAGTCCGTAGGCGAGGAAGGCGAAGAACAGCGCCAGAATCAGAAAGACGACCGTTACGACCTTATATTGCTGCCGCAGGTAGGCCATCGCGCCTTGGCGGACGTGGGCCGCGATCTCTTTCATGCGGTCCGTTCCCTCGCTGCAGCGCATCATCGCGCGAAAGAAATACCATGCGAATCCGAGAGCCACGAGGGAGGCCAGCGGAACGATCCAGAAGATAAGAGGGGTGTTGTTCATAGGACGGTAGTTTTAGGTTGTCTTGAGTTCGGGTTCGATAGATCGCAGCCGGTCCGGCGCATGGCGTCGTCGCTGTCGGACCGGCTTTCGCTTTTGGCAAAAAAACGAAAACACCCAAAATTAATAAATTATTTTATTTAATACAAGCTATATTTGCGGGTGAAAAACGCTCGAATATGAGAAAAACGACCAACGACGAATTGGGACGGCTTTCCGCCGAAGAATATGCCGCCGCGCCGAAATGTCCGGTTGCGGTCGTGCTTGACAACGTGCGCAGCATGAATAACGTCGGATCGTTTTTTCGTACGTGCGACGCGTTTGCCGTCGGGCGGCTCTGTCTGTGCGGCATTACGGCCACGCCTCCGTCGCGCGATATTCACAAGACGGCGCTGGGGGCCGAACTGACCGTGCCGTGGACGTATTTCGCCGATACGGCCGATGCCGTCGCCGTACTGAGGGCCGACGGGTATCGCATACTGTGCGTCGAGCAGGCCGAGGGCTCGGTTTCGCTCGAGCGCTGGGCTCCGGAATCCGGAATCCGGTACGCGCTGGTATTCGGCAACGAGGTCGACGGAGTGCAGCAGCGCGTGGCCGATCTGTGCGACGGGGCCGTCGAGATACCTCAGGGCGGAACCAAGCACTCGCTCAACGTTTCCGTGGCGGCCGGCATCGTGCTGTGGGAGGCCTACCGCCGGTGGCTGGCGCCGGGCGAATAAATCGGCGAAAGATTGCTCGTTGCCGATTATAATTCTAAATTTGTCCGGAATAAAAACGAAGAAGCCATGTCGACAGACAGCAAAACGAGGGTGGTGACGACCTATCGCCTGCGGGAGATGAAAAGTCGCGGGGAAAAGATTTCGATGCTGACGGCCTACGACTACTCGATGGCCCGTATCGTCGATGCCGCCGGGGTGGACGTCGTGCTGGTCGGGGATTCGGCCGCCAACGTGATGGCCGGTTTCGAGACGACCGTTCCGATGACGCTCGACCATATGATCTATCATGCGCGCAGCGTGACGAGGGCCGTCAAGCGGGCTTTGGTGGTCGTCGATATGCCGTTCGGCACCTATCAGGGCAACTCGCGCGAAGCGCTCGCGTCGGCCGTCCGTATCATGAAGGAGGCCGAGGCCGATGCCGTCAAGCTCGAAGGAGGCGAGGAGATCCTCGAGTCGGTACAGCGCATTCTCTGCGCCGGCATTCCGGTCATGGGGCATTTGGGCCTGACTCCTCAATCCATTCACAAATACGGAACCTATGCCGTTCGGGCCAAGGAACAGGCCGAGGCCGACAAGCTCGTCCGCGACGCTCATCTGCTCGAGGAAGCCGGCTGTTTCGGTCTGGTGCTCGAGAAGATTCCGGCCGTGCTCGGAACGCGTGTTTCGCAGGAACTGGAGATTCCTACGATCGGCATCGGAGCCGGAGGAGGTACCGACGGACAAGTGCTCGTCATTCACGATATGCTGGGAATCAACAACGAGTTCTCCCCCCGTTTCCTGCGTCGCTACGCCGATCTTTATACGCAGATGATGACGGGCGTCAGTCGTTATGTCGAGGATGTCAAGAGCGGCGATTTCCCGAGCGAACAGGAGCAGTATTGATTTTCGCGGGACGTCCGGCGGCTCTTTTTCCGGCTGCACCTGAGAATGAGGGCGGATCGTCGGACGGATTGTCGGGGGATCGCTCGCTCGAAATTACGCGCCGTCGTGCAATCGGCAGAATACGCGTCGGCCGTTCCGGTTAGTCTTGTCTCGGGCGAACCGCTATATGGGCGGTCGGCTGCCTGAGCGGGGATGCGGAGACGCGATTTTCGTCCGGGCGGTATGCGTCAGCCGCACCGTGTCGGGTTGCGGTCCGGAAGGCTGCTGCCGTTCGACGGAGAACAGGTCCCGGTCGGGCCATTGTCTGACCTTGCTCATAGCCTGCTTCATCATCGCCGAAATCTTGCGCGTGAATCGCGAGCCCGACCACGAACTCGTGTTCGTGATGAACACCCAACTGTATCCGTCGTGCTGCCGTTTGAGCAGCGCGCTCGATCCCGAGAGCGAGCCGGTGCGCGACCAGTCGTCGCTTTCGGTGGTTTTCATCCAGCCGATCGGGAACTTTCTTTTGTCCTTCTCGGTCATGTAGGCGATGGTCCGGGGCTTCAGAATGTCGGGCTTCGAGTCGTCTGGATCGATGGCCGTAATGAACTTCATCAGTTCCGTAGGCGAGGCGACCCAGCCGCCGGCTCCGCTCAGTACCTGCAGGTCGCATCCTCCGTAGCACCGGGGTACGAGTTGGCCGCTGCCGTCGAAGAGCTCGACCGGCTCCGTGTCCGCCGGCTCGTAGTAGCGTACCTCGTTGGGGAATCTCATTTCGTAGAACGAGTGGCCTATATGCATGTCGTGGCATCCGATCGGGGAGAGGATGCTGTCCTGTATGAACTTTTCATAAGGCATGCCGCTTACTTTCTCGATCACCTTGGTCAGCACGACGTAGCCCAGGTTCGAGTAGACGTTGCTGCTGCCCGGCTCGTAGCGCAGTCGGGTCTGGGCGGCGTAGCGCACCATGTCGTCGAAGCTGACCGGAGGACGGATGCCCAGTTGTCGGGCGACGCTCACCGAGCAGAACAGCGGATCGCCGGCACGGATCGAGTAGCCGCCCTGATGCCGGAGCAGGTGCTCGACGGTGATCTTTTCGATCCGGCGGTCGCGGATTTCTCGGAAAGCCGAGTCGCAGAGAATGCCCTGTTCGCCGAACACCCGGTCTTCGAGCGATAGCAGGCCGTCTTCCTGCAGTTTCATGATGCCTGTCGCCGTGATCAGTTTCGACAGCGAGGCGATGCGGAAAATGTGCTTGACGTCGGTGCGCACGTTCCGTTCCTTGTCGGCCCAGCCGTAGCCCTTACTGTACAACAGTCGTCCGTTTTTCATCACGGCGATCGACGCGCCGGTGATCTCCCATCGTTGCATGAACCGTTCGACGACCCGGTCGAATCCTTTCATCTCTTCCAGTTCGGACTGCGAGTTATCGAGCAGATGGTTGATCCCTTCGGGCAGGATGACCGGCAGCGGATCGTACAGGTAGGCCCGTTCTCCGTCGCGTCCGCTGCGGGCGAGCGTCGCGGCGGTCAGAATCAGGGTCAGCAGCGCGAACAGCTTTTTCATGCCGGAATCATCTTTTTTTCGAGGTTTTGAAATATCGGCCGGCCGCCGCCGCGATCAGCGCTATGACGACGGAGGCCCCGATCAGCGGAACGGTCAGCGAAACGCCTCCGCTGTGTCCGTAAGAGTGCAGTCCGGACAAGTAGTAGTTTACGCCGAAAAAGGTCATCAGCACGGTCGAGAAACAAACGACCGACAGCACGTCGAACGCGAACGGACCGTCGAGCCGGGGAATATGCCGGGAATGGGTCGCCAGCGCGTAGGCGAACATCGTGATCAGCGCCCATGTCTCTTTCGGGTCCCAGCCCCAGTAGCGGCCCCACGACTCGTTGGCCCAGACGGCGCCGAAGAAAATGCCCGCGGTCAGCAACGCCAGCCCGACGATCATCGCCATTTCGTTGATCGCGCGCAGCTCCCTGAGATTTCGGCCGAAGGCGGTTGCCGCGAGCGAGGCGATGCCGCAGGCCGCGCAGATACCGAAAAAGCCGTAGCTGGCCGTGACGACCGACACGTGGATCATCAGCCAGTAGGATTTGAGCACCGGAACCAGCGGCGTGATCTGCGGGTCGAGCCAGTTCAGGTTCGACACGAACAGCGCGACGCCTCCCATCAGCGCGGCCAAGGCCGGTGCGAGACGCGAACGGCGGGCGAAGACCAAACCCGAGAGTACGGTCGCCCAGCCGACATAGACCATCGTTTCGTAAGCGTTCGACCATGGCGCATGGCCGCTGACGTACCAACGGAGCCCGAGGCCGAACGTCTGCCATGCGAATACGGCTGCGACGGCTGCCGCCGCGATACCGGCGATCCGGGTCGCGCGGCGCCGGTTTTTGCCGAATATTTCCCACAGGGCGGCTCCCAGCAGCGCGGCCCCGAGAATCAGGTAACCCCGCATGGCCCAACGGAACGGGGAGAGGCGGTTGTAAAGCAGTTCGGCCGTGATTCGGCGGGAGTGCAGCCCGGGTCGAAATTCCGTCTGGTAGCGGCGGACGGCGTCGAGCGCGCGGCCGATTTCGGTTGTGTCGCGGGAGACCGAGGCCCGGACAAGTCTGCCGAACAGCTCGACGGTCCGTGCCGAGTCGGTCGCCGTCATATTTTGCGATCGCTCGCCCGGCGCCAGCCACCGGTCGCTGTCCGGGACAGGAAAAATCCGCAACGTTCGTCTGCCGAGCAATCCGTATAGGATGTTCGCCTTTTCGTCCAATTTCAGGTACTCCTTGTCCAGTTTCGTCCGTTCGGCCGGCGCTTTCGCATAGACCGCTTCCGCCTGCTTGCCGATCCGGTAACCGTCGGGCGGAACGCCGTCGAACAACTCGGCGAACGAGACGTGCGTCCGGTTCGTGCCCAGCGCTTCGCGCAGCGGTTTCGAGTCGAGGCGGATTAGCGGCTCGCGGCTCCAGCGCGCCGAGTCGGTCACGATGCCGAGCAGCACCTGGTCGGCGTTCATTCCGCGATAGCGTTCTCCGTGATAGAGTTTGCGTAATACTTCCGAGGCATAGCTGCCGAGCGGTTCGATCCGTCCGTCGAGGGATTGTACGGGCAATGCGCCGAAACGCGCGGCGATCGCCCGGTCGGGAACGTCGTCCGAAGTTCTGCTCCCGGCATCCGCCGAACAGCCGGCCGAGAGCAGCAGTCCGGCGACAGCCAGCAGGCGGACCGTCGTTCCGAGCGACCGGTACAAGGTCCGTAGCCGGGACTTCCGGCTTGCCAGCGAGGCGACCAACCCTGCGAACAACAGCGCGTAGCCCGCGTAGGTCAGGGCCGTACCGGCCGGGTCGTGGTTGACAGACAGGATCGTGCCCCGCTCGTCGCGGTCGTAAGACGACTGGTAGATGCGGAATCCGCCGACGCGGGCGATGTTGTTCATGTAGATTTTCCGGTTGCGCTCCTTTCCCTTGTAGCGGATGGTGACATCGCTTTCGTACGACGAGGGACTCTGCGATCCTTGGTAGCGGCTCAACGTGAATCGGTTCAGCGTGATTTCGAAAGGTACTTCGCGCACGCTGCGGTCGGTCGTCATCATCCGGTTCGAGGTCTCGCCCTCGCGGATGTGCATGTAGCCTTCGTATCCCCACGCATGCGTGACGAATGCTCCCGCCAGCGTCACGGCGAGTCCGTAGTGCAGCAGCAAGACGCCCCATCGGCGGCGGCGTGCCAGTCGCATTCTGCGTGCCGTCAGCATGAAATTGACCGCGAGCAGCAACAACAGCAGGCCGAACCACCACGAATGGTATACGACAGCCCGTGCCGCCGTCGGATTGATCCGGGCCTCGATCAGCGTGGCGGCCGCCATGGCGGCCGCTGTCAGCGTCAGCAGGACGGCTGTCGCTTTCCAGCCGGAAAGAAGGCTTTTGATTTCGTGACCGAAACTCATGCTTCGTGGAATAGGGTTTTCTGCAAAGATACTCGATCGAGGGCTGAATCGGAGAGCTCGCCGCGAAATTCGGACCGGATGGGCGGCTATGGGTTTTGCCGTGAGCGGTTTACCGCACGGATTTTTTTTCGGTTGCCGGCGTCGCTCCGCATCGGATTTCGGTCCGATGCGTAATGGTTGCGGAGAGTCCGCCGTTCCGGCCGGCGTCCTGTCCTGTTCGCCGGCTTCGGAGCCTCGGATATCATGGCTGGGAAAAAACGCGGCACGACCGTCCCCTGTATTCCGTACGCGGTATGCCGGAGCCGGTGACAAGCTGATTGTCAGACCGATGTCCGGCCACCGTACTCTTCGATCAGCCGGTCGGCCAGCAGCGGCATGCCCTGCGCGGCTCCGGCCCGGATATGCTCGACGGGGTTGCGGATGCCCGATGTGTCGGGCAGGCCCGGATCGACCAGAAATACGGGCACTTCCGGCCGGATGTACCGGACCAGAGATGCGGCCGGATAAACGGCCAGCGAAGTGCCTACGACGATCATCAGGTCGGCCGTTGCGGCGATGCGTGCCGCCCGGTCGAACATCGGAACTCCTTCGCCGAAAAATACGACGAACGGCCGCAGCAGCGATCCGTCGGGCGCCCTTTGGTCGGGTTTCTGCTCCCAGCCGTCGATCGGTACGATGAGCGATTCGTCGATGCTGCTGCGCAGCTTGCGCAGTTCTCCGTGCAGATGCAGCACGCGCGAGCTGCCGGCCCGCTCGTGCAAGTCGTCGATGTTCTGCGTGATCACGTCCACGTCGAAATGATCTTCCAGTCGGCGAATGGCCTCGTGACCTGCGTTCGGACTGCATCCGAGCAGCTCGCGCCGCCGGATGTTATAGAACTCGACGACCTTTTCCCGGTTGCGGGCCAGTGCCTCGGGCGTGCAGACGTCCTCGATGCGGTATTTGTCCCACAGACCGTCCGCGTCGCGGAAGGTGGACAGGCTGCTGTCGGCGCTCACGCCGGCGCCGGTGAAGACTACGATCTTTTTTACGGACTCTTTCATGGCATGATCGGTTTGGATACGTTCGGCGGCACGAACGGGGCCGCAGACGTTTCCGTCCCGTCCCAATAGCTTGAAGCCGCTTTGGCAAAATTACGAAAAATACCGGTCGGTTTAAAACGCTCGGCTTGAACGACAACCTCCGGCGGCGTATCGGCCGCACCCGCGAGAGGGGCAGGAAGCGGATACTTTGCCCGGTATTTGATTCGTTATCCTCCCGGAAGGCTCGCCGCGCCGTTGTGTTTCGGCGGCATCGGACACGGTCCGGATCGCGGCGGAGCGGCTGGCGGAGATTCCCGGCGCTTTCGGCTCGAACGGCTGCCGGACAAGACATCCGCTCTTTCCGCATGATAATATGAAAAACGCTCTTTCGATGAAAGACGAAACGACATACGACCGCTATCCCGTCTACCGGGGCGACGACCTCGAGCTGACCTATTCGCCCGAGGGCTCCTCGTTCCGGCTGTGGGCGCCTTCGGCCGAGCGGGTTCGCCTGAGGCTGTACGGCGCGGGCGAGGGCGGCGGTCCGTTGCTGACTTGGCCGATGGATGCTTCGTCCGACGGCACGTGGACGGCCGAACTGCCGGGAGACCGCAAGGGGCTGTTCTATACGTTCGGTATATTTTATGACGGGCGATGGCTGTCCGAGACGCCGGGCGTCCGGGCAAAGGCCGTCGGAGTGAACGGCGACCGTGCCGCGATCGTCGATTTGCGCGAGACCGATCCCGAAGGGTGGGAGAAAGACTTGCGTCCGCCGATGAGCTCTCCGACCGATATCGTGATTTACGAGATGCACCACCGCGACCTGTCGATCGCTCCCGATTCGGGCGTGAAACACAAGGGAAAGTATCTGGCGCTGACCGAGGAAGGCACGCGCTCGGCCGAAGGCCTCGCTACGGGGCTGGACCACTTGAAGGAGCTAGGCGTCACGCATGTCCATCTGTTGCCCTCTTTCGACTTCGGGTCGATCGACGAGAGCCGGTTGCAGGACGGCGTATACAACTGGGGCTACGACCCGAAAAACTATTTCGTCCCGGAGGGTTCCTATGCGACCGACCCGTACGACCCCGCCGTGCGGATCCGCGAGTTCAAGCAAATGGTCCGGAGTCTGCACCGCAACGGGATTCGCGTGGTGATGGACGCGGTCTACAACCACACTCACCGGACCGAGGAATCGAATTTCTCGCTGACCGTACCGGGATACTACTATCGGCACGAGGCCGACGGGTCTTTTTCCGACGCGACGGGCTGCGGGAACGAGACGGCTTCCGAACGGGCTATGATGCGCCGGCTGATCGTCGATGCCGTGTGCTATTGGGCCGAGGAGTATCATGTCGACGGGTTCCGCTTCGATCTGATGGGTGTGCACGACATCGGGACGATGAACGAGGTGAGGCGCGCGCTCGACCGGATCGATCCGTCGATTCTGCTCTACGGGGAGGGGTGGACGGCGGCCCGCTCGCCTTTGGACGAGTCGTTGAGGGCTGTCAAGCGCGCCGGGCCGCGGCTGCCCCGGATCGCCGTGTTCGGCGACGATCTGCGCGATGCGCTCAGAGGAGGGTGGGGGGATTCGACGGAGCCGGGCTTCGTGTCGGGGAAATCCGGTCTGGACCGGAATGTCCGCTTCGGAGTCGTCGGAGCCACGGCCCATTTTCAGGTCGGTTTCGATTCCTCGGGCGATTCGCCCGTCGCCTATGGGGGGCATTCGGCGGAAACGATCAACTACGTTTCGTGTCACGACGACCTCTCGCTCGTCGACAAGCTCCGTGCGTCGGCACCCGAAGGCATGACCGAGGAGGAGCTCGTCCGCTTCGACAAGCTGGCTCAGACCGTCGTTCTGACCGCACAGGGCATCCCCTCGCTTTTTGCGGGCGAGGAAATGTTGCGGACCAAGGGCGGCGTGTCCAACAGCCACGACTCTCCCGACCGGGTCAACCGGATCGACTGGTCCTTCAAGGCGGACCATAAGGATGTGTTCGACTATTACCGGGGGCTGATCGCCCTGCGCAGGACTCATCCTGCTTTCCGGTTGGCTACCGCGGCGGAGATCGAGCGTCATCTGAGGTTTCTCGACACGGGCGATACGCACGTGGTGGCTTACAGGCTCGTCGATCATGCGGGGGGCGATCCGTGGCGGGAGATTCTGGTCGTGTACAACGGTGCGCGGGCCGAGAAACGAGTGCGGATTCCGCCGGGCGACTGGCATGCGGTATGTCTGGACGGCCGGATCGCCTCCGAGGCGCTGGCTGTTTTTTCGGGGGACAGCGTCCCTGTGCCGGCTTCTTCGGCCCTGATAGCTTACCTTCCCTGATCTTGAGGCGGAAGGGCCTGTTTTCGGAGAGTTCGCCCCGGACGGTATCGGGTTTCCCGGTAAGGTCCGTTCGGTAGGCCGGACGAATCGGGCTGCGCTTGCCTCGTAGATTTTCCCCTCTTTCGACCGGTGCTTTGAAATAAGGTATCGATCGGTCGCGGACCTTGTCGCTCCGCTCGCGCCGATAAGCCGTCTTGCTTTGAATCGAATAACCGATTGATTTCGTAAAGTTATGATAAAAGCCTGTTTGTTCAGTCTGGACGGCGTGATCGTCGATACGGCCCGCTGTCGTTTCCTCGCATGGAAAAGGCTGGCCGCCGAACTCGGATTCGAGTTTACGGAGTTGCAGAACGAGTCGCTTCGCGGCGTCAGCCGTTTCGAGGCGCTCGGAATCCTGCTGCGGGTGGGCGGTTCGATGCCGGACAGAAGGTAAGAATGGCCTCTTGCCAAGCTGCTTGGTACAGGGAATACGTCGAGCAGATGACCGAGGCCGATGTGCTGCCCGGTGCGGTTTCCCTGCTCGAAGGGCTCCGGCGCGAGGGAATTTCCGTCGGACTCGGCTCGGTCGGTCGCGATGCGCCGGCGATTCTCGAACGAACGGGTATCCGTTCCCTGTTCGACTGCGTATTCGACGGAAGCCTCGTCTCGTATGCCAAGTCCGATCCGGAACCGCTTTTACAACAAGCGGCGCTGCTCGGGGCCGATCCTTCGGAATGCGTCGCTTTC
>ERZ1643250.3010-NODE-3010-length-11972-cov-8.239490_pt1 | contig 11972 bp, 8 predicted proteins | sample MGYA00579262_ERZ1643250 | MGnify/ENA primary metagenome ERZ1643250 (study PRJEB29033, sample SAMEA4952265) | chicken gut metagenome | biome: Broiler Chicken; feature: Gastrointestinal Tract; material: Caecum | place: Ireland | collected 2018 | study: Broiler...
AGATCAGCACGATCTAGCGCCTTCTTTGATCTTTCTACCCCGATTTTTTCAACCTTATCGTCTGTATGGTGAATTCCGGCAGTATCAATTAATTCTAGCGGTACTCCTTTTACAGACACATATTCTTCAAGGGTATCTCTAGTGGTTCCAGCTACATCGGTTACAATTGCCTTATCACTTTGAGTCAAATAATTAAGCAATGATGACTTACCCACATTAGGGCGACCGACAATTGCGGTCGCAAGACCATTACGCAAGATTTTACCCTCTTGCGCAGTCTTCAATAGTCGATCTATTTTCTTAATTACTGATTTAGCAGTATCAGACATTTGCTTGGCAGTAACAGTATCGGCATCATACTCTGGATAATCAATATTTACCTCTACATTAGCCAGAGTATCCAAAATCTCCTGTCTCATAGCTTGAATTTTATGCAAAAGCCCCCCAGCAAGCTGCCCCACAGCAACTTGACGCGCTTTATCTGTTTTAGCACGAACAATGTCCATCACACTTTCAGCCTGAGTTAAATCAATTCTGCCATTAACAAAGGCACGCTTAGTAAATTCACCCGGATCAGCCATACGAGCGCCATGACTTAATAAAAGTTGCAAAATATGATTTGTAACTACGATCCCACCGTGACAATTGATTTCAACAATATCCTCACGCGTAAAAGTCTTGGGCGCACGCAATACTGTGACCATTGATTCATCGATAGTTTTACCAGTATCAGGATCAATAATATGACCATAGTGAATAGTATGTGTTGGTACTTTAGTCAAATCTGCACCTTTAAAAACTTCATTAGCAATTTTAACTGCATCTTCACCCGACATCCGTACAATGGAAATTCCGCCTTCGCCAATAGGGGTGGAAATTGCAGCAATTGTATCGAACTCTGTTAAAGTTTGAGCCATAATTTCACCTTTTCTTAATAAAAAAAGTGCATTATACCACCACGAATAAACATGATGGATAAAGCACTTTGACTACTTTATCTAAAAATCATTTTAGATTGATATTCTTTTTATCTCTTTTTGCGTCCTAAACGCTTGTAAGTTTTTCTTATCTTACGTTTACGTTCGCGCTCGGCTTCTGCCTTAGCCTCTTGCTCTCTCTTAAATTTAATAGGATTTTGCAAGATAAAGGTCTGAACTGCCTGGAATAAGTTGGAAATAACCCAGTAAAGTGTAATTGCTGATTGGAAGTTCAATGCCATTACACCTACCATGATTGCCATTCCGTAAGTCATTACCTTTGTCATCCCATTTTGAGCTGACTTAGGCGTAGCTAACTGACTAATGTAACTAGACAAGAAAGTGAAAACCATTGCCAAGATCGGCATTATGAAGTATGGATCCGGTTTACTCAAATCCATCCACAAAAAGCGACCAGTTTGCAACTGTGGCGTACGTAAAATCGCGCCATACAAAGCATACATAACAGGCAATTGGATCAAAACGGGTAAACATCCAGTATACGGATTTACTCCTGCTTCCTTATATAGTTTATTAGTTTCTTGTTGTAATAGTGTCCTTGATTCAGTGTCACGTCCTGGATATTTCTTACGTAACTCATTAATTTGTGGTTGAATGCCTTGCATCTTTGTTGTGCTTCGAATAGAAATAGCATTCAAAGGCAACAAGATAACACGAACAATAATGGTAAAGACAATAATTGCCCATCCATAGCTATTGCCCATTAACTTAGCTAACCACAAAATGAAAGCTGACATGTAATAAACAATCCATCTGTCCCACCAATTGCCACTGTTATGTGAAACTGGTGCAACATGACCGTTTGCACCTTGAGTCGCACATCCTGTCAAAACGACAGCAAGTGTAATCAAAGCTAAAACGGCAATAAGACGTTTGACATTTCTCTTGGTCAGAATGTCCTTCAATCTAATTTTCCTCAACTTCATCTGGCATTTCTTCAATAATATGAGCCAAAGCTAATGCATGAAGCAAGTTTTTTCGTACTTTGACCATATCAAAATTACGAGCATAAGGCCGGGTAATGATTAAAAAATCAGCATGTGGATCAATCTCCAACTTTTTTTCATCAATTACGGCCCGAATATAACGCTTGAGTCGATTACGTGCAACTGCAGTATGCCCAACCTTCTTGCCAACAGAAATACCTACACGAAAGTGCCTGTTTTCTGCTTTTTCTACCTTATAGATGACAAAAGCACGGTTAGCTACTGAATTACCAGACTCGAAAACTTGCTGGAAATCTTTTTCAGATTTTACTCGATAAGACTTTCTCAAAACGTTTCATTCCACTCTAGTAGACTAAAAAAACCACTGGGATTCAGTGGTTTAAGCAGATAAGACTTTTCTACCTTTTGCACGGCGTCTTGCTAAAACCTTACGGCCATTTGATGTGCTCATACGCTTCATAAAACCATGAACACGTGAACGGTGACGCTTCTTAGGTTGGTAAGTTCTCTTAGTTGTCATTGTAAACTGCACCTCCATAAAATCTTTGTGCTAAATACACAATTTCTTATTAAGAATAGCACGAATAGCCGCAAAAACCAAGTATTTATTTAAAAAAGCATTCATGATTCATTCAAAAATAAATCCCTTAAACAGCATTTTTATGTGGATAAAAAAATAAATATTTTTTCACACGAAATAATTCACAAGATAATTCCCAATGTTTTCCACATCCCACAGGGTGTTAAAAATTAAATTCACACCATGTGGATAACGCATATGGTAATGCGCTTAAATTATTGCTACAATAGCAAAAGTAATCCACATGTCAACTGTGCATAAATTAACCTTTTGATTTGTATCATGTCAAAATGTGCATATTAGTATTAAAATAATCCACAGGCTGTTAATCATGTTAATTACTTTTACTCTTGTGGAAAACTTTTATATAAAATGATACACTTAATGTGCTTTTTACTATTGGGGGAATGCACATTGTTCGACATTGAAAAATTCTGGCAACATTTTAACGATGAGATGCGGGCTCGTTTTAATGAAGTTGCTTATAATGCATGGTTTAAAAATACTAAGCCTATTTCTTACAATAAAAATACACATGAATTGAAAATCTTAGTTCAAAATCCTGTTGCAAAGGGGTATTGGGAGAAAAATTTATCTTCACAACTGATTCAATCGGCCTATGGTTACGCCGGAATTGAAATATTACCTGTATTTCAGATAACTGAAAATAACGAAAGTCCTGAACGGATCGTCACACCCGAGCCCAAACATGATATTCAACTACAACAAGAAAAAAGAGCACCTAGACAATTCACCAAAAATTTAAAATTAAACGAAAAATATACCTTTGATAATTTCGTTCAAGGTGAGGGAAACAAATTAGCTGCCGGCGCCGCATTGGCTGTAGCAGACAGTCCTGGTAGCTTTTACAATCCACTCTTTATTTTTGGTGGTGTTGGTCTTGGAAAAACACACTTAATGCAGGCAATCGGTCACCAAATGTTAGCCGAACGTCCTAATGCAAAAGTAGTCTATATACAGAGTGAAACTTTCGTTAATGATTTTATTAATTCCATAAAAAATAAAACGCAAGACCAATTCCGCGAAAAATACAGAACTTGTGACTTGCTGTTAGTCGACGATATTCAATTTTTTGCAAAAAAAGAAGGTATTCAAGAAGAATTCTTCCATACCTTTGAGACTCTATATAATGATCAAAAGCAAATCGTGATGACCAGTGATCGCTTACCAACTGAAATTTCCGATTTATCCGAGCGTTTAGTTTCTCGATTTACATGGGGTTTACAGGTTGAAATTACACCTCCAGATCTTGAAACACGAATTGCAATTTTACGCAGGAAGGCAGAAGCAGAGGGCTTAGTCATTGATGATAACACTCTCGATTACATAGCCTCACAAGTAGACACTAATATTAGAGAACTTGAAGGTGCACTTGTTAAAGTTCAAGCATATGCAACTATTGAAAAAGCAGACATAAATACAAATTTAGCTCGAGAGGCTCTTGTTGATCTAAAATTAGTCCAAAGAAATCGCGGGTTACAGATATCTAAAATCCAGGAAGTAGTCGCAAATTATTTCCAAACTTCAACTGCCGAATTAAAGGGTAAAAAGCGTGTACGGCAGATTGTAGTACCAAGGCAAATAGCGATGTACTTATCTCGTGAGTTAACTGATGCTAGTCTACCAAAAATTGGACAAGAATTTGGCGGCAAAGATCATACCACGGTAATGCATGCATATGATAAAATCGATAAGCAAATAAAAACAGATACAGAAATAAAAAGTGCTGTGTTTGATTTGAAACAAATGCTTGAGCATTAATTATCCACTGTGGATAACTTTAAGAGTTTTACACATAGTTTTTAACCGTTTAAATTCCGTTATTTTAAGGTTTCTACTGAGTTTTCAACAAAATTCACAGGCCCTACTACTACTAATTAAATATATAATTAATATAAATAACTTAGGAGGACAACAATGAAATTTACAATTAATCGTAATTTGTTTATAGAAAACTTGAACAATGTAATGCGGGCTATTTCCTCAAGAGCAACTATTCCTATTCTTAGTGGTATTAAGTTGGACTTGACTGAAACAGAATTAACCTTAACAGGTAGCGATACAGACATTTCAATTGAAATAAAGATACCTGTAAACGAAGACTTAAATGTGGAATCTACAGGTTCAATTGTTCTGCCTGCTAGATTCTTCAGTGAAATTGTTAAGAAATTACCAGGTAAAGACTTTTCATTTGAAGTAAAAGAAAGTTTCCAAACTCAAATCGTATCTGAAAATAGTGAATTTACAATTAATGGCTTAGATGCAAATAATTATCCACGTTTACCTGAAATCCCTGATAATGCCGCATTTACTATTTCTGGCAAAACTTTCCGTGAAATTATTAATGAAACGCAATTTGCCACATCTAACGATCAAACGAGAGCTATTCTTACAGGTGTTCGTTTCTTCTTTAATCCAACCAACATTAAGGCAGTCGCAACTGATTCTCACCGTTTATCACAGAGAACTATTACTTTAGAAAACGGACCTAAAGCAGAAACCGATCTGATTATCCCTGGTAAAAGTTTGCAAGAATTAGCTAGAATTATTGGAGAAACTGATCCAGAAGTAAAAATTTGCCCTGGTGATAACCAAGCATTGTTTGTAATTGGTAATCTTTCATTCTATTCACGTTTGCTTGATGGCAATTATCCTGACACTGATCGTTTAATTCCAACTGAAAAAACTACTAGTGTTGAATTTGATATTTCAGAATTATCTAGTGCACTTGAACGTGCAAGTTTGTTAACACACGCGGGCCGCAATAATGTAGTAACTTTAACTTTGGATACTACGAACCAAACTGCAAAGTTATCTGGTAAATCCGCAGAAATTGGTAATGTAGAAGAAGATGTAAGTTTCAGGAACTTGGAAGGAAATGACTTACAAATTTCATTCAACCCTGATTACATGCGTGATGCACTTAGAGCTTCTATTACCGATTCTGTAGTAATGAGTTTTACTAAGCCACTGCGTCCATTCGTCATTAATCCAGATAAAGATGATATTGAATTTGTTCAATTAATTACACCAGTTAGAACCTACTAATTAAGTACACAAAATTTAGGTATTAAAAAACTGCCCCATCGTGGGCAGTTTTTATTTGTTTTTCTGTTAAATGCTAAAAATCGACGCTCTAGTATTTTTTATTCGGGATAGTGTGATCAGGTTATTTGCAAAAAAACCGCAGAAAACGCCTTAAATAGCGGTTTAAGTTTGTTATTTGTTATGAAAACTAATATAATTATATAGGTAAAAAGAGTATTGAAGGTGAACAGCATCAAATATTTTACAATTGTTGGCGACTGTATAACTTTAGGGCAATTCCTTAAAGAAGAGAGCGTTGTTTCGTCAGGCGGACAAGCTAAATTTTATCTCCAAGATAATCCAGTAACTTTAAATGGAGCACTTGAGAATCGTAGAGGTAAAAAAATTCGCGTTGGAGATCATTTGCTAGTTAATGGGCAAGAATATGAATTTCGGCGGGAAGAGTAATGTATCTTGATCATTTTGTAGTTCAAAATTTTCGTAATTTAAAAAAGCTTGATATCGATTTTGATCCTAACGTCAATATTTTTATTGGCAAAAATGCGCAGGGAAAAACCAATCTTTTGGAAGCAATCTATTTTTTAGCGTTGACTAGATCCCATAGAACCAATTCTGATAAAGAATTAATAGGTTTTGGTGGCGAATACACCAATTTGCTTGGTCATGTGCAAAAAAGCCAGGTTGATCTAACATTGCGTGTTTTGATCACCCAAAAGGGTAAAAAAGTATGGATTAATCGTGTTGAGCAAGCTAAGTTATCGAAGTACGTTGGCCAATTAAATGCAATTTTATTTTCTCCGGAGGATTTGGAGTTGATAAAGGGTGCTCCAGCCTTGCGGAGAAGATTTATGGACCAAGAATTCGGTCAAATAAATGCGGAATATTTATACTTTGCTAGTAAGTATCGGCAAGTTTTGCTTCAAAAAAATAATTATTTAAAGCAACTTGCCAAAGGAAAAACAAAAGATCAGGTCTTTTTGGATGTATTGTCAGATCAGCTTGCAGGTATTGCGGCAGAAGTGATTTTTCGTCGTTTTAAGTTTTTGCGATATTTAAGTCACTATGCTAGCGATGCATATGCACATATCAGTTTGGGTGGTGAGAAGCTAGCAATAGCGTACCACCCATCTGTTTCTACTATTGAAGCGGATGATACTGTTGAAGAGATTTATCAAAAAATACTAGCAAACTTTGAACGCAATAAAGCGATTGAAATGCGGAAGGGTACTACTACGTCTGGACCGCACCGAGACGATATTGAGTTTAAGCTCGATGGTAAAAATGCCCATTTATATGCTTCCCAGGGACAGCAACGTTCCATTGCTTTAAGTGTAAAGTTGGCAGAAATTCAGTTGATCCATCAATTAACTGATGAATATCCATTGTTGTTATTAGATGATGTGATGAGTGAGCTAGATCACACTCGTCAAAGTGCACTCCTTAATTATATTCATGGAAAGACTCAGACCTTTATCACTACAACAGATCTGGAAGGAATTTCCTGGGAAATAATTAAGAAGCCACGTGTGTACCACATTCAATCAGGCAAAATTAGTTTTGAGAAGGAGAATTAAATGGCTGATAATTCAAAGAAAAATCTTGATAAGGTCAAAAAATATGAAAAAGAGGCCGACAAGTATAATGCCAGTCAAATTCAAGTCTTAGGCGGCCTGGAGGCTGTTCGTAAGCGACCAGGTATGTATATCGGTTCGACTAGTTCTCAGGGATTGCACCACTTAGTGTGGGAAATTATTGATAACAGTATTGATGAACGACTTGCTGGTTTTGCTACCAAGATTGAAATTACTGTTAATGAGGATGGTAGTGTTACTGTTCAAGATGATGGTCGTGGTATCCCAGTAGATATTCAGAAAAAGACAGGTCGTCCAGCATTAGAGACCGTATTTACTGTACTTCACGCCGGTGGTAAATTCGGCGGTGGCGGATACAAGGTATCAGGTGGTTTGCACGGTGTTGGTGCATCTGTTGTAAATGCTTTGTCCACTAAGCTTGATGTAACTGTCATGCGTGATGGTAAAAAGTATTTCATTGATTTTGATCACGGCCGTGTTAAGGATGATATGAAACAAATTGGTACTGTGCCACTTGATCAACATGGTACTATTGTTCATTTCTATCCAGATCCTGATATTTTTACTGAAACTACTACTTTTGATGACAAGATCTTAAAGAATAGAATTCGTGAACTTGCATTTTTAAACAAGGGATTAAAGCTTACTTTTACTGATAAACGTAAAGATAGTGCTGAAACCGACGTATACAAGTACGAAGGTGGTATTAAAGAATACGTTGCCTTTTTGAACAAAGGACAAGAAGTATTATTTGATGAACCAATCTATGTTGAAAGTACTTATAACGGTATTGATGTGGAAGTTGCTTTGCAATATACAAATGGCTATAAGACCACTTTGATGACTTTTGCTAATAATATCCACACCTATGAAGGTGGGATGCACGAGGCTGGTTTTAAGACTGCTTTAACTCGTGTAGTCAACGACTATGCGCACAAGGCTAAGATCTTAAAGGATAAGGATGACAATCTTTCTGGTGAAGATATCCGTGAAGGAATGACAGCTGTCGTTTCAGTTAAGCACCCAAGTCCTCAGTTTGAAGGTCAGACCAAGACTAAGTTGGGTAACTCAGATGCTAGAACAGCAGTAGATAAGTCATTCTCTGAGACTTTTAGCCGTTTCTTAATGGAAAATCCATCTGTTGGACGCAAGATTGTGGAAAAGGGACAACTTGCTGAACGTGCTAGAACAGCTGCTAAGCGTGCGCGTGAAGTTACCCGTAAAAAGTCCGGTTTGGAAATTGCAAACTTGCCAGGTAAATTAGCTGACAATACCAGTAATGATCCAAGTATTTCTGAATTATTTATCGTTGAGGGTAATTCAGCCGGTGGTTCAGCAAAACAAGGTAGATCTCGTTTGACCCAAGCAATTTTGCCAATCAGAGGTAAGATCTTGAACGTTGAAAAAGCTTCAATGGATCGTATTTTAGCTAACCAAGAAATCAGATCTTTATTTACAGCTTTGGGTACAGGCTTTGGTGCAGATTTTGATGTGTCTAAGGCTCGTTACCATAAGTTAATTATCATGACTGATGCCGATGTCGATGGTGCTCACATTAGAACTTTGCTTTTGACGCTGTTTTACAATTACATGCGTCCAATGATTGAAAAGGGATATGTATACATCGCTCGTCCACCTCTGTATCAGGTTCGTCAGGGTAAGGTAATTAAATATCTTGATACTGATGAAGAATTGCATGATTACTTAGGTAGTTTGCAACCAAGTCCTAAGCCAGTTGTACAGCGTTACAAGGGGTTAGGTGAAATGGACCCAGAACAATTATGGGAAACTACTATGAATCCAGAAAATAGACGTTTGGATCGAGTAAGTCCTGAATATGCCAAGGATGCGGATGCAGTCTTTGAACTTTTAATGGGTAATGAAGTTGCTCCAAGACGTGACTTTATTCAAAAGAATGCTAAATATGTTGAAAACTTGGATGCATAGGAGAGGTTAGATGGACGATAATCAAACTCAAGATCGTAGAATTAGAAACGTCGATTTAACTAGCATGATGCGTAGTTCATTCCTGGACTATGCAATGTCAGTTATTGTAGCTCGTGCTTTGCCTGATGTTCGCGATGGTTTGAAGCCTGTACAGCGTCGTATTCTTTATGGAATGAGCGAATTAGGTGTTACGCCTGATAAGCCATACAAGAAAAGTGCCAGAATTGTTGGGGAAGTTATGGGTAAATTCCACCCACACGGTGACTCATCAATTTATTTAGCTATGGCGCACATGGCACAAGACTTTTCATACCGTTACATGTTAGTTGATGGTCACGGTAACTTCGGTTCTGTTGATGGGGACGAACCAGCCGCAATGCGTTATACCGAAGCAAGAATGAGCAAAATCGCTGTTGAAATGCTTCGTGATATCAATAAAAACACAATCGACTGGCAAAGAAACTATGATGATACTGAAAATGAACCAGTAGTATTGCCAGCTAGAATTCCTAACTTGTTAGTTAACGGTGCTAACGGTATTGCTGTTGGTATGACAACTAATATCCCACCTCATAACTTGAGCGAAGTAATTAGTGGTTTGCACATGTTGATGAAAAATCCTGATGCCACTACTAAGGATTTGATGAAGGTTATTCCAGGCCCTGATTTTCCAACTGGTGGAATTATTATGGGTCGCGGTGGAATTTATCGTGCTTATGAAACTGGTAAGGGCAACATCGTTGTACGTGCCAAAACGAATATCGAAACAGAAAAGAGTGGCCGTGAAAGAATTATTGTTAGCGAAATTCCTTTCATGGTTAATAAGGCTGAATTAGTTAAGAAGATTGCTGACTTAGCACGTGAAAAGATCATCGATGGAATTACTGGTGTTCGTGATGAATCTGACCAGACTGGTATGCGAATTACTATTGATATTCGTAGGGATGCCAGTGCCAGTGTTGTTTTGAATAATTTGTTCAAACAAACTCAAATGCAGGCTAACTTCGGCATGAACATGGTTGCCATTGTTGATGGTGCACCACACTTCTTAACTTTGAAGCAAATGTTGCAATATTACTTGGACCACCAAGAAGATGTTGTAACTCGTAGAACCAAGTTCGAATTAGCTAAGGCTGAGGCTAGAGCCCATATTCTTGAAGGGTTGCGAATTGCTCTAGATAATATTGATGAAATTGTTCATATTATCCGTAACAGTCAATCAAGTGATATCGCTAAGGCAACTTTAATTAGTCGCTTCGGTCTTGATGATAAGCAATCTCAAGCAATTTTGGATATGCGTCTTGTACGTTTGACAGGCTTGGAACGAGATAAGGTTGAGGCCGAATATAGAGATTTGCAAGCTAAGATTGCAGACTACAAGGATATTCTTGCTAAGCCAGAAAGAATCGACCAAATCATTTACGATGAATTGCTCGATATCCAAAAGCGTTTTGGTGATAAGCGTAGAACCGAAATTGGTGCTAGCGAAGTTGTTTCAATCGAAGACGAAGATTTAATTGAAAAACAAAATATTCTTTTGACTGTAACTCACAATGGTTACATCAAGAGAATGCCTATCCAAGAATTTAAGACCCAAAACCGTGGTGGTAAGGGTATTAAGGGTATGGGTGTTCAAGATGGTGACTTTATCGAACACTTAATTTACTCAAGTACACATGACATGCTTTTGTTCTTTACTAATGCGGGTAAAGTTTACTCAAAGAAGGCATATGAAATTCCAGAATATGGTCGTATGGCCAAGGGATTACCAGTAGTTAACTTGCTCCAACTTGAAAAAGGCGAAAAAGTCCAAACTGTGATCAGCGTCCCAGAAGGAGCAGATGATAATTACTTATTCTTCATCACTAAGATGGGTACTGTAAAACGCACTCATGTCAGTGAATTCTCTAACATTAGAAATAGTGGTTTGATTGCTCTTACCTTGCGTGACGGGGATGAATTAAGCAATGTCCTTACTACGGACGGTAAGCAAAACATCTTAATTGGTACTCACTTAGGCTATGCAGTAACCTTTAACGAAAATGATGTTCGTACTATGGGTAGAACTGCTGCGGGTGTACGCGGAATTAACTTACGTGATCATGATTATGTAGTTGGTTCTGGTGTATTAGGTGCAGACGACCAGGTATTAGTCATTTCTGAAAAAGGCTACGGTAAACGTACTCCAGCTGCAGAATATCCAGTTAAGGGCCGTGGTGGTAAAGGTATCAAGACTGCTAATATCACTGAAAAGAATGGCCTACTTGCTGGCGTAATCGTTATTAGTAAGGGCAAGGACATCATGGTTATCACTACTGATGGTATTATGATCCGCTTTAAGACAAAGAATGTTTCTCAAACTGGACGTAGTACTATGGGTGTTCGCTTGATTAAAGTTAACGACGATAGTCAAGTCGCAAGTTTGACCATTGTTCCATCTGAAGCTGATCAAGATCAAGTTGATGATGAAGATGACAATGACGATAATGAGTAATTAATTAAAAAATCAAAAAATTTGAAGTTTTAAAAAAATTATCAAACTTTTTTGCGTAATAAATAATGAACAGTAAAAAACTATTTAGGATCACGTGAAAAACTGTTTGGTAATTTTTTATTTATATGCTAAAATTAGAAATTGCGAGTAATATTTCAATTACTCCTTGTTCTTGATTTTAGCAAGAACCATATAGTCCAAAAGGAGGTGCATTAGTCATGGCAACTACAAAGTACGAAGTAACTTACATTATCAAGCCTGATGTTGATGAAGAATCAAAGAAGGCCCTCGTAGAAAACTACGACAAGGTTATCGCTGATAACGGTGGTACTATGGTAGAATCCA
>ERZ1643250.3013-NODE-3013-length-11959-cov-7.157594_pt1 | contig 11959 bp, 12 predicted proteins | sample MGYA00579262_ERZ1643250 | MGnify/ENA primary metagenome ERZ1643250 (study PRJEB29033, sample SAMEA4952265) | chicken gut metagenome | biome: Broiler Chicken; feature: Gastrointestinal Tract; material: Caecum | place: Ireland | collected 2018 | study: Broiler...
CTGTGTATTATTTCTACCCATGTTAACCTCCTTTTACAGATTTGCACTCATAAATTATTCTACTATGAGTCTGGTTAAAATTCAATCGAAACTTTTCCATACAGTAAATTTTCATCTATAAAACCTTGAATTTTCACCACAATTATATTATTTTGTCGCAAAATTTTAAGATTTTCGTCAAATTTCACTACAACTTTCACATAACGTTCCGTGTGTCCCTGCATGTATTTTGTACCATTGATCTCGACCATTTCTTCCAGCAGTACCTTCTCTTCTTTTCCAATATACCACTGTTCGAAGTCTTTTTTGTGTCTTTCGGCCATGGCGAGAAGCACTGCCGACCGTCTTGTCTTGATGTCTTCCGGCACCTGTCCGGGCATTTTTTCTGCACGGGTGCCCTTCCGCACGGAATATTTGAAAATATGCATCTCATAGAGGTTAATCTCCTCCAGATATGCCCTTGTCTTTTCAAATTCTTCCTCCGTCTCTCCGGCAAATCCCACGATCACATCCGTGGTGAGAGCCGGGTGTTCAAAAGTGTTCCGGAGAATGGCGAGAGCCTTCCGGTATTCTTCCGTGGTATACTTCCGGTTCATCCGCTTCAGCGTCTCACCACAGCCGCTCTGGAGGGACAGATGAAAATGCGGGCAGACTTTATCACATTCCTTTAATCCCTGCGCGAATTTTTCTGTGATGATCCTCGGTTCCAGAGAACCCAGACGAATCCGGTCAATGCCGTCAATCTTCTGCACTTTCTGAATGATACTTAACAGATTGACATTCTTTTCTCCCTCAAAATCCATTCCGTAAGAACTAAGATGGATGCCGGTAAGCACCACCTCCCGGTATCCTTCTTCCGCCAGCGTCCGGATCTCCCGGATCACCTCCTCCGGACGTTTACTCCGGATTCGTCCCCTGGTATAAGGAATGATGCAGTAAGAGCAGAACTGATTGCATCCGTCCTGTATTTTAATATATGCTCTCGTATGCTCACTTACCTTATGGATCGTCAGGGATTCATATTCTTTTGTGGCGGAAATATCGAGTACTTCCGAGGTTTTCTCTCTTTTTTGGAAATATTCATCAAGAATCCGGACGATGTTCTTCTTCTTATTATTGCCAATGAGCACATCGGCGGTCTCTTTTGCTTTCAGTTCCTCCTCCGCCGACTGAACATAGCAGCCCGCTGCCACAATGACGGCATCCGGATTATGTTTTCTGGCACGATGAATCATCTGGCGGCTTTTTCTGTCCGCCATATTGGTCACAGAACAGGTATTGATAATATAAACATCCGCCGGATCCTTAAAATCCACGATATCATAACCTGCTGTCTCTAAGAGTTCCCGCATGGCGTCGGTCTCATACTGGTTGACCTTGCAGCCGAGGGTCAGGAACGCCGCTTTTAAAGTTTCTCCCAATGTATCGCCTCCCTTTTCCCGGTCTTTCTTTCCCGCATTTTTTGCTGTGATCCTTTCCTGGTCCCGCGCCCGGCGCCGCCAGAATTTTCCCTCCGGAACGCCGGAATATCCCCCCTGTAAAACAGGTCTTTCTATTGACTTTTGTGTCTGAAAAAGGTACTATAATTACAATATAATTATTAGAAAACCCGAGGAGGATATGTCCAATGAAAACAGTAAAAATCTCTTTAAATTCTATTGATAAGGTTAAAACTTTCGTCAATGTCATCAATCGTTTTGACGCTGAGTTTGACTTAGTTTCCGGCCGTTATGTGATTGACGCCAAATCCATTATGGGCATCTTCAGTCTGGATATCTCCAAGCCAATCGACTTAAATATTCATAACGCCGACAACATGGATGAGATTCTCGAACAGCTGCAGCCGTACATCGTAACAGAAGAATAATAATCCGACAGCACAGATATCCGATTTCTTAAAAATACCATTCCCGGAGCCACAGGCTCCGGGATTTTTCTGTTCCGCATTTAATGCGCGTGAACTTTTATCACTTCTTCTGTCTCAATGGCGGTTTTCAACAGCTCATCGATACAGTCATCAAGCTTTCTCTCTGACTTCCTGATCACGTCAAGCCGCGGCTTTGTCACCGGATGCTTTGCCACAAAAATGGTGCAGCAGTCCTCATATGGCAAAATTGACGTCTCATAAGTACCGATGCGCTCGGAAAGCTCCACGATATCCTGCTTATCCATGCCGATACACGGCCGGAACACCGGCATCTCGCAGACTTCGTTGGTCACATAGAGACTCTGCATGGTCTGGCTTGCCACCTGTCCGATGCTCTCTCCGGTTACCAGGGCCAGACATCCGCTCTCTTTCGCGAAATGTTCCGCAATCTTCATCATATAACGGCGCATGATGATGGTCAGTTCATCGTGCGGGCACTTCTCATAAATGGCCATCTGAATATCCGTAAAATTGACCACGTGCAAAGTGATCGGTCCCGTATAACGGGCAATGAGTTTTGCCAGATCAACCACCTTCTGCTTTGCCCTCTCGCTTGTGTACGGCGGCGCGTGGAAATAAGTCGCCTCCAGACTCACTCCTCTTTTTGAAATCATGTAGCCCGCCACCGGACTGTCGATACCGCCGGAAAGCAGCAGCATAGCTCTTCCTCCGGTCCCCACCGGCATACCGCCCGGTCCCGGTATCTCATCGGAATAAATGTACACTTTATCGCGGATTTCTACGGTGAGCAGTACATCCGGCTCATGGACATCCACATGGAGGCCTTCTTCCTCATACCGTTCCAGCAGTTTCTCGCCCAGCAGAGCCGCCACTTCCATAGACTTGATCGGATATTTCTTATCGGCTCTTCTCACATTTACCTTAAAAGAAAAAGCCCGGTTTTCATACCGCTCTCCCACATAATCGCAGACCACCGCTGCAATGTGGTCAAAATCTTTATTTTCCTCCACCACGATCGGGCAGATGCCGGCAATGCCGAATACCCGGGACAGCGCCTCCACTGCCTCATCATAGTCATATTCTTCCAGAGCGTCCACAAAAATCCGGCCGGACTCTTTCCGGATACTGAACTCTCCCACCGGCTGCAATGCATAGCGCATCTGCTGGATCAGCGCATCCTCAAACCGGAACCGGTTCTTTCCCTTAACGCCAATCTCCGCATATTTAATCAGAAATGCTTTGAAATCCATAAAATCTCCTTTCACATTTTCTCTCATTTTTATCATGATACCAACCGCCGCCGTCCACAGCTCTTATCGGCACAGCAGTCAGTTTATCTTCTTGTAAACCGCCGCAATATCGGCAGGATCTCCTTCAGGGCATCCACACAAATGTCTGTTTCCTCCACCGTATTATAGATAGAAAAAGAGAACCGCAGAGTGGATTCATAATGATCTTTATCAAGGCCGATTCCCCGGAGAGTTCCGCTGACTTCCGGCTTGTTGGATGAACAGGCAGATCCGGCGGACACATAGATGCCTTTTTCCTCCAGGGAATGAAGCAGCACCTCGCTTCGCACGCCCAGAAATGAAATGCTGGCAATGTGCGGCGCCTCTCCCGAATTATCTTTCACATCAGGAATCTCCGCCATGACCCTCTGCCGGAAATGATCCTTGATCTCCCGGAGCTTCTCCACCTTTTCTTTGTGATCCTTATAAATCAGCTCTGCCGCTTTTCCCATGCCGGCAATCCCCGGTACGTTTTCTGTTCCGGAACGCATCCCTTTCTGCTGATTACCGCCCCAGATGATCGGCTTAATCTTAGTTCCTTCCTTAATATAAAGAAAACCAATCCCTTTCGGGCCGTGGATCTTGTGGCCGCTGACAGACAACATGTCCACTTTCCATTTTTTAGGGAAAAGCTTCATCTTACCGTAAGCCTGAATACAATCCGTATGGAACAAAATCTCCGGATCATATTTCTTCACAATGCGCCCGATCTCAGCGATGGGCTCCACGGCACCAATCTCATTGTTGACACACATGACAGACACAAGAAAGGTATCCGGCCGAAGTGCCTCCTGCAAGGCTTCCAGGCTGACAATCCCCTTCTCATCCACCGGAAGGTAGGTCACCTCAAAACCTTCCTCCTCCAGAAATCCCAGGGGATTATATACCGATGCATGTTCAATACAGGTAGTGATGATGTGCTTTCCTGTCCTCTTATGGGCCATGGCCGTTCCGATGAGTGCCAGATTATTGGCCTCCGTGCCGCCGGACGTAAAATAAATCTCCTTCGGCTCCACCTTGAGACTTCTGGCAATCTCCTCTTTCGCTCTGTTCACATATTGTTCCGCATGATATCCCTTCAAATGCATAGATGAAGGGTTTCCATATTCTATGTCCAGAACCTCAGACATAATCTCTTTTACTTCCGGAAAAACACGGGTCGTCGCTCCGTTATCAAAATAAATTTCTGGCATATCTTTCACCTCACAATTAAGATAGAATAACACAGAACAGGTGGGTTGTAAACGGGAAAATCATTCTTCTTTCACACCTTTTTCAATATCATTTATAAATACCAACCGAATGTATCTTGACAGGCATCCATTTTTCCCATATACTGAATACATAACGACTGTATGTAAATGAAAGGAGGACAGGGTATGGCCCGAAATAAATATCCGGAAGTCACGGTTGAAAAGATTCTTGATGCGGCCCAACGCCTTTTTCTGGAAAAAGGCTATGACAACACCACGATCCAGGACATTGTCAATGAACTGGACGGTCTGTCAAAGGGAGCAGTCTACCATCATTTCAAATCAAAGGAAGAGATCATGGACGCGGTGGGCGACCGGATGTTCTCTGCCAATAATCCTTTTGAGGCCGTCCGGAATCGTTCTGACCTGAATGGATTGCAGAAGCTTAAGGAAGCAATCCGGCTGAATCAGTCTGACGAAGCCCGTACAGATATGACCATCCAGGCTATCCCTCTCACAAGGAATCCCCGGCTTCTGGTGGAGATGATCGAATCCAACAGGCGGATCCTCACCCCTTATTATCAGGAGCTGCTGGAAGAGGGCAACCGGGACGGATCCCTGCACACAGAGTATGCCAAAGAACTGGCGGAATTAATGCCCCTGCTCACCAGCCTGTGGCTGCTACCCTCTGTATTTCCGGCTGACAAGGAAGGCATGAAGCACAAATTTCATTTTCTCGGCGATATGCTGGAAAAGATGGGCGTTCCGCTGATGGATGACTCCATCTACGAGCTGGTGGAGCAGTTCTTTGAGAAAATGCCGGATGAATCCTGAAGACACAACCCCGCCGCGCCCGGTTCAGAGTTCCTTTTACGGAACTCTATTCTTCTGGATTATATACATTCGTTCAGACGGTATTAAAATACCGCATTTTTTCTTATCTATTATACATACCAACGTTCGGTATCGAAAGGAGGAACCTATGCAGGAAACCGCAATATCCACAAATCACCTCACAAAAACATTTTCCGGAAAAGAGATCTTAAAGAATTGCAATATTTCTGTGAAAAAAGGAACTATTTACGGGCTCTTAGGAAAAAACGGAGCCGGGAAAACCACTCTCTTTAAAATGCTGCTGAGTCTGCTAAAACCCACTGCCGGAACCGCTTCTGTCCTGGGCCGGGACAGTGTAAAAAACCGGATCCAAATTCTGAGACACACCGGGAGTCTCATCGGGACTCCTGTCTTTTATGAACATTTGTCAGCCGCTGATAATCTCCGGCTCCATCTGGCCTACATGGGCCTGGATGACACGGAGGCCGAACCGGCCCTTGACCGGGTAGGTCTTTCCGGAACCGGTCCGCAGCCTGTCGGAGAATTCTCCCTGGGAATGCGGGAGCGTCTGGCCATTGCCCGCTCCATCGTTCACAGACCGGAAATCCTCATCCTGGATGAGCCGACCAACGGACTGGACCCTGCCGGCATACGGGAAATCCGCTTTCTTTTCCGGCAGCTTGCAGAAGAAAGTGGAATGACTATTCTTCTTTCCAGTCATTTTTTATCTGAAATCCTTCAAAATACTGACCGCATAGGAGTACTGGCAGAAGGAAGAATCGCTCTGGAAGAAGATACTGCACGAATCCGCGCCCGTCATCCCAATGATCTGGAAGATTATCTGATCACCGTCATGGAAGCAGCCACATCCTATGAACCACAAAACGACCACTATAAAAGGAGGAACTCTCAATGAAAGCTCTCATATCACTGGAAATCAGACGAAGCAGTCTGCGGCCATATCACAGGGCGGCACTGATCTGTTCTGTCACTATGCTGTTTTTTTATTATTTTATGGCATCCATTCCTCTCATCGATCCGACAGAGACAGACATCGGACTGTTCTCTTCCTATGAATTTCTGTTCAGTCTGAATCATCTGCTGAGTATGGCTGCCTTTACCATTCTGGGATCAGTGATGGGCGCCCGTTTTATCGTGGAGGAATATACCGGCGCCAGAGCCATTTTGTTATTTTCTTACCCAGTCAGCCGGAGAAAAATCATGGGTGCCAAACTGTGCCTGGTCTTTTTCTATTCCACGGCCGCCATGCTGCTGTGCGGAATCGCAACCGGGTTTTTCTTTACGCTGACAGAGTGCTTCTTCCCCATCTGTACCGATACCATGACAGGCACCATGGCAGCATGGATTTTCTTTTCTCTTCTCTTTCATTCTCTGCTGGCTGGTTTTCTGGCACTGCTGTCTTCATGGATCGGCTTTCTGAAAACATCCGTGCCTGTCACCATCGTATCCGGAGTTATCATCTCCTGTGTCGTGTGTCAGATATTGTCTGCTGTTTATATCTTCCATCCGGCACTTTTTCTGGTGACCGGCGTGGCGGCGGCCGGTGCCGTGACAGCCATAAAACATTTGTCTCGTTATGTGGAAAATATGGAAGTATAAGCGCCGGCAGAAATGCCGGATTCTGAAAAACCTAGATATGAACGGAAAGGAATAAAAATGAAACAGAAGCTTTTTACCCGAAATTTTATCTTTTTGATCGCGGGGCAGACCAGCTCCCTGATTGGTAATTACACACTGAAATTTGCCTTGTCCATGTATGTGCTGGAAAGTACTGGTTCTGCCTCTGTGTTCGCAGGCCTTTTATCACTTTCCATGCTTCCCACCATCCTTCTCTCCCCTTTTGGAGGGATTCTTGCCGACCGGGCCAACCGGCGAAATATCATGGCAGCGCTGGACGCCCTCTCCGGTCTGTCCGTGTTCCTGGCCAGCTTCGCCATGGCAGAAGGACGGGATATCATCGTCATCGGCGCACTGCTGGTGATTCTGTCCGTTCTGGGAGCCTTCGAATCTCCCACCGTGCAGGCCTGCATTCCGCAGATGCTTTCCGGCAGTAACATCGTAAAAGGAAATGCCATCGTCAATCAGGTTTCATCCATCGCCTCCCTCATCACCCCGTTCCTGGGAAGCGTTTTTTATGCGGCTTTTGGCATCCGCCCTGTCTTTTATGGGGCAGTCCTCTGCTTTTTCCTCACGGCCCTGCTGGAATGTTTTATCCAGCTTGATTATCAAAAACCGGCAGACCACATGGGAATCGGCGCTATAATTAAAGAAGACTTCTCTGTCAGTATGCATTTTCTGCGCCGGGAGCAGCCAGATATTCTGAAACTGCTTCTGCTGGCGGCAGCCGTAAGTCTTTTTGTAGCCGGAACTGCCGTCGTTGGCTTTCCATACCTGGTGCGCACGGTTCTCGGACTTCCTGCCGCATATTACGGCGTTGCGGAGAGTGCCATGGTGCGGCATCTATTCTGGGCAGCCTTTGTGTCATGGCGCTGGCGAAAAAAATCCGGCCGCCGCATCTTGTCGGCATACTGGCCGGTTTCGGCCTGTGCCTGTTTCCCTGCGGCCTTGCCTTTTTATTCCCCCTTCATGCCTTTACCCGCTATCTGATCCTTCTTATTATGTTCTGCACCTGCCAGCTGGGATGCAGCCTGTTTTCCACCTATGCCATCTCCGTGATACAAGCCCATACACCGGAAGACCTGATGGGAAAGGTGATGTCTTATGTATTTACTCTCTCCCTGTGCGCTCAGCCGGCCGGACAGATCATTTATGGCGTTCTGTTTGATCTGTTTTCTGACAGTGTCAGCCGGGTACTGGTTCCCAGCGGAGTTATCATTATCATCATCAGTCTGGCCTCTGCCGGATTTTTCAGACAGCTGGCAAAACCAGACTTTGACAGCTGACATTCTCCGCATGCAGCCTGACTTTTAAACGTCGGCAACAGAAAAAAAGGACCATGACAGCAGTATCCTACCCGAAAGCGGAATATCACATGGCATGGTCCTTTTCTCAGAACATTGGTCCTTTTTTTCAGAACATTTTAAAATGTTTTGTTATAATTCTTCATATTTTTCTTAATGACAATTTTGCCTTTGAAACCAAACTTCTTCAGCTGTTTCCTGACCGAAGCATTTCTGACATAGATTGTACTGGACTTTGGCGCGCCCTTCAGATTACCCTTTTTCAGGTTCTTACTGTACAGATAGATCTTTTTGACGCTCTTGATCTTTTTCTCCACATAATTATAGTGAATCTCTTTCACCTGTGCCGGCACATAAACCGTTTTTACTTTTGGATTACCTTCCATCCATCCCCAGTGGAAGATATCCATTTTCTTTCCAAAACGAATCTTTCTAAGATTCGGCAGATTATTTATCGTATCTGTTCTGATGTCGGTCACTGAATCCGGAAGATAAAGCTTCTCAATGGAAGTGTTATGGCTGAGACCGCTTCCCGCGATCTTCTTCACGCCTTTTCTCACACGGTATACCCGGCTGCCGTTGACCACATCGTAGAGCGTCTTCCCGTCTTTGGAATAAATATCTTTTCCGATGACCTTCATATATGGATTGGCGCTGTCAATGGTCACCTGGAGAGACGGACAGTTTTTAATATCAAGATTATAATCCGAAATCCTGGACCCGAGATGGAGAGTCTTCAGCTTCGGACACTGGTTATAGTAGGCGTCCAGCATGTTGTTGGAATCTTCCAGCACCACTTCCTCCAGCTGATCAAACTGATAAGCCATGCCCTGCACCAGCACCCCTTTGGCAATGGTTATCTTTTTCAGGCAGGCATAGTACGAACGTTTCTGGTCCGGAATGTTCACCGTTTTCCAGGCAAGACGGTCAAAAGACGGCCTTCTCTGATCATAGGTTCCCATATCCCCCCAGTAAAATTGTCTCACACGATATGTTTTTCCATTGTATTCCACTGTGGAAGGAATATAGAGTTCACTTTTCAAATGATCCCCCCGCACCCGGTCAATGGATGCCACGGCATTCTGAGGTCTTGTCAGATTATATTCTACCCCGTCAATAAACACTGATGACAAATCTTCTGCGGATACCGGTGTTTTTACTGCCAGAAACAGGCCAAACACCAGCAGAAGAAAACAGGCCACGGTATATTTTTTGATTGCTTTCATTGTAATCTCCTTTCTGTCCTCCGTAAACGTTTTATTTCGGCTTCTCTTTCATACAAGAATTCCGATCATAAACATTCTACAATACTGCCTATAAGATGAAAATTTTTCCTTTAAAACCATACTGGCGAAGCTGATTTCTCACCTTGCTGTTTCGCACATAAACTTTGCATTTTGAAGAAAGACTGCTAAAATTCCCCTTTTTCAGACTTTTCGCGCGAATGGTTATCTTTTTGAATTTGTTAAAGGCATTTCCTCCAAATTCACCTGTAAACGTGCGCATCTTCTTCGGCAGATCCAGCTTTTTAAGTTTTGTGGAGTGTTTGAAAACTCCTGCGTTGAGCTTCTTTACAGATTTACTCATGCGGACAGAGCGGAGATTATCCATACATCCCATGGCATGATCCCCAATCTTCTTCACAGAGTCTGGAATGTATACACTCTTAATCTGGTTATTACCATTGAGCGCATATTCTTCAATCTTTGTCACGCCTTTTCTTACCCGGTAATTCTTTACATTATTGGTCACATTATAAAGGATTTTTCCGTCTTTGGAGTATACATCATTGTCAATGACCCGGAAATACGGGCTTCTCTCATCGACAGTGATCGTCACAGACGGACACCTCTTAATATCCACAGCACTTCTCTTGTTCTCCGATGTGCGGTAATCCGCCGGAATATACACGTTTTTCAGTTTCGGACAGTTATAGTAATAGATGCCATACGGATAAGAAATTTTTCCTTCAAAAGAGACTTCTTCCAGGTTCGGGAAATTGACGGCCCGTCCGACCACGTCCACATCCGGTGCGATGGTGACCTTGCGAAGATTCTGATGCACCGGGATATATTTGTCCATATCCAGATCTTCCCAGCCATCCCCGTATCCTCTTTCTCTGCTGACAAATTCGTCATCATCCCACTCAAAAGTAGCGATAGGATAATATTCTCCCTGGTACTCTACTTCATTGCGCACATAGACTTCTGTCTGTGTGGAGATTTCATCCAGCCGTGCCTCTCCGTATGATCCGCTGTCCGGATCTTCCAGAGTATATACCACTCCGTCTATGGACACCGTCACCTCATCTTCGGCTGCTTTCGTCTCCATCGGAGAAACGGCCAGAAGCACCGCCGCCGCAAATGCGCTGAAAACAATGGATGCAAAATAATTTGTGAATTTTTTCATTCTCCTTTTCCTCCTGTCAATTATGAAATCTTTTATTTTACTGCCGGAAAACACTCTGACTTTCATCAGCTATACCGGCACATTTAACGATTCCGCCACTTCCTCCATGGCCTCCTCCATAAAGCTCTGCCTGGTCACCTCATCGATATCCGGCAGCTCCTCGATGGAAGATACTCCAAAACAACGCAGGAACTCTTCCGTGGTACCGAAAACGATCGGTTTTCCGATGGTATCCAGACGTCCCAGCTCCTTTACCAGCTTGTACTCCACCAGCTTGTTGACGGCAAAGTCACACTTCACCCCGCGGATGGCCTCAATCTCCTGCTTGGTTACCGGCTGTTTGTATGCGATAATGGAGAGCGTCTCCAGCATCACATCCGTAAGAGAACGCTTCTTCGGCTGGCTGACCAGCTTACGCACATAGTCATAAGTCTCAATCTTGGTACAAATCTGCCAGGAATCATCCAGCTCAATGAGACAGATGCCTCTCTCTTCTTCTTTCGCATACTGTTCTTTCATCTCAAGAAGAATCTCCCGGAGCGGTTCCCTGTCCATTTCCAGCACATTCATGAGCTGCTCCAGGGGAACAGAACGCCCCATGGTAAACAGAATTGCCTCAATAATGCCTTTTATTTTCTTTTTATCTTCCAAACCTTACTGCTTCCTTCCTGTTGATTATTTCCCTCATGCATCCACCGCATCCATATATATTTCGCCAAAATTACTCTCCTGACTGACAGTAACCTGTCCCACTTTCATAAGCTCCAGCACCGCAAGAAACGTCACAATGACCATTTCTTTGGTGGGCTGGATGTCAAGAAGGGTACGGAAATTAATTCTCCGAAGACCATGTATCTGACGTCGGATGTCTCTCATGCGGTCCTCCACCTTATATTTCTCCTTCTCAATCTTTCCGAAGCGGCTGCGCACCGGATCTTCCCGGTCTTTCTTTCTTCGCATGACCATCTGAAAAATCTGATTCAATTTCTCCAAAGTCACATCTCCCACAATCTCCGAAGGCTTCACGGGTTCTTCGTACTCCCTGATCTCTTTCGGGATGGTCTCCGGCTTATAAAAAACCTTCTCCGCGTCCACACTCATGTCTTTCAGTTCTCCGGCGGCATACCGGCACATTTTATATTCCACCAGCCGCTGCACCAATTCCTCCCTCGGATCTTCTTCCTCCTCTTTTTCTTCTTTGGGAAGAAGCATCCGGGACTTGATCTTCAGAAGAGTCGCCGCCATGACCAGGAACTCGCTCATGGATTCCATGGAAGTGCTCCTCTCCATCTCCTGTATGTACTCCATGTACTGATTGGTAATCTCCACAATAGGGATATCATAAATACTTACTTTATTTTTTTCAATGAGATGCAAAAGAAGGTCCAGCGGACCTTCAAATGC
>ERZ1643250.3014-NODE-3014-length-11959-cov-6.315944_pt1 | contig 11959 bp, 9 predicted proteins | sample MGYA00579262_ERZ1643250 | MGnify/ENA primary metagenome ERZ1643250 (study PRJEB29033, sample SAMEA4952265) | chicken gut metagenome | biome: Broiler Chicken; feature: Gastrointestinal Tract; material: Caecum | place: Ireland | collected 2018 | study: Broiler...
TGCTGGAACAGGTGGAAAAGCGGGGGATTATGGAAAACACCCTGATCCTCTATGTCTCCGACCACGGGGATTATATGGGCTCTCACGGCCTGTGGGCCAAGGGGCTGCCCTGTTTTCAGGAAGCCTACCGGGTGTGCGCCATGGCCGGCGGCGGAGTGGTAAAGTCTCCCGGACGGGAAGAAACCGCCCTTCTTTCCCTGGCAGACTGGTACCCCACCTTTTTGGAGCTGGCAGGGCTGCCGCCCCGGAACACCTCGGGCCGGTCGCTGGTGCCCTTCCTCCGGCAGGAAAAGGTGGAAAACTGGCGGACGGAGTGCTATTCCCAGACTAACGGCAACGAGGCCTACGGCATCCAGCGGGCGGTGTGGAATCACAAATGGAAATATGTATTCAACGCCTTTGATTACGATGAATTGTATGATTTGGAAAACGACCCCGGAGAGCTGCACAACCTTCTTCACGGCATCAAGGACCGGGATATTCCCAATAGTGTCTATGGGCCGGTGGTGAAGGAGATGTGCAAAAAGCTGTGGCAGTTTGCCCGGGAGCATCAGGACAATTGCGTGAACCCCTATATCATGACGGCCTTTGCCCCCTATGGGCCGGGTATTCTCAATGAAAAGTGAAAGGAAGCGTTCCCATGAAAAAGCCCAATATTGTGATGATCCTGATTGATGACATGGGGTGGCGGGACTTGCAATGCTTTGGCAGCACCTTTTATGAAACCCCCAACATTGACGCACTGGCAGCCGAGGGAACAGTGTTCACCCAGGCTTATGCCTCCTGTCCTGTGTGTTCTCCCAGCCGCGCCAGCCTGATGACCGGCAAATATCCGGCGAGAGTGGGGCTGACCCAGTATCTGGGCGGCCACGATTGGGGAAAGCTGCTGGAAGTCCCCTATGTGGATCATCTGCCCTTGGAGGAATACACCCTGCCCAAAGCCCTGCGGGACGCCGGATATCACACCTGGAATGTGGGGAAATGGCACCTGGGCGAAAAGGAGTATTACCCGGAGCATCAGGGGTTTGAGGTGAATATCGGCGGATGCAGCTGGGGACACCCGGCAAAGGGCTACTTTGCCCCCTGGGGGATTGAAACCCTGCCGGACGACGTGCCGGAGGGAACCTATCTCACCGATTACCTCACGGATCGGGCTATCGACCTGATTGAGCACAACGACGGCGCGCCCTTCTTCCTGTACTGGTCCCATTATGCCGTCCATACCCCCATTCAGGCAAAGCCGGAGGATCTGGCCCGATTTGAGGAAAAGAGCCGCCGGATGAAGCTGGATCAGCTGGACCCCTATGTGGAAGGGGAAAACTTCCCCTGCTGGCATAAGCGCAGCGAACGGGTGATGCGCCGTCTGGTGCAGTCGGATGTTCCCTATGCAGCCATGATCTGGAATCTGGATCAGAATGTAGGCCGTCTGGTGCAGGCCCTCAAGGACTGCGGGGAATACGAAAACACCATCATCGTGTTTACTTCCGATAACGGCGGCCTTTCCACAGCGGAAGGCTCGCCCACCTGCAATGCCCCTCTTTCCGAGGGCAAGGGCTGGGGCTATGAGGGCGGCGTGCGGGTGCCGCTGATTATGGCGGGGCCGGGAATTCGGTCTCACCTGCTGTGCGATACCCCTACCACCACTCCGGACTGGTACCCCACCTTTTTGGAGCTGGCAGGACTCACCCCTCACCCGGAGCAGCACATGGACGGCGTGAGCATTGCCCCTATGCTCCGGGGAGAGCCCATGCCGGAGCGACCGCTGTTCTGGCACTATCCCCACTATGGCAATCAGGGCGGGGAACCGGTGGCGGCGGTGCGCCGTGGAAACTACAAGCTGCTGAAATTCTTTGAGGACAACCACACCGAGCTGTATGATCTTTCCCAGGATATCGGGGAGAGCTTTGATTTGACCGCGGAAAAGCCCGCCCTTTCCAAAGAGCTGGAACAGCTGCTGGAGGACTGGATTGCGCAGGTGGGCGGCTTGGTTCCTGAGCCGAACCCCAATTGGCCGAAAGCGTAACATCATAAAATCCCGATGCAAAAATGCCCTCTGTACAGTGGCAAAAGCTGTACAGAGGGCATTGATGTTTGTATGGGGTTTACCGGGAAGTTTCCGGGAATTGCTGTCCCAACCGGTCGGCTACCAGCAGCGCGGCACAGGCACTGTCGGCGGTGACGGTCATAGGCATGTGGTTCATATAGCTGTTGTCCTTCAGGCTGGCCTGTGCCGCCAGCAGCAGCTCTTCCGGCGTAACCGCTCCGCCCAGTTCTGCCAGCGTCATCGGCAGCCGGACGGCTTTGCAGAAGGAAAGCACCTGCCGGATTTCTTCCATGGGGCGATTTTCCAGTACCAGCTGTGCAATCGTGCAGAAAGCCACCGTTTCTCCGTGCATGGCCTTCCGCAGGGCGGGAAGGTGGGTCAGCCCGTTTGCCAGAGCATGAGCCGCCGCCAGTCCGCCGCTTTCAAAACCGACGCCACTGAGATACAGATTGGCTTCCACCACCTTTTCCAGCGCCGGTGTGATGACGCCGCATTCAACGGCGGTTAGTGCCTGCTCCCCGTCCCGGAAGAGGGTTTCCCGGCAAAGACGTGCCAGCGCCATGGCCGCACCGGATACATGGCCGCCTGCATCGGTGATGCCGTTGGCGCGCTGACAGGCTTCCGCTTCATAACAGGTGGCCAGTGCATCGCCCATTCCCGCAGAAAGCAGCCGCGCCGGTGCTTTTGCAATGACGGAAAGATCGGCCAGCACGGCGGCCGGATTAGTACGCAGGTGCAGATACCGGTCAAAAACCCCTTCCGGTGTATACAGGACGGCAAGGCCGCTGCACGGGCCGTCCATGGAAGCGGCGGTGGGAGCCACCAGTACAGGCACCCGGGCATAATAGGCCACGGCCTTGGCAGTGTCCAGTGCTTTTCCGCCGCCGATGCCCACCACACAGTCACAGCCTGCTTCCCGCAGCAGGGCACAGTGCCGATCGATTTCCGGCAAACAGCATTCCCCCTGTAACTCTTCCAGCCGGTATCCGGCGCCTTCTTCCAAAAAACTGCGGGGCAACGTTTTCCCAAGAGAACGGACGGAAAAACCGTCTGCCAGCAGATAGGCGCAGGAGCCGCCCAGCTGTTTCACATAAAAAGCCAGTTTTTGCAGCACGGCTTCTCCCTGAATATACCGGGAGGGAGCCTGAATGATAATTTCCATGGAATGATCTCCTTTCCGATGTTCTGTCACGCTCAGTATAGAGCATTTTTCTGCAAGGCGCAAGGGGAGGGGGAGGAGGAAGGGGAAAGAAGCATAAAGAAATATAAAAGGCACCCCGAAGGGCGCCTTTTACTTTTTATCAATGATGTGGTTTCATCAAGAGCATTAAACAAGAGCGTCTACAATATAAAACTCAGCCACTTTATCATCCACACAGCTGAAATTCACAAGATATACCTTGGCATCTTCGTTATCTCCAATTAACTCACCAAAGGATTTGTTATAATCCACAATTTGATATTTTCCGTCTGCATAGAGCAATCCATAGGTATAGGAAACACCGGAATCAATTTCTTTTGTCATGCAAAGCTCTCCCAGCTTTTCTTTTACAGAAGCTGCACTGTCGCCTTTTGCGATACCAAAACTGGTTTCAAACTGGGTGTTAGCTGGCAGCGAAACTTCCAGTTCAGCTACTTCATGAGGGCTTTCTGCCAAATAGTCAACGGACAGAGAAAATGATTCCCATTCATCGGAGATTTTCTTTCCTATCTCATTTTCCCCTGTTTTGCTGGGTTCTTCCCCCATGACTGCACGAACCTCTTCCTGGTTCATTTCCATGCTCAAAGTTTTTTCGCCGTCCAATGTAACGTTCAGTGTTTCAAACGTAGAGCTTTTTCAGAGCCCTGGCAAGCAGTGAGAGCAAACACCAGCAGCACACTGGCTAACAACATGAGATTGACTTTTTCATAAAATCATACTCCTTTATCCAAATTGTATCATAATATCTGATATTTGTAAATGGCAAAAAGATTTTTATGGCATATTTGATAAATCTCACGATCAAGGAAGGTTTGGCTGGTTTTCCCGAAATTTTGAAATATCCTAATCTTTAAATAAAAAGTCAAGGTACCCCTCGGGGTACCTTGACTCGGTGTATTAAGATTTATCGAAAATCGGCTAAAACATCTGAAATATAGATCGATACAATTTTATCATCTTTACAACTGAAGTTGACGGCATACAGCCGGGCATTTTCCAAGTTATCACTGAGTTCGTTGAATGCAGCATCCACATCAACCATCTCATATCGGCCTTCTACATATTGAAACCCATAGAGATAATCGGATTCACCGGAATTTTCCGTCACGGAACAAAGCTCTCCCAGCTTTTCCTTCATAGAAGCGACGCTGTCACCTTTTGACACGCCCAGCGTGGTACTGACATTTTGCTCTTCACTTTCCAGCACAAAAATGCGGATCACCCGGTTGGGAGTTTCCGTTTCATAATGTACGGAAAAACTGCGGCCGGATATCCACATATCGGAAATTTCACCGTTTCTTTCCTCAGTTTCAGTAGGTTCATCCTTTATCTCCTTCTGAACTGCTTCCTGATCCATGTCCATTGTGATGGTTGCGCCATCCTCATAAATGACGCCTAACGTTTCAAAGGCAGGGCTTTTTTCGGAGTTCTGGCAAGCAGTGAGAGCAAACACCAGCAGCACACTGGCTAACAAAACGCTGATCGACTTTTTCATAAAATCACACTCCTTTTTTATATTGTATCAGAATATTAGGTGTTTGTAAATGAAGGTTTCAAGTGAATTTAAGGACATGTATTTTATAAATCGTCTGTGATGAGTTATTTTTCGAATTTAGCGTTTTCACAAAATCCCGTGCGATTCATAGTATGGAAGGAAACCAGGGGCGCAGCCCGCCCGCAAAGGAGGAATTTCATATGGCCGAACACGATTTCTGTCCCGCACCTGACAAGGGGAGCTTTAAAGAAGCGGTCTGTATCGACGCCATGAGAATCTATGATTCTTGCAGCGATAAAGACTGCCTCGAGGATATCCGGGTGCTTTTCCCGAAAGCCCAGCAGGAACTGGTAAACTGTGCCACCAATGTGCGAATCCGCGATGTGGAAGTTTTGACGGTGTATCTGGACCTGCAGCCGGTTCCCTTCAATAAGGGCTTCTATTCTGTGGATATGACCTTCTTCTTCGATGTGTCGCTGGATTTGTTCCGGGCGCCGGCCTCCGGTCCTGTGGCAGTACATGGAATCTCCATTTTCAGCAAGAAAGTGATTTTGTACGGCAGCGAAGGAAATGTGAAGATGTTCACCTCCGACGGTTCCGACGAAGAAATCGACAACACCGGCTGCAAGGTGCTGCCGAAAGCCACGGTACAGGTTGCCCAGCCCATTGCCCTTTCCGCCAGAATCTGCGACGCCAACCGCTGCTGCTGTGAGCCCTGCTGCCGGATTCCCGAGTGCATCTGCAAGCGGTACGGCGGCGAGTTTGAAACCGGCAGCTGCGGCCGGGTCATCTATGCCACCATCGGGCTGTTTATCATTGTTCAGATTGTCCGCAATGTGCAGATGCTCATTCCCGCCTATGACTTCTGTGTGCCGGAAAAAGAGTGCGAAAGCTCTTCCGATAACCCCTGTGAACTGTTCCGGCGCATTGAGTTCCCCACCGACGAGTTTTTCCCGCCTAAAGCCGGAGACTGCGGATGCAGTGAGCGCTGCTGATTCCTTTGAAAAACTCCCTGAATGCAAAAAAATCGGGTCCGGTAACAACCGGGCCCGACATTTTTTTAGGGCGTTTCTGAAAACCAAGAAATGGATGGATTTTTCACAAGCAACAGACAGATACAAGGCAAAAAACGCAGGAATCCTTGATGGATTCCGAGTATTTTTAACGCAGTAGCTGGCGTTGATTGTAGAGAAAGACGATCATTTCGACTTTTCAGATAGCCCCTAAGAAAAGAGAGGGATCAAACCACACCCTGGGCCAGCATAGCATCGGCAACCTTTACGAAACCGGCAATGTTTGCGCCCATAACATAGTCCTTGGGATGGCCATACTTCTCGGCGGCCTCGTCAGCCTGCTTGAAGATGTTCTCCATGATGCCCTGCAGCTTTGCGTCCACCTCTTCGAAGGTCCAGGAGAGACGCATGCTGTTCTGGCTCATTTCCAGAGCGGAAGTAGCTACGCCGCCGGCGTTGGAAGCCTTGCCGGGTGCGAAGAGCACGCCGTTCTTCTGGAAGACCTCGGTGGCCTCCATGGTGGAAGGCATGTTGGCGCCTTCAGCCACAGCGATCACGCCGTTCTTCACCAGCATTTCGGCGTCTTCCTTGTTCAGCTCGTTCTGAGTAGCGCAGGGGAGAGCGATATCGCAGGGAACGCTCCACACGCCCTTGCCCTCGTGGTACTCGGCGTTGGGACGATACTTGGTGTACTCGCTCAGGCGCTGACGCTTGACTTCCTTGATCTCCTTGACGGCAGCCAGATCGATACCCTCGGCGTCGTATACCCAGCCGGTGGAATCGGACAGGGTGACAACCTTTGCGCCCAGCTGAGTAGCCTTTTCGGTGGCGTAAATTGCCACGTTGCCTGCGCCGGAAACCACAACGGTCTTGCCTTCCATGGACATGCCGTTTCTCTTCAGCATGGCGTTGGTGAAGTACAGCAGGCCATAGCCGGTTGCCTCGGTGCGGGCCAGAGAGCCGCCATAGGTCAGGCCCTTGCCGGTGAGCACGCCTTCATAAGCATCGCGGATGCGCTTGTACTGGCCGAACATAAAGCCGATCTCGCGGCCGCCTACGCCGATGTCGCCGGCGGGCACGTCGGTGTCAGGACCAATGTGGCGATACAGCTCGGTCATGAAGCTCTGGCAGAAAGCCATGACTTCACGGTCAGACTTGCCCTTGGGGTCAAAGTCGGAACCGCCCTTGCCGCCGCCGATGGGCAGACCGGTCAGGGAGTTCTTCAGAATCTGCTCAAAGCCCAGGAACTTGATGATGCCCAGGTTGACGGAGGGATGGAAACGCAGGCCGCCCTTGTAGGGGCCGATAGCGGAGTTGAACTGTACACGGAAGCCGCGGTTTACCTGCACCTTACCGTTGTCGTCAACCCACGGCACGCGGAACATGACAACGCGCTCGGGTTCGGTGATGCGCTCCAGAATACCGGCAGCCTGATACTGCGGGTTGGCCTCGATAACGGGCTCCAGAGTGGTCAGAACCTCGGTGACAGCCTGAATGAACTCCGGCTCATGAGCGTTCTTCTTGCGGATGATTTCCAACTGTTCGCTGACATAAGACATGGACAAATCCCCCTTAGAATAAAAATTCACGTTGGTAGCGACGCCATACCGGAACCAGAGTCCCGGTTTTGCACCAGCTCATCACAGTGCAAAAGCAATCAACGGTGTTATTTTACCATATCGCTGCGCCAAATACAAGAATAAATCATAACTTTTTCAAAATATTCGCAAGATTCACAAGTGAATGTGTCGTTTTTAAGGGGTTTTCTTCAAAAAAAGCTGCAAATATGCAGGAAATCATTTGCCGAGATTCAAATTTTGCAAAGGGAGCAAGGTTCTGGCCTGCGGTTTGCGTAAAATTGTGCATCCCCATGAAATCTGTCGGGAACGGTCAAAACCATTGACAAAAAGAAGCGGGTTGGAATACAATAATAGCTATATTCCTGTTGTCGGCGGACAGAGACTGTTTCTGTCTGCTGCAAAGGCGAAGAAAAGAGGAGGTCATGCCCATGGGCCGTTATACCAAAGAGGACATTTTCCGTATTATCGAAGAAAAGGACGTTAAATTTATCCGTTTACAGTTCACCGATATTTTCGGTACGCTGAAGAACGTGGCCATTACCACCAGCCAGGTGAAAAAAGCGCTGGATAATGAGTGTATGTTCGACGGCTCCTCCATCGAGGGCTTTGTCCGCATCGAGGAGTCCGATATGTATCTGCGTCCTGATCTGGACACCTTTACGCTGTATCCCTGGCACTCCAAGCACGGACGGATTGCCCGGCTGATCTGCGATGTGTACAAGCCGGACGGCACTCCTTTCGAGGGCGACCCCCGTTATATTCTGAAAAAGACCATCCGTGAGGCGGAAGAAATGGGCTTTTCCTTTAATGTAGGCCCTGAGTGCGAGTTCTTCCTGTTCAACACCGACGAGCAGGGACATCCCACCACCATTACCTATGATACCGCCGGTTATTTCGACCTGGGTCCCTCCGATGTGGGCGAGCTGACCCGCCGGGAAATCTGCCTGAATCTGGAAGAAATGGGCTTCGAGATTGAGGCTTCCCACCACGAATGCGCCACCGCTCAGCACGAGATCGACTTCCGCTATGATGAGGCTGTGCGCTCCGCTGACAATATCATGACCTTTAAAATGGTGGTCAAATCCATTGCCAGCTTCAACCACCTGTGTGCAACCTTCATGCCCAAGCCGGTGTTCGGTGAGGCCGGTTCCGGTATGCACATCAATATGTCCCTGTTCAAGGACGGAAAGAACGCTTTCTGCGATCCCGAGGGTCCTAAGGGTCTGAGCACCATTGCTCTCCAGTTCATTGCCGGTATTATGAAGCACGTCAAGGGTATCTGTGCCCTGACCAACCCGCTGGTCAACTCCTACAAGCGTCTGGTGCCCGGCTATGAGGCTCCCTGCTATATCGCCTGGACCGCCTCCAACCGCAGTGCACTGGTGCGTGTGCCCGCAACCCGCGGCAACGGTACTCGCGTGGAGCTGCGCAACCCCGATCCCTCCGGCAACCCTTATCTCCAGTTCGCTGTGCTGCTGGCCGCTGGTCTGGAAGGCATCAAAGAGGGCCTGACTCCGCCGCCTGCTGTTTCCGCCAATATTTACGATATGCCGGAAGAAGAGCGTCTGGCGGAGGGCATTGAGAACCTGCCCGCCAACCTGAAGGAAGCAGTGGAAGAGCTGAAGAAGGACGAGTTCCTCCATGAAGTGCTGGGCGACCATGTGTTTGAAAAGTATGTGGAAGCCAAGGAGCACGAATGGAACCGGTTTGCCACCGCTGTTACCGAGTGGGAAATCAACGAGTACCTGAGCAAGTTCTGATTTTCTGTGTAGGGGCGCGCATTGCGCGTCCGCTGCCCATGTGAACCAGATAGAAATCCGCGGGCGGTTGATAACCGCCCCTACGAAACCGCATTGAAATTTCAATTTGTCTGTAGGGGCGCACCTGTGTGTGCGCCTGCAAAAGGCATCTAAAATGCTTCCAAAAGGAGAGTGATCCCATGCGCTTTACCAAGATGCAGGGCATCGGCAACGATTATATCTATATCAACTGCTTTGAGGAGCAGGTGAAGGACCCGGCAGCCCTGTCTGTGCGTCTCAGTGACCGCCATTTCGGCATTGGCGGCGACGGGATCATCCTCATCAAGCCCAGCGAAAACGGCGATGCGGAAATGGATCTGTACAACGCCGACGGCTCCCGCGCCAAAATGTGCGGCAACGGCATCCGCTGTGTGGGCAAGTATGTCTATGAGCGGGGCATTGCCAAAAAGGACGTGCTGAAAATCGACACCCAGAGCGGCGTGAAGACCCTGTATCTGGATGTGGAAAACGACCATGTCCGCAGCATCCGGGTGAATATGGGCCAGCCCGGCCTGACCCCGGAAGCCATTCCTACCACCTTGCCCGGCGTGGAAAACCAGACCATCACCGCAGCAGGACAGGACTGGAATGCTACCTGTGTTTCCATGGGCAACCCCCATTGCGTCATTTTTGTGGACGACGTAGAGCATTTCCCGCTGGAGACTGTGGGGCCGGAGCTGGAAAACCACCCGGTATTCCCGGAACGGGCTAACATTGAGTTCGTGCGCATGTGCGGCGAAAATGAAGTCGAAATGCGGGTGTGGGAGCGGGGCTCCGGAGAAACCTGGGCCTGCGGCACCGGCGCCTGTGCTGTGGCGGTAGCCTGCATCCTGACAGGCCGCACCGGACGCCGTGTTTTGGTACATCTTCGCGGGGGCAATTTGGAAATTTTTTGGAACGAACAGACAAATGAAGTGGAAATGACCGGTCCGGCTGAATTTGTTTTTGACGGGGAAGTCAAAACCTGATATAATACTATGTCGTATGTGAATACGGCAGGACACAAAAGCAGATACGGAGGTGTTGATTGATTTCTGGAAAACAGAGTTCATCGCAGCCCTTTGTGTCCGCTTTTCTGTTTTTTAACGGAGTAACCCCCAAGTCATTTTGGAAGAATATAAAAGAAAGGTGTGTATCTTACATGAGCAGAGATACCTACGAATCCCCTCTTTCCGCCCGGTATGCGGACAAGGAAATGAAATACCTGTTTTCCCCGGACATGAAGTTCCGCACCTGGCGCAAGCTCTGGATTGCCCTGGCGGAATCCGAGATGGAGCTGGGCCTGCCGGTAACACAGGAACAGGTGGACGAGCTGAAAGCCCACGCTGACGACATCAACTATGAAGTGGCAGAGGCCCGGGAAAAGGTGGTTCGCCACGACGTGATGAGCCATGTGTATGCCTATGGCCAGCAGTGCCCCAAGGCTGCCGGTATCATCCATCTGGGTGCAACTTCCTGCTATGTGGGTGACAACACCGACATCATCATCATGACCGAAGCCATGAAAGTGGTTCGCCGCAAGCTGGTGGGTGTCATCCGCGTACTGGCAGATTTTGCCGAAAAGTACAAGGACCTGCCGACGCTGGCCTTCACTCACTTCCAGCCCGCACAGCCCACCACCGTTGGCAAGCGCGCCACCCTGTGGATTCAGGAACTGCTGATGGATCTGGAAGACGTGGAGTATCAGCTGAGCAAAGCAAAGCTTCTGGGTTCCAAGGGCACTACCGGTACCCAGGCCAGCTTCCTGGAGCTGTTTGACGGCGATCAGGAGAAGTGCAAGGCCATCGACCACAAGATTGCAGAGAAGATGGGCTACAAGACCTGCTTCCCGGTGTCCGGCCAGACCTATTCCCGTAAGCTGGACAGCCAGATGCTGTCCGTCCTCAGCGGTATTGCCCAGAGCGCAGCCAAGTTCTCCAATGATATCCGTCTGCTTCAGCACCTGAAGGAAGTGGAAGAGCCCTTTGAGAAAAATCAGATCGGTTCTTCCGCCATGGCGTATAAGCGCAACCCCATGCGCAGCGAGCGCATTGCTTCTCTGGCTCGCTACGTCATCGCCGACAGCCTGAACCCGGCCATGACCAGCTCCACCCAGTGGTTTGAGCGCACCCTGGACGACTCCGCCAACAAGCGCATCAGCGTACCCGAGGCTTTCCTGGCAGTGGACGGCATCCTGAATCTGTATATGAATGTGGCCGACGGTTTGGTGGTGTATCCCAAGGTCATCGAGCAGCACCTGCGCCGTGAGCTGCCCTTTATGGCGACCGAGAACATCATGATGGACGCAGCCAAGCGCGGCGCTTCCCGTCAGGAACTGCATGAGCGCGTGCGTGTCCACTCCATGGCTGCTTCCAAGGTGGTCAAGGAAGAGGGCGGCGAAAACGACCTGCTGGCCCGTATCGCGGCTGACCCGATTTTCGGCGTGACGCTGGAAGAGCTGGAGCACATTGTGCGTCCTGAAAAATATGTAGGCCGCGCACCTTGGCAGACCGAAGAATTCCTGAATGAGACTGTGCGTCCCATTTTGAAGCAGTACGAGGATATCCCCGCCGAAACCGCGGAGATCAATCTGTAAAAGTGTTTGTTCGTAAAAGTAAAATATTCTGCCGGGGCACATTTTGTGCCCGCAGGCAGCAGCATCCAATAGAAAGGCGTGAATCAATATGGTAAAGGCAATCGTCGGCGCCTGCTGGGGCGACGAAGGAAAAGGCAAAATCACAGACGTTATGGCCGCACAATCGGACATCGTCATCCGCTTTCAGGGCGGCAGCAACGCAGGACACACCATCATCAACAACTACGGCAAATTCGCCCTGCATCAGCTGCC
>ERZ1643250.3015-NODE-3015-length-11957-cov-9.654260_pt1 | contig 11957 bp, 10 predicted proteins | sample MGYA00579262_ERZ1643250 | MGnify/ENA primary metagenome ERZ1643250 (study PRJEB29033, sample SAMEA4952265) | chicken gut metagenome | biome: Broiler Chicken; feature: Gastrointestinal Tract; material: Caecum | place: Ireland | collected 2018 | study: Broiler...
ATCAAAGGGGGCTACGCCCCCTTCGCCGGAGGTCCAGGAACCAGGAGGTTCCTGGTGAGTCTTTGGTGACTTTCTTCTCATAAGAAAGTCACCCGGGTGCAGGGCGGAGCGCCTGCATAGTGGGTGCAGGGACTGCCGTCCCGCAAAAGCCCCAGGGGTGGAGGGGCGGAGCGCCCTCCTCTGGGGAGTAGGTGCCAAATCCGACGACTTGCTCCCGAGGGGGCACACCCCTCCACAAAAATCAAGGAAGAACCACCGGTAGGAGCAACGCCGTCAGCAGCAGGCAGAACCGGCTGCCCATGAAGGCGGTGATGATGGCCGGCGGCGCCAGATGGCGGTAGAGGGCGGCGTACTCCTCCTCGCCCTCCGCGCAGCTGCGGCAGACCTCGGTGACGATGTTCTGTACACCCGGGAAAAAGTAAAACAGCCCGATTGAAGCCACCGCCCCCAAAAAAGGATCGCAGCCCAGCAGCTTTGCGCCCAGCGCCCCGCCCAGCAGCAGCCCGGCAAGGCCCAGCACGACCACCACCAGAAAGGGTACCAGCTGGTCGAGCACCAGCTGCCAGCTCAGGTCGTTCAGCATCTCAAAGACCATCGCAAAGATCGAGCACATGATGATGCCGGAGGAGGCGGTGCGCTGCAACATGTTGAGCCTGAAAAAGCCCAGAAAGTTTCCCGCCAGCCCGATGACAACCAGCATGAACGCCCAGCCAAGCCCGGTCAGCTCCCCCAGCCAGGTCGCCAGCAACACTGTCACCGCCAGCTGAAACAGCGCCACCGCCTCGGTTTCATACTTGGGCGGCACCCAGGCGGTGAAGAAGGGGCTGGGATTTTCCGGCGAACTGTACGGCTGGTGATAGCGGTTGAGCCTCTCCTCCTGCTGGGGCTGGCTGACTTGTACCGCAGGCATCCCGCCGTTCTTTTTGAGCCTGCTGATATACCGCTTTGTGACAAACGAGCCGATTGGCTGACCGATCGCGTCGATGGTCATGGCCAGCAGCAGCGGCAGCGCCACCAGCTCGGTGGCCCCGGTCTCCCTTGCGTGGTCCATCACCAGCATCCCGCCGGTGAAGGCGCCGCCGCAGGTCACCACCGCCCCGGAAAAGGCGGTGGAAAATCCCAGCAGCGCCCCGCCCGCCAGCACCGTCACCAGCATCGAGACCCCTACGGCGATACAGCCGATCAGGATAAACTTCCACTGGCGCACCACATCCCGGGGCAGGATGTTGGTGGTGACCGCCGCGACAAAGACCGGGAACATCAAATCCCCCAGCGGTGCCAATCCCGACAGGGTGGGCCAGTCCTGCGGCATTCCCAGCGCCGTGGCGGCCAGATACAGCAGGATGATGCCCGCCATCGCCGGAATCTTTGCTCGGCTTGCAATCGAGAGGATGTCCCCCAGCGCCACCAGCAGCACACAGGCGGTGAACGCAACAATCATCTCCATGTCCGCTTACCCGACCGTTTCCCGAATGACCCGCAGGACATTCTTCCAGAAAATCTGCTCGATCTCCCCGTCGCTAAATCCCACCTGTTTGAGCGCCGGGTACAGCAGTTCGATACTGCCGATGCGGTCGATCTCCAACGGGTTAGCCGAGATGCCGCCGTCAAAATCGGTGCCGATGGCCGCAGCCTCAATCCCCGCCGCGTCGGCGATGAAGCGCAGGTGCTGCGCGATGCGCTGCGCGGTCGAGACGCCGTCCTCGCTCAAAAAGCCGCCGTAGAAGTTGACGCCAACCGCGCCGCCCTTCTCCCCCACCGCCTTGAGCATCTCTTTATTCAGGTTGCGGGTGTGGCCGCACAGGTCGCGCACACAGGAGTGGGAAGCGACAAACGGCTTTTTGCTGTGCCGTACCACATCCCAGAACCCGCCGTCGGACAGGTGGGAGACATCGACCAGCATCCCAAGCCGGTTCATCTCCTCCACCACCTCGACACCAAAGGATTTAAGCCCCTTTCCCATCACCTGCGGGTCGGCGCTGTTGGGGTAACCCAGGCAGTTTTCATAGTTCCAGGTCAGGGTGATCAGCCGGATTCCCTGGTCATAGAGATCGTGCAGCCGCTCCATCCTGCCGTTGAGGATGCCGCCCTCCTCCACCGTCAAAAAGGCTGAAATTTTGCCCGCGGCGTCGTTGTCCAAAATCTCCTGCGCACCGGTCGCCAGCGCCAGCTCCTGCGGCGCCTTTTCGATCTCCTCCTTCATCCGCTCGATCATCCGCAGCACCGTCCGGTAGGCATCGTCATAGGCCCGCTCCGGCGGCTGGGGATAGTCCATGAGGTTGGTGAAGCAGGCAAAAAACTGCGCCATCGAGCCGGCTTGTTTAAGGCCCGGCAGGTTGACCTCGGTGTCCAGCTCGGCCAGACTTTTCTCCGGCTGCTCCAGCAGCTTCATCAGCGTGTCGCAGTGCATGTCGATCAGTTTCATCCTTGTGTTCTCTCCTTTTCTTGTTATGGGAAAAGGCAGAGGGAAGCTGCCCCTCTGCCCTGATTTTATCCTGTTACAAAATCACAAACATCAGCATCCGGCAGACCTCATACCAGTCGTCGCTTTCAAAGGCAATCGTCGTCGGGTTGACAAGCTGCGCGCCCGGATAGTAGCTGCTGCGCACCGCCTTGCAGTGGTCCTTAAAGGTAATCTGCACCGCAAAGTGGTCCGGCAGGGTGATTTTTGCTCCGCTCAGCTCCTGCTTGCAGGCAGCTTCGGCAGCTTCGCGAATCTTTTTGCAGGCAAGCTTTGCACTGAGCCCCTGATTGTGCCCGCCAAAGTCGTCCTTCACCGCCACCGTCAGCAGCTTCGGGTGCAGCGGCTGGCTCTGCTCGCAGAGGGTCTTGTCCCCGGTCAGCAGGACGCTCGGCACGCCGTAATAGGCCGCCATGTAGCTGTAGATCAAAAACTCGGAGGCGATCTGGCCGTTGACCCGAATCTCCTGCACCGCGCCGCCGGCGATGGTGTGGCTGAGCACGTTGCCCTCCTGACCGGCGGCGTTGTGGTAGCCCACATACATCGCCGCGTCAAAGCTCTCGTCGATGCCCTCCACCATGCAGCGCGGCTCAAAGGTCCAGCCGCGGATCAGCTGCACATACTCCGGCATCTGCTCCGGGTAAATGTTGATACCCGGCCCGTGCGCGTCCTTGACTACCACCAGCTCTGCCCCCGCCGCGTGCGCGCCCTCGGCGGCGGCGAGCACCTCGTTGGTCATCTCCTGGCGGTTGCGCTCATAGTCGTGTCCGCCAATGTGGGTGGAATCCCAGGTGGCGGCAAAGGCGGTCCCCTCGATGTCCGCGCTGATGAATACTTTCTTCATTCGCATTCCTTCCCTTTCTCCCCGCACACGCTTGCAGCTTGTTTGGCGGGATGCTATAATAAATGCGTCTGGCTTCTACCGACAGTATAAACGATAAAGCAGGTTGAGCTCAAGCGTAAAAATGCACAAAATTTTCGGTTTTATTTTATTCAATTCACACGATATCGGAGGTGTTCCCCACGGCCAACCCACTGAAAATCAGCGACATTTCCAAGCTCTTCAACATCCCCATCTCGGCCCTGCGCTACTATGAAAAGGAGGGGCTGTGCCACTTTAAGCGCAGCGGAAACAACTACCGCTTTGCGGACATCCGCACCATCCGCAACCTGTGCGACATCTCCTTTTACCGCAAGCTCTCCTGCTCGATCGAGCAGCTGCACCAGCTCAACCGCATGGATCACCGGCAGATCTACCAGCTGCTTGCCCAAAGCCGCCAAAAGCTGCAGCGCCAGCTGGAGGAGCTGCACCAGATGCTGGAAAATATCGACGAGAAGATGGAGCGCATCGCCAAGATCGACGCCCTTTCTCAGTCCGCCGCCCAGGTGGTGCTGGCCCGGCTGCCCGCCATCTACCGCTTCGACCTGTTCTGCAGCGAGGACATCAGCAACCTGATCCGCTACGAGCGCGACCTGTTTGTGATTGTGGAATCCAACGGCTCCGACTTCGGCTACGGCCTTGCCCTGCAGGGGCAGACCGGCGACCGGGAGCTGCTGCACCCGCAGGATACGCTGGCCAAGCCCTACCTGAAGGTGCTGCTGAAAACCGACTACGAGCACATCGAGCAGAACAACCTGCAGCAGTTTTATGAGCAGATCTTCGATATGGGCTACAGCCCGGGCCGCACCTTCGGCAAGGTGCTGGTGTCGGCGCAGGAGCAGGAACTCACCAACTTTTATGAGGCATGGATTGAGCTGATATCGGCATGATGCCGGCAGGCTGGTCCTGCACCCATTGACAGGGGACAGGCAATCTGATATATTCAAAAACAAAAGCAGCAATTTTTTGAGGTGTTCTTTATGTTTTTTCTATTCACAGCGATGAATCCATCCTGATACCCGCCTTCCAGCAAAACAACTTTCGTTTTGTGAGGCGATACAAATGAATCTTTTTTTGCGCCTGGCCAATCCATCCTGATTTTACGCCCATCAAAAAAACAACTTTGATGAGGTGAAAAAATGAATCTTTTTACAAAATGGGATGCTCTCTCCGCCAAGGCGCTTTTCAATGGGCTGGTCTTTTTTGCCCCGGTCGCGCTGCTGGTGCGCACCACCGCCGGAGTGAGCTACAGCCAGTTTTTTCTTTTGCAAGCCATTTTATCCTTCGTTGTCTTTTTGACAGAAATCCCCGCCGGCAAATTCACTGACCGGTTCGGGTACAAGAACACGATGGTGTTGAATCAGTCCCTGCTCACCCTGGCAAGGCTGCTTTTGTTCGCGGCCTTTTTGAGGAGCAGCTTCCCGCTCTTTCTGCTGGAAGCGATTGTGGAGGGCGTCGCCGTCAGCTTTGGCTCCGGCACCGAAAGCGCCTATCTCTACATCACCCTGCCCGAGGGCAGCTATCTGCCCCGGACCGCACGAATCAATAACTGTGGGACAATCGGGTTTCTGGTCAGCACCATCTCCTATGTGCTGATCTACTCCCGCTTTGGCCTGTCCGGCCTGCTGCTGGCCACCGTCATCACCAGCGCGCTGGGAACGGCTGCTTCCTTCACCATTCCCAAGGAGCCTGCTCTGCCCCCAAAGCAGAGCGCGCCGCACCTTTCCCGCCCGCAGGGAGGATTTTTCTCCATCCTGCTGCAAAAAAAGGTGCTCCTGATCCTGGTGATCCTCTCTGCCATCAGCATCGGCCAAGTTCTGATTAACTTTTTCTATGCGGACAAGCTGCTGGCCTGCGGCGTTCAGGAGGAGTGGCTGAGCCCCATCATTCTGGGCTATTCTGCAATCGAGCTGTTGGCCGAGCAGATTTTAAAGCGGTTGGAGCGCAGCCAATATTCCTTTGCCTTCCCGCTCTTTTTGGGGCTGTGCGGGGCAGCCTTGCTTTTGCTGGGCATCGTCACAGAGATTCCCCTTGTCCTTCTGCTGATGCTGACCCTTCCCCTGCTGCTGGACCTTCCCTCCTGCATCCTGGGGGAAATCCAGAACCAGATGGTCGACCAGCTGGGCCAGCAGAGCAAGCGGGCGGAAATTTTGTCCGTCCTCAACATGGGGGTCAACCTCTTTGAAATCACCTTCCTGTTCGGCTCCTCCCTGCTCTCCAGCATCGGCTCCACCGCCTGCTTTTTGAGCACCGGCCTTTTGATGGCCGCCCTTGGGTGGCTGTCCCGCCGGATATTGTTTGCCAAAGGAACAAATTCTGCTCGATAATCCTATACAAAAGGAGGCGCTGCCATTAGGCAGCGCCTCCTTTTGTGATCTCTATCCTTCTCCTCGCCGCCTCTTGTTTTCTCGCCCCGCCAGCCCTAGCAGCACAAGCCCGGCTGCCAGCAGCACGCACTGGCAGAGCACCACCGGCAGCGGTACCGAAAAGGCCGGGTCCAGCCCCTGCAGCGTCAGCGGGTACCGGGAGAAAAACTGCCCGTTCCAGATTCCCAGCGCCTCTGGCAGCGACAGAACCATACACACAAACGGAACCAGCATCCAGACATAGAGCGCCCACGGCCGCCACCTGCCCAGCAGCCAGCCGCTGCCCAGCGCGAAGATCAGCGCAGGCAGCAGGGTGAGGACTGCGGGCAGCAGCAGCTCGCCCCAGCCGCACCAGCCAAAATACCGCCAGTAAAACACCGCCGCCTGCGCAAGGCAGATAAGCGCCAGCAGCGCGCTCCCGGTCAGCGCCGCTGCGCAGCGGGCCAGCGCGTAACGGTGGGGCGGCATCGGGGCGGCGTCGGTCAGCGATGCTACGCGGCGCGCCTTCGGGGAAGTGAAGAAGGTGAGAAAAAACAGCACCCCAACCCACAGCAGCGGCGTCATCCGGCTCAGATAATCTCCAAAGCTCCAGGGGGAAAAGGGAGCCGTGTGCGCCACCCCCAGGATGGTGGTGCCGCCCAGCACCTGCCAGCCGTAAAACAGCAGCACCAACACCAGGCCCACAAAAAATCGATTCCACAAAAGCCGCTTACATTCGTATCGCATCACTTTACGCAAGGTTCAAGTCCTCCTCCTTTAAACCGCATGCCTCCAGAAAATCCTGGTAGCTCAGATAGGGGTACATCGGGTCCAGCTCCCGATTGAACAGGCTGTTGAGGATGGTGTCCATCGCCTGCTCGCCGCCCACCAGCTGCTCTGCCTTCAAAATTTTCAGCGGCATCTCGCAGTACTGCCGCACATAGCGCAGGCTGTTGGAAATCTGCAGCCGCTCCTCCTCCGGCAGCATCTGCAGATAGGCCGGGTTGCGGACATAGAAGTTGAGATAATAGTCGTCCACCGCCTGCTGCCACTGGTCGATGTAATGCTCCCTGGCGTACTCCTCGCCATAAAGCGCCTTGACAATGCGGTAGGTGGTGTAGACGGTCAGTCCCTCGGCGGACCAGGGGCTGTCCTCCTCCGCTGTGTCGAACATATTGCCCAATCCCCACCACTGGTGAACCAGCTCGTGGATCATGACCTCCCCGGCGGCCGCGCCCTTGCTGCTGTCGCCCAAATTGGCGGCGGTAAAGTCCTGCTCGTCCAGCAGGCTGGCACCGTCCGCCGCGTAGCCGCCGCCGGAGGTCCTGCTCTGGATGAGCTTGAGGCTGCCGCCCGCGCCAAAGGAAAGGGCGCCGTAATGCTCGGTGCAGTAATCGACCACCGCCTGCACCGCCTCCACTGCTCCAGCCTGCTCCATCACCGGCTGATGCTTGCGCCCGTAGTAAAATTCCACCGTGAGGCCGCCCGCGACTATTTCCTCCCTAACATAGTCGCCGGCATACAGGATGCCGCCCGCGCCGTTGTCCTGATAGCGCCAAGTCACAGTGTTATTCTCGTGCTCGGCCACCAGCTCCGGCTGGGCGGAGCCAAACGGGATCACCGTCATCCCCTGCGGCAGGGTGACCTCGATGGTAGCGGGATAGAGGTTTTCATCGGGCAGCACGTTGAGAATCCGCGGCGCAAGCGCCGCATTTTGCAGGCAGAGGTATTCGTCGCTGACCTCCGCGCCGCCCTGCATGGTGCTCATGTTGACGTCCTCCTGCGGAAAGCCTCCGTACGACAGCGACAGCTCGATCTGCTGCTCCGCCGGGATCTCCACCTCCAGCAGCGCCTCGTTGTATTCCTGATAGTCGCTGACGGTGAAGGCCGTCTCCTCCCCGTTTGCCCGCACATCGGAAACTTCGTAGCCGGGATTGATGCCGAAGGCCACCGTCTGCGCCTTGCCGGAGCGGTTTTCCAGCTGGTAGGTCGCCTTGCCCTCCACCGTGCCGAAGCGGGTATCGGGGAAAACCTGCGCCGTCCTGCCGGTGCAGAGCACCTGTTCGAGGTAGGGAATCTCCAAAAAGGTCATCACTGTCTGGTCCGGGTTGCTGTGGTCGACCAGCGGCTGGGCCGCATAGGCCGTCAGCGAACAGCCCAGCAGCAGCGCCGCCGCCAGCGGGCGGTAAAGCCTGCGCGCGCTGTGCCGCAGCGAGCCGAGCATCCCCTTTCCATACTGCCGGATGCACAGGTAGGACACCGACCACACCCCGGCCAGGGCCAGCAGCCAGCTCAGCCGCATATAGGCCACCGAGCGGAAGATGCGGAAGTTGGAAAAGTCGTCGGACAGCGCCCAGACGCAGGGGTTGAGCCAGCAGAGCTGCCAGTCATCCGCCCAGACCGTCAGGCTCAAGGCTGCAAACCCGGCCAGCAGCACCAGCGACAGGTCCAGCCGCCGGGTGAACTGGTAGGCCGCGCCTGCGGCCAAAATCCCAAGCGGCAGCGCAAGGCCGGTCAGCAGCAGGTAGCTGAGCAGGTAGTCCGCCGCGTCAAAGACCTGCCCGATCATCCCCCAGCTGATGGGGAACCAGACCGCCATCACCAGCAGCAGCGCCAGCACCGCCGATGTTATCAGCGCCGCCAGCCGCACCAGCGCCATCGTCAGCGGCGAGACCGCCGCGTCGGTCAGCGCCTCCACCCGGCCGCGGGAGGGACGGTCCAGCTCAAAGATGGTGAGGATACCAAACAGAACGCCTCCCACCGCGCCGCCCGCGATGGCGGGATTGGCCAGGTACTGGGTCAGCATGGTGCTGGCGGTCGCCGGACGGTACAGCGTCAGCCCCACCATTGGGGAGAGCACCGTCAACAGGACAATCAGCCAGGTCAGACGGCTTTGCAGCAGCCTTCTCAGCTCCAGCCAAAACAGCCGCATCGTCCTCATTGTACCGCCTCCCCCGCAATTAAATAGAGGTAGGCGTCCTCCAGCGACGGCTCCTCCGGCTTTACATACGCCGGCAGGACGTCCGCCACCGCCCGGCAGCGGATGCCGCGGCTGGTGTTGACCCTTGCCGTGATGTGCAGTCCCTGTTCCAGAACAGCATCCTGTGCGTCCTGCTCCCAAAAGATGCCCACATGCCCCTGCGCCGCCTGAATCAGCTGCTCCGGCGTACCCACAAATCGGATCCGACCGTGGTGGATGACCACAATCCGGTCGCACACCGACTGCACATCCTCGATGATGTGGGTGGAAAGCAGCACCAGCCGCTCCTGCGCCGTGCGGGAAAAGAGGTTTCGGAAATGGATGCGCTCCTCCGGGTCCAGCCCCACCGTCGGCTCGTCGAGGATCAAAAAGGGAGGATCGCCCAGCATCGCCTGCGCAATTCCCACCCGCTGGCGCTGCCCGCCCGAGAGGGTGCGGATCTTTGCCTTCGCCTTCTCCTCCAGGTTGACCGCCCGGATCACCTCCCGGATCGCCGCCCGGGAGCCGGACAAGCCCTTGAGCGCGGCCATATAGTCCAAAAACTGCTCCACCGAAAGCTCGTCAAACAACCCAAAATCCTGCGGCAGATAGCCGAGTTTCTCTTTGAGCTGCCGCTCGCTTTTGCGCAGCGGCGCTCCATCCACCGCAATACAACCGGAGGTAGGCATCAGCGCCGCCACCAGCAGCTTCATCAGGGTGGACTTGCCCGCGCCGTTTGGCCCCAGCAGGCCGATGAGACTGGGGCTGTTGAGGCGAAGATTGAAGTCCCTCAGCGCCTGCTTGCCGTTGGGGTAGGTCATACTGACATTTTGAATGTTGATCTCCATGATTCTACAATCCTTTCTTGTTGGGATGACTGTAGAATACCAGGCAAAGATGGAGCCGCTTTGAAACAAAGATGTGTTTTTGATGGAGCTGAAGCTCTTTAAAACTGCACCTGCGCCCGCACGCCCTGCGGGGTATTCTCGATGGTGCAGCTGGCGCGGTGCTTTTCCAGAATTACCTTCACCAGATACAGCCCCAACCCGCTGCCGCCGGTGCTGCGGTTGCGGGAGCCTTCCGCGCGGTAAAAGGCCTCGAACAGGTGCGGCAGGGCCTCCTGCGCGATGTGGGCACCGCTGTTCTCCACCGTCAGGGCGGGATGCCCCTGCAAAGTGCCGCACCAGACGCGGATCTCGGCCCCTTCGGGCGAATAGAGCGAGGCGTTTGCCACCAGATTCCCCACCACCTTGCTCAAGAGCGAAACGTCCGCACTCACCGTGATTCCCGGTGTCAGCTCGGTGACAAGGCGCTGCCCCCGCTGTTCCAAAAGCCCGGCGTCCAGCGCCAGCTGCCGCTCGATCAACACGGCAAGGTCAACCTGCTCGCAATTGAGCGCGGCTGAACCGCCCTGCATCCGGGAGATTTCCAGCATCTCCCGAATCAGATTTTCCATCCGGCCGGTGACCTGCAGCGAGCGCAGCAGATACTTGTCCCGATCTTTGTAAATGTCCACCCCTTCCAGCATCCCGGAAAGCTGGCCCTTGAGGATGGTGACCGGCGTTTTCAGCTCGTGGGAGGCGGCGGAGAAAAAGGCCGTGCGCTGCTCCACCTCCCGCCGCAGGGCGCGGTTGGCGCTCTCCAGCTCGGCCAGCGCCGCGGACAGCCGCCGCGCCATCTCGTCCAAGCTGCGGCCCAGCTGACCGATCTCGTCCCGGCGGCGCTCGCCGCACTCCCAGTGAAAGTCCAGCTGCGCCATCCTGCCCGCGATGCCGCTGAGCCGCACGATGGGCCGCGTGATATAGCGGGAGTAGCCGAAGGCGCACAGCAGCGAAAAGACCAGCAGGGTCAGCAGCAGCCACGGCGCCATCTGCACCAGCGCCCGCACCGCCAGATTCTGCGCCTGCAGGTGTGGGGTGACATAGAGCGAACAGCTCTCCGGCTGATCGGCAAAAGACACCTGAGCGGTGACGGTGGCCTGCTCGGACATGGTAACGGCCACCGAATCGCCTTCCGACCAGGTGAAGAAGGAAGAATCCATCGAACCCTCCTCCGCAACCGTCACCTCGTCGGTCTCGCTCACCGCCGTTTGTTCCCCCTCGAGCGGGTCCTGCACGGTAACCCGGCAGCTCGCTTCCCCCTCGGACAGGCTCTGCACGGCCAGCTGCGAGCCAGTCTCAGCCGCCTGCCCGTCCGGCCCCAGCAGCAGAACATCCGCTCCCGACGTGCGGATAAACCGGTCCAGCAGCGGCCCGCTGTCCGCAAGCTCCACCCTTTCCAGCTGCTGCACCAGCGCGTCCACCTGTTGGGCGAGGTCGTCGTTGACCACCGCGGTATAGGTGATCGGCGTGGCCCAGGCGATCAGTCCAAAAGTGATGGCCCCAGCCAGCAGCAGCATCGCGGCGGTGAGCAGAAAGACGCGGGCCGTCAGGCTCTCAGTGAGTTTCCTTCGCAGCACGGTAGCCCACCCCTCTCACCGTCTCGATGTAGTCGCGGCCCAGCTTGTGGCGCAGATTTTTGATATGGCTGTCCACAATCCGCTCGTCGCCGTAAAAGTCGTACCCCCACAGCCTTGCCAGCAGCATCTCGCGGGTAAACACCCGTCCTGGCGCGGACAAAAAGGTGTGCAGCAGCGCAAATTCCCGTGCGGTCAGCTCCAGGGCCTTGCCATCCAGCAGCACCTCCCGCGTGTCGGGATTGAGGACCAGGTCGCGGTAACACAGGCAGCTTTCCTGTGTCTCTCCCGAGCTGCGGCGCAGGATGACCCGGATCTTTTCCAGCAGGACGGGGATGGAGAAGGGCTTGGTCACATAGTCGTCGATGTTTAGCCCAAAGCCCTTGAGCTGCTGCTCCTCGCCGTCCAGGGCGGTGAGCATCAGGATGGGGACCTGGGACTGGCGGCGGATCAGCTCGCAGACCCCAAAGCCGTCGATTTTGGGGAGCATCACGTCCAGCAGCACCAGGTCAAAGGGCTGGGAGCCAAACAGCGCCAGCGCCTCCACCCCGTCGCCCGCCGCGGCGGTCTGGTAGCCCGCATCCCGCAGGTAGGCACCCAGCAGCTCCTGTATATCCAGTTCGTCTTCGACAATCAAAATTTTTTTCATCAATCATCCCTCCAAGGAGAGTATACCCCAACTTTATGAATTTTCCATGGAGCGGGCTGAGCCTGGACGCAATCGCGTTGTCGGCTCCTGCTTAACGCGCCTTAACGTTCTCGCGCAGGTCGCTTGCCTTCGGCTGCGCTCGTTTGCGGGAAAACTTAGTGCCGCAGTGGGCTGAGCCTGGACCCAATTCACGGCGGCATGATGCCGC
>ERZ1643250.3016-NODE-3016-length-11956-cov-7.829174_pt1 | contig 11956 bp, 8 predicted proteins | sample MGYA00579262_ERZ1643250 | MGnify/ENA primary metagenome ERZ1643250 (study PRJEB29033, sample SAMEA4952265) | chicken gut metagenome | biome: Broiler Chicken; feature: Gastrointestinal Tract; material: Caecum | place: Ireland | collected 2018 | study: Broiler...
CTATTATAAAGGAGAGCGCGGCAACAAACCCTATCCGCTGGAGACCATGCTGCGGCTGTATCTGCTGCAAAACCTCTACGACCTGAGTGACGAGGCTACGGTGGCAGAGGCAATCGACAGCCGGGCATTTTCGGAGTTTTGCGGCGTGGATTCCAGCAACCAGATTCCGGACGGGGATACCCTTGGCCGGTTCCGGAACTTGCTGATCAAGAACGGACTGCAAGAAAAGCTGTTCGCTCAGGTGGTAGCAGCGCTCATGGAACGCGGTCTTATTCTGAAAAAAGGCACCATTGTAGATTCCACCATAATTTCAGCCCCCTCTTCTACCAAGAATAAGGAGAAGAAACGAGATCCGGATGCCCACCAAGTCAAGAAGGGCAACACTTGGCACTTTGGATATAAGGCACATATCGGCGTGGATAAGGACAGCGGACTGGTTCACACAGTGGAAGCCACACCGGCAAATGTCCACGACGTTGCGGAAGTGCCGAAATTGTTGACGGGAGAGGAAGAAGCGGTCTATGGAGACAGCGGTTATCTCGGCGCAGGTAAGCGCGAAGATGCCATAGTCCGAAATAAAGCAGGCCGGAAAATCAAGTACAAGATCAATCGTCGTCCTTCTCAGATGAAGAAACTGAGCAAAAGCGGGCAGTACGCAGCAAAGAAAGCGGAACAGGCGAAATCCTCAGTCCGAGCAAAAGCAGAGCATGTATTCGGTGTCGTTAAAAAGCAGCTGCGTTTTCGAAAAACACGATACCGAGGGCTTGAAAAGCAACAAGCCAAATTCAATATCATGTTTGCACTGGCAAATCTGATTCTGGCTGACAGACCCTGTCTGGCGGCTTGAGTCAGTGCGCCTTTGCGGACAATAATTCAGAGGTTATTCACAGTTTTTATTTGGCACCCACTGTATAATGCGGTTTTTGGCATTTATGCGGTGTTGCCCTATGTAAATACAAAGCCCTCCTGGGAACATTTTGTCAACCGTACACCGGACGAATATGAAGCCTGGGTCGATGGGAACAATCGGGAGCTGGCTGAATTTGAAGTGGCAGAGCTAATTCGTTTGTCCGCCGGGCAAAAAGTAATTGTCGATACCAATATACCCTGTGAGCTTTTATGGCAAATTTCCGATTATAATCATGTGGCGATTCTTTTGTCCCCTCAATCCATGTCTGTGGAACGCTTTTTCGAGAGGGAAGATGAGGAAAAACAGTTTTTGCTTTCTGTAATCCGTTCCTGTCCCGATCCGGAAAAAACACTGGACAATTTCAAACAGTGTATTGCCAGAGTAAATAGCCCGGAACGGTATGAAGCTTTTCGAAATAGCGGTTTTTATACGCTGATCCGGCAAAACAATATGGCAGATACAAGAGAAGAAATGCTATCCGCCTTGGCGGCTCACTTTCAACTTACCTGAAAGACCCCCCGGCCCTCTGTTGAAGGTCGGGGGTTGCTGTATCTGGAAAAAATCAAAGCTGCACTTTTCGGCCAAAAGAAGAACCGACCACGATCTTGCTTTAAGCAGGAGTCAGTGGTCGGTTTTCTGTTGACTAAATCACAGGGAATTGTACAAAGAGCAAATCGTTGTTACCGCTTCTTCAAATTCGGTTGTCCCCGTGTCAATGCAGAGATTATAATACCCGGGAGTTCCCCAAATCTGGCCGGTATAGGATTCATAATATTTCTTTCTCCGTTTATCCATTTTGCGGACAAGATGCGCTGCCTTTTCTCGACTGAGGTGTTCTTGCTGCATTTTTCGCTTGATGCGCCATTCTACCGGCGCCCGGACAAAAACTTTCAGTATCTTGACATCTTCTTCCCGGAGTACAAAATCTGCGCACCGGCCCACAAAGATACAGCTTTCCTGTTGCGCGATCTTTCGAATCTCATGGCTTTGCAGCTGGAACAGGACTTCCGATGTTGGGAGGCCTCTGGTAACATGATAATTTCCCTCGTGGACCGTTCGGAACAAATAGAGATTGGTGGCCGTTTCATCGGCGGATTCCATCATTTTTTCGGAAAGCTCCCCGTATTTGCAGGCAAGGTGGAACAGGTCTTTTTCATAGACCCGGATTCCAAGTTTGCTGCCCGTTCTGACCGCAATCTCATGCCCGCCGCTTCCAAATTCCCGGGCAATACAAATAATTTTATTTGCCATTTTCCTCCGTCCTCTCCTGCATCAGTTGTTTTTTGACTGCACTGGGAACTTCCGTTCCACTGTTGTGGGTAAAAATCATCTTGGCAGATACGGTTACAGGTTCCGTTTCTGCCAGTGCATCCAGACCGCCTGTGCAGCTACAGTCAAGTTCTGTAATAGATGTATCCTTTACCACGATCTGAACGCTGCCGGAGGTCAGGGTAACCGGCAAGTTTTCCATCTCTGGCGCGGCAGCATAAGCCACCTGTTTCATCGCTTCTTCATCCAGCGCTAATGTATAAAGCCAGGTGTTATTTCCGGTATCCGCGCAGTTGAATTCTCCATTCAAACAAACCTGATACAGAACCTCCAAAAGATGGGCACGGTCTGTCAATTCATTGTCCTGTGCACTCAGACGCACACCGCTTTGATCACAGAAAATGCCGTCTGCAAAATACACAGCGAGATCATTTTTTCGGATACAGCCGATTTTTTCTCCATCTACCATCGTTCGTTCATATTTCATGTTCTCGTTCAGCGAGATTGGACTGCATTCCACTCCCAGCGTAACATTGGCCGTAAAAGATTCTTCTTGGTTCATGTCTGTCCATGCGGAGAGCAGTTGGAACAGATCTTCCGAAATAGCCGTCTCGCTTTCCGTTTTTCCGGAACACACGGTTTCTTTGACCGGTTCAGGTACGGCAAAGGTTTTATCCATCTCTGCCGGTTTCAGTTCGGCGGAAATGGTATACGGTGTTTTATCATCATCCATCAGCGTGCCCTCTGAAGAAAAACACAGGGACTGAATCTCATCGTTTGCAGAAGTGAGTTCTACTTTCAGCTTTTGTGTATCCGACAGGTTATCGATCTGTTCCGGCATAAGGATTTTTAGCAGCGTTCTGGCATTTTCGCCTTCCGCCGTGAGAGAACAGGTCACATTTTCTCCGCTGCGGCTTGTGGTGAAGGAAAGCATCTGGAATATGTTTGCGGCTTCTGCCGGAAGGGATGAATAATCTGGGTAAAGTTCGCTGACCTGATAAGCTTTGCCGTTTTCCATGATTACGGCACCATCGGCATAATAAAGGGAAATCCCGCCGTTTTGTATGCAGGTCACGGTATGCCCATCAACCTGTGTCTTTGTAATCGTAATATCCGTATTGGTTATCTGTTCATCCAATTCAGTATCGAAAGACAGGGTCATAGCAGATTCCGGTCTATTAGCAAATTCCTGTAAAAGCTCATAGGCGTTCGCAGCAGTCCCTATTTTGATAGCAGCAAATGCGCCGATTACGATGATTGCTGCAAGAACAACCGCCAGTATGACAACCCACCATTTTTTCCTTTTGCCTGTGGACTTTTTCTTAGAAACGGGAGCAGGAAGCGATTGCCCCCCTGTGCCTGTTTGTTTGACCGGTGCTCTCTTTTTCTTTTTGCGCAGTTTCCTTATTACAAGAATCAGAATGGTAAGCAGAACCAAAATTCCAAGCCCAATCAAAAGCCACATAAGCCATATGCTGATGCCAGGAACAATGGCCACTTCTGTCTCTGCTGTTGAAACGGAAAACACAAGATAACTGCCAAAGGTAGTATAGTCCACTTTCTCCCACTGTCCATCCTGTTTCACATACACACAGTAGCCTTCCGTGGTTTCCTCAGGAGAAAGATAGCGAACTTTATAACTGTCCTGTGAAGCGTCAGAGCAGGAAAGATTCCACTGTTCTGTTGCTTTTTTTCCATGAATCCATTCTGTTTCTTCTATACTGGAAACGGTCAGGTCTGCTTTCTCGTCAAAATTGCCGTCCATCAGGAATACCGGACGTCCGCTTTCCCGAATAGTCTGTGACGGGAGAGTCAGCACATAGCGCTTGTATTCCGCAGTCACAGTTTTATCAAAATGAAGTTCTGTCAAATCATCCGTATCCCAGGAAGCATAATAACCATCTTTTACAGGAATCTCAGGAAAAACATCGTCACCAAAGGACTCTCCATAGGAAAAGGATTGAGATTTGATTTCCTCATCCTCCACAAGAAAACGCAAGGTAAACTGTGTCATTTTTTCCGGAAGGCCTTTCACCTGAGCAAATTTTTCAAAGGAAAGAGGCTCTGCTTTGCCAGCATAGCTGATTCGGCCAAGACCTGCAAGGGTATCGGATACATAGTAATTTTCGGTGAATTTTCCGTCTTCCGTGCCGGAGACAGCGCCGGAATACCGTCCGGACTCCGGGATATCCACCAGTGTGTAGCAGCCGGACACCACAGTGTTTTTCTCACTGGCGCCCACAACACCGCCAATATAGTCTCCGCCCGAAAGCGTACATTTCACAAAGCAGTTTCGGATGGTCGCCCGGGAGAGTCCGGCAACGCCGCCCACATAATCCCCGCTGGAGCTTTCGATCGTTCCATAGCTCTCACAGGTTTTGACAGCGCCCAGATCCATCCGGCCCACGATACCGCCGGCATAATTTTTCTTTGCAGAAACATTTCCCTCATTGGTACAATCCGTGACAACTGCTAACGTCTTGTATTGAAAATTAAGGGAACGAGTCCCATCCTTGGTCAGGTCGTCCTCCGGGTCAAAATCATACTCCACAGACATGGAGCCTACGATTCCTGCTACATTTACATCTCCGAATACTTCTCCGCTGTTTGTCGCTCCGTGGATTTTTCCCGAGTCCGCCTCGCCAGCATCCTCATCGGAAATGTCCGCAAAGGAATCCGCTGCGTCCTTTCCCTTTGTTTCCTCCATCTGCTGCTGTAAAAGATCGATAATCACCTGCATCTGTTTATTGATGGCGTTAAAATCGCTGATAAGGGTGTCGGAGGAAGAGGAGATACTGCCTTGAAGCCCGGAAGCACTGTCCAACACCTGAGAAAGCGCGGTGTCCAGGGTGTCCCCCTGAGAGGTTACACTGCTGTCTACCGGTGTAAAGGAGATAGCAGGCTCTTCTGCAAGCGTCGATAGGATAGCTGTAATCTGGTCGGAAACGGTTCCCATGGAGGACATTCCCTGATTCAGGTTATCCATCGCCGGTGTCAGAAGATCGAGAGCTTCGTTGCCCTGACTCCCCATATCTTTCAGTTTTTCTTTCGCGTTTTTTCCGTGGGTAATCGCACTTTCCAGTGAAGTCTTTGCATTTTGCGCTTCTGACTTTGCAGCGCTTAATTCATCCCGGATGTTTTTAATGATGTCAATGATGTTTTTATCATCCACAGCTGGTTTTGCAATCTCCAGGGCAGAACGAATGTGAGATTCACAGTTTTTTACATGGGTTGCTGCATCCTTCAGATCTTTGGAAGCCTGCTGCAATTCCGCAGCGGCGGATTCTCCCTGTTCTCCGGTTTTCTTCGCTGCTTCGGCAGCCTGTGCCAGCAAAGAGGAGGCATTTTCCAGAATTTCAACAGCGTTGCTGGTATCATCCAGGATTGGTTCCGATTCACTGATAACCCAGGATATCCGGGCAGCAATGTCATCAATTTGCTGGATATTTTCATTGCCCCAGTCGGTAATTGCACTGCTGAGGCCGCTTACCGCATCCTTTGCGGTATTAATGTTGGAAATCAGACTGCTGATATTCCCGGAAAGGGCGTCAGAACTGGTCTGTGCATCTGTAATGGCCTGATTGGCAAGGTTCTGCAAAGTATCCAGCTCTTCCCAGAGTTGATCCAACAGATCTTTGTCATACCGCAGCGTAACTTGAGGCTCCAGTTGCCCTGCAATACCGCCCACATCCTTGCGGCCATTAACCGTTCCGGTGTTTTTGCAGCCGTCCAGATAGCCGGATTGCCGTCCTACAATACCGCCCACGTTATATCCCATATGCTCATAACCGACATTTCCTGCGTTTTCACAGCTTTGGATGACACCGTTGGAAAAACCGGCAATACCGCCAATATCAGTGCCAGCAGGGACGCTCTCTGTGGTTCCCAGCAGAGAAATATCTGAAAAATCCGCAGACACTTCCACTGCTGTGGTGTTGATTTCACCGTGATTTTCACATTGGATTAAGCTGCCGGTGTTCTGACCTGCAATACCGCCTACATAATGCTCGCCGGTAACGGTTCCCTGAAATTGACAGTTAATCATTTGACCGGTGGTTTCATTGATGCCCACCAAGCCGCCTACGGAAACGGTACCTCGAATGGTGCCTTCAAAGGAGCATCCGCTGATTTTTCCATAGTTTTTCCCCGCAAGTCCGCCGATGGTGTCGCCATCTCCGCTGGGAGTCACCTGACCCACTACTGCCAGACCGTTAATTACCGCGCTGGCCTGTAGGGTATCGAAAAGTCCTGCTCTGGAATCTTCCTCATCCAGAGACAAACCGCTGATGGAGTGATGATTTCCTTCGAAGGTGCCGCCAAAGGTGGGGATCGGTAAAAATTCGTCGGCTGTCTCGTCCAGTGTCAAATTGTTATCCAAAATAACGGTTTTGCCTTGAGACCAGGTGTCCAGCCGGCAGTTTTCTGCCAGTTCCTTCAGGTCATCTTGTGTCTTGATATGGATGGTATTGCCATCAGCTTCCTGTGCAAATACAAATACCGGGCATAGGAGCGTCATACAAAGGAGCAAGGACAGGAAGGCGGCAGTTCCTCTTTTTATTCTGTCTTTCCAGTTATGTTGTCTCATCTTCATCACCCTCCTCTAAAGCCGAGCCAGAAATCAGGTTCAGGTCTACATCTCCATCGACTATTGCATGCATGGTTCCGCTGATCGTTCCGTGAATCTCACCGCGCACCATACCATCCACTTTGACACGTCCATGACTGGTGTGTTTTTTCGAAATATTGGGCATGGAGAAGGAAGTTTTATCTACGACCTTTCCGCCAATCAACAAAATCTGCGGCAGGACAAACATAACAAGAAGAATGGAAATGATGGTACCGCGGCCCAGGTTTTGACCGATACCGGTAATGGAAGCCGTGGAAGTCATCAAACCGATAAGGATTCCGGCCACTGCCAGAATCGTGCCGGAGGTAATGATTGTCGGAAACGCGAAATTCATGGCCTCGATGATGGCGTCCCTGTGGTGCATCTGTTCTTTCAGTTCCTGATATCGGTTAGCAACCACGATAGCGTAGTCGATGTTGGCGCCCATTTGAATGGAGCTGACCACCAGATAGCTCATAAAGAACAACGGTTGATTTAAAATGTACGGAATAGAGAAGTTGATCCAAATACTGCCCTGAATCACCAGAATCAGCAGCACCGGCATACCTGCTGACTTGAAGGTAAACAGCAGTACTACTAATACGATCAGAATAGATACCACACTGACCACCGTATTATCGAGAGAGAAGGATTTCTGGAAATCATATTCTGTGGTGGAATTGCCGGCAATGTAGACGGACTGATCTGGATAATACTTCTGTGCAATCTCATGAATTGTATCGATAAAAGCATAGGTTTCCTCGCCGCTTTCCGGCAGCGTGAGGTAAACCAGCATTCGGCTGTATTCTGTACCCTGCAGCTGCTCTTTTGCTGCTGTCATCTGGGTATAGGCCTCATCAAGCATTTTGGTCTGTTCCTCATTCAGTGTTACGATACCGGAATCCACCTGTTCACAGACAAAGAGGAACATATCGATCAATGGAACCTCATAGCTATCCAAATTACCCAGAATCTGTCCATATTCTTCCTGTTGGGCCGCATATGCCGCGTAAACGACTTCTGCTACTTCATAATCCAGCCCGGCAAGCTCTGCAAATTCCCGGGGCGTTAGCTGGTCGGCCAGCGTATAGCCGTCCATGGCCTCTACATTGGCAATGCCCATGGCGGAATCCACCTCGTCATACTGTTCCAGCTCCGAGAGAATGGCCGCTTCCTTTTCATAGTTTCCGGCAGGAACCATGAGAGCCAGCATATTGGTAGAAGAAAAGTTATCGTCAATCATGTTTTTCGCAATCTGCGTCTCATTCAGCACAGGGGTTTCCAGAGAACTTTCTCCATATGCATAAGGGCATTTCTGGGAAAGAGGGAACGCCACAACAATGACCACCGCAAAAATGATAGGGACAATAAATCGGGTCTTGTAGGCGAATTTTCCTACAAAGGGAATCTTCGGCACAAAATTGCGGTGTTCCGTTCGATCCATCAGCGGGCCAAACAGCATCAAAAGCCCCGGCATCACAACAAAGACGGACAACAGGGCGAACATGATGGACTTAATCAGACAGATTGCCATGTCGGAACCAATCTTAAACTGCATGAACATCATGGCAATCAGGCCGCCGACGGTAGTCAGGCTGCTGGCTCCAATTTCTGGAATTGCCTTGCTCAGCGCTACAATAACGGCTTCTCGGATGGGAAGCGTCTGATGCTCCTCCTTATACCGATTACAGAAGATGATTGCATAGTCCAGCGACAAAGCCAGCTGCAGGATACTGGTAACAGAATTGGAAACAAAGGAGATCTCACCCAATAAGAAGTTTGTTCCCAGGTTCATAATCATGGCCACGACAAAAGTCAGAATCAGTACGGGGACTTCTGCATAGGTTTGAGAGGTAAACAATAGGACCAAAACGATGATGATGGCCACATAGACCATGATCACGCTGACTTCGCTGTCAATGGCCTCCTGTTCCGCATTGCCAAGATCGGTGGAGACATAGACGTCATAAGCGGAAAGTGCCGATTTAATTTCTTCCAGTGAGGTGAGACAGTCATCATTCGACTGGTCGTAGTCAAAAGTGACGGTATACAGGGCGGAATCATTGTTATAATGATCTTCTGTATTGTCATATTCCACACTTCGTACGCCTTTGATCCCAGCAATCTGATCTTTCAGTTCTTCGGCCTGTTCCTGCGAGATATTCGCAACCATAACCTGTGCACTGCCAAAAGTGGTGAACTGATCCTCCATGATGTCCAATGCCTGTCTGGTTCCAGAATTCTCCGGAAGGTAAGCAGAAAGTTCACTTTCCACTTCCACCCAATTTCGAGAGAAGGCCGAAAAAATCAGCATGATGATGGTGAGCAGAAAAAACAAATTCCGCTTGTCTACAATGAAGGTGGCTAGCTTTGTCATAAAGCTGTTGCCCCGCTTCTCTTTATTCTCCGCCATTTTCTGTATTCCCACCTTTCATATCGGCCTCTTTTTCTCCGTGCCACTTCATCATATTCCGGCCATTTTGCAAAGTTCCGGTGATGGTATCCCCCTGTATTTCCAATCTGGAAACGCAGGAAAGATCACTGATTTGTGTGTGTAAATAATGAGAAAGCCGAATCGAATGTTCTCCGGTCCATTCACCGGAAACCGGATTTTCATAACCGAGCAGGGTAATTGTACCTTTCAGGAGCTCATTCCGATCTTCCAGCCGAAGGATTCCTTCTCTTGGACCGAGCTGGCTCTCCAGTACAATTTTATACTGTTCCATCTGGTTTGCCTCCTTTTACGTTTTGCGGCATATACTTTTATACTCCATCATCCACCAGTCTTTCAAAGGACAAAACACTCCTCTGTGTCAAAATTTTGACACAGGAGGGTAATTTGACCGGTTGATTTTAAGAGAAAAATGATATACTTTATACTGTGGAGGTGTATACTTATGGACGAGAAAAATCCTTCCGTTTCTGAACAGACCAAACTACAACTGGCCGCTGCTTTGAAAACACTGATGGCTCAAAAGCCTATGGATAAAATCACAATTGCAGAGTTAACGAGTATTTGCAATATACGACGGCAGAGTTTTTACTATCATTTTGAAGACATCTATGATCTGCTGCGCTGGATGATCGAGAACGAGGCGATCTCTTTGCTGAGACAGCAGGAAGGAACTCTTTTATGGAAAGAGGGATTGCTCCAGCTGTTTCGCTATTTGGAGGAAAACAGAGCTGTATGCCTGTGTGCGCTGAAATCTGTGGGCCGCGATCATCTGCGCCGTTTCTTTGAAGCGGATATCTATGCGATTATCCATCGAACCATAGAGCAACTGTGTGAAAATATCGGTGTGCGGAACAATCTCGAATCCTTTGTGGATGTGGAAATGCTGACGCACTTCTATGTGCTGGCACTGGCTGGCATGATGGAAAGCTGGCTGCTGGGAGAAATCGACCGGACACCGGAGCAGCTGGTTCAGTTTGCTGATGTGATTTTGAATGACCAGATCAACGGCGCTGCTGCCCGGACATGATGTAAAATGAAAACCAGCTCGCTGATTCTAGCAGTGGACTGATAAATCTGTTTCAAATGAGCGACACCGTCGGCAATGATGCTGACGGTGTCATTGTTTTATTCAGATACAGTGTGCTTTTCGCATAACAAATATAAAAGATCTTTCTGAATTTATTAGCAGGCTATAAGATGATGTAAACATCATAGCGATAACTTCTGTCTGAAATGAAATATAGGGATTTGTTTGACATTTGTTACGATTTCTGATATGATCATTTACAATTATTTGGTAATGTTCAATTTCTTATCGGTTGTCGATTGTTTTATATTTCTCTTAAAAAACTGTTTCCAAACGAAGTGTTTATCATATAAATAAAAATCAGGTTTCAGGATTTAAAAGATGCGCCAGGCGTGTTATGGAAAGCCATGTAAGAGTATTGATAAATTTTCTGTAACCGAAGTAAAATAAAAAGAAAAACAAATTTCTGTTGGAAATGGTGGCTGCGCTTTTTATCGGTTTCGGGTTTAATTGTGCTTTGTAGTAGGGTTGAAGGGCGACAGGACATTCAGTATCATGTCATGGAGGTAGAAGCAAATGCAGATTGATATGAAAGATAGTATCGCACAAGCGGCAAAAAACCTCGTGATCAATAAAGGAGTAAAAAAACTGACTGTAAAAGACATCGTGGACGAGTGCCATATTACCAGACAGGCATTTTATTATCACTTTGAGGATATCCCCGCTCTGTTTCGTTGGATACTGGATCGCAATTCCACACAAATCCTAACAGAGGCGCAAACAATGAAAAATGGGGAAGAAAAACTTCGTTATTTGTTTCTACTTGCAATCAATAGTCTTCCTTATATGAAGAAGGGATTGGAAACAAATTACGGGTACGAGCTTGAACAGATTCTGACGCAATATACCATGCATTTGTTTGAGCAAATTTGTGATGAAGAAGGTTTATATCGGAATTGTACCCGGTTTGACGTAAATTTGATTTTACGCTATCATTGTCAGGCAATCCTGGGGCTTTTACGAAACTGGACAGATGCAGATACCAAGAATTTGGATCAAATTGTTCATATAACTTATCAACTGATAACAGAGGGGATTTCTCCATTAGCATAATTCTAAATATTCAGAACTTAACAAAAACGCTGAAGTGTAAAGATTTTTTACACTTCAGCGTTTTTGTCTATACAACGGTACTTTTATGACAATTGAAGCCACAATTTCCGAAATCTATAATAATAACAGGAGGTGTTACGATGGCACACGAAATCCTTTCTGTAAAACTATGCCAACTGGATGACCGGCTGGGAAGACTGCACACCCGTATCCATATGAGTGAAACGGCAAATCATGACCGTTTACAGCAGGAAATTACCTCTCTGGAGCAGCAATGTACAGAGGTAGATGAAATGCTGAAAAAAAGCCTGTATCACTCTAAGGCTCGGATCGCGTCTGTATTAGCTCAAAACTATGGACAGATTGAAAAAACCATTCAAGAAACAGATGCACAGCTTCATACAATGGAGACAAATTGTCAGGATGACGAATCATATGTGGAAGAAAAAATACTACTAGCGGAATATGCACTTGACTTTGCACAACGGGCAGCAGATCGTGCATTGTTGATCTCATTGGAAGCCATTGATGCACAATTGGTATTGCAGCAGAAAGAAGGAAAAGATTTATGAAAGA
>ERZ1643250.3019-NODE-3019-length-11950-cov-4.579992_pt1 | contig 11950 bp, 8 predicted proteins | sample MGYA00579262_ERZ1643250 | MGnify/ENA primary metagenome ERZ1643250 (study PRJEB29033, sample SAMEA4952265) | chicken gut metagenome | biome: Broiler Chicken; feature: Gastrointestinal Tract; material: Caecum | place: Ireland | collected 2018 | study: Broiler...
CAAAACTCTGAATTCCAAATTAATCGAGATGGAAATCGAAGGCTGGAAAATCGATGGAATCGTCTCTTTTGGACTTACCATCGCCTATCTCACCCCGCTTTTCGTCCGCTATCATATTTTCCCCGGTCTTAGCCCTCTTCTGCCCTATCTGGACCAGATTTTTACCATCCTGCTCTCTGTCTATATGATTCGTGAACCTGCCTCCAACGTCATGAATTCCATCCGTGATCTCTGTCTGATTCCCCCGGAGGAGAAAACTGTGGAAGAAATCAAAGAGACTCTGGAACCTTATCTTGCTGATCTGGACTACGACCATCTCTACTACGAGATTGTCAGAACCGGAAGAAAACTCTGGATCAGCGCCTACATAAAACCCAATAAAAAAGTTCTGTATCTTCCGCGATTAAGAGAGATTCAGGAAAAATGTGTGGAAGCACTGGGGCAGAAATGGGACGATTACTACTTTGAGCTCCTTCCGGATGTAGAATACAAGGAAGAAGAAATTTCCACCCGAATTTGAAAGTACTTTCATTTTCTCTGTATATTTTCTCAAAAACTTCTCTTCTATCTTATTAGATTTGTATATATTTCCATAAGTTACTGAAGTACTTTCTTTCATTTGATAACGTATTGAAATTATTTTCAACAGCGAGTATACTTTTTCTATCTTAAAACGTATGTTGATCAGTATAAGAGTAGAAAGGGAATGCTTTATGAAACGGTATCTATGCATTGACATCGGAGGAACTTCTATTAAATACGGCGTAATTCAGGAAGATCTCACATTTCTCAACTCAGATGAGCTTCCCACCGAGGCTCAGACTTATGGCGGACCGGGAATCATTCAGAAAATCTGTGACATTGGACAAAAGCTTCTGAAAGACGATTCCATTGCGGGGATCTGCATCTCAACTGCAGGGATGGTGGATTGTTCCACCGGCTCCATCACCTATGCCGCCCCGCTGATTCCCAATTACACAGGCACTCCCATTAAACAGATTATGGAAGAACGGTTCCATCTTCCCTGTGAAGTGGAAAATGATGTGAACTGTGCCGGTCTCGCTGAACATTTCGCAGGCGCGTCCAAAGGATGCCGGATCAGCCTGTGCCTGACCATCGGAACCGGAATTGGCGGCTCCATCGTCATCGATGATAAAATTTTCCACGGTTTCTCCGGAAGCGGAGCTGAAGTGGGATATATGCATCTTCCCGGCGGACAATTCCAGGATCTCGGTGCAAGCAGCATCCTGGTTAAAAAAGTAGCCGCTGCCAAACAGGTATCCCCCGACTCTATCAATGGAAAATATGTCTTCGAACAGGCCAAAGCCGGTGACGCTGACTGCCTGAAGGCTATCGATGAAATGACCAATATTCTTGGAATGGGAATTGCGAACATCTGCTATGTTCTGAATCCGGAGATTGTGGTTCTCGGAGGCGGCATTATGGCGCAAAAAGAATTTCTCTATGACCGTATCCGTTCCTCCATAGACCGCTACCTGATTCCTTCGGTTGCTTCTAAGACAAAACTTGCCTTTGCACAGAATCAGAATCAGGCAGGAATGCTGGGAGCTTATTTCCATTTTCGTTCTCTGCACTCCTGATATCCTGTCACTGCCGCATACTGTTCGGCATTCAGGAATACCTGGAAAGGTAATTTTGGGAATATGAGGTGTTGTAGGATATGGAAAACTATGAAAAATCAGTCATCCCTTTGATCGAATCAATCTATGCCAACCTGACTCCTCTTGAAAAGACGATCGCAGATTTTTTCATAAAGAACAGGGAAGAAATGGATTTTTCTTCTAAGTGTGTTTCCAGACGTCTTTATGTGTCAGAGGCATCCCTCTCCCGCTTTTCAAAAAAATGCGGTTTCAAAGGGTACCGGGAATTTCTCTTTTATTACAGGCAGGGATTCTCCTCTGAGACTCACATGAACACGGACGACCAGACAAAACTGGTCCTGAACACTTACCAGGAACTGCTGAATAAATCCTACTCTCTGGTGGACTTAGCCCAGATGGAGCGGATTATCCAGATTCTCACCACCAAAAAGAGGATTTATGTCTATGGCCGCGGCAGTTCCGGTCTGGCTGCCGAGGAAATGCGTTTCCGGTTCATGCGGATCGGACTGAATATTGTGGCCGTCACAGACAATGAGATCATGCAGATGAATACCGTCGTCATCTCAGAGGACTGTGCCGTAATCGGGATATCCATCAGCGGAAAAACCATGGAAGTCATCAACTCCCTGAGAGACTCCAAAAAGCAGGGTGCCGCCACCATTCTGATGACTTCCTGCCAGGATCGCTCTTTTCAGGATTTCTGTGATGAGATCCTTTTATTCGCCGTAAAGGAACACCTGGAAAACGGAAAAGCAATCTCTCCGCAGTTTCCCATTCTGGTCATGCTGGACCTGCTCTATTCCCGCCTCCTTCAGGCGGATAAATACCGCCGGGAGGCACTTCATGAATACACATTAAATGTGATCAGTCCCGATCGCAAGTAAGCAGACAGGCTGATGCCGGAATATGTAAAAACATTCCATGCATCAGCCTGTTTTTCATTTATTCTTCACTGTCCGTATCACTGGCAGTTGTCTCTTCTTTGAAAGTATAACTGTCATTGCTGGTCACTTTCAGCTTACGGATATTCCGGTTGTTCTCCTGAATATCAGCTTCCTCTCTCCAGCCTTCAATTGTCTCATCATAGAGATCCTGCTTTCTCTCAGAGATGATGGTATCTTTCTGATTCTCTGTCTCCTCTTCGTTGAAGGCCTGATCCAGACGTACGATATAATAACTTCCGTCATCTTCCACCAGAGAAGAATTCACTTCCCCATCCTGAAGTCCGCTGACAGCTTCTTTCAGCGCATCCGGCACTGTGGTGTCCTCTTCATCATTTGTAGAATAACTTCTGGTGGATGCACTCAAATCTTCATCCACAGACTTGGCGATGGCGTCCATGTCAGCGTCCGCGGAAGCCAGTACCTGATCCAGGATCTGCTGCGCCTTCGTCTTCGCATCCACAGTTTCCTCTGTGTCAGAATTCTCTGCTTCCTCTCCCTCGCTGTCCTGTGCATCTTGCGTCTCAGCAGAATCCTCACTGTTCTCCTGAACCTGAATATAGGTGATCGTTGTCTGGGCTGCCTCTTCATCTGATACTTCTGTATCCACATCATCTTTGATCGGATCCTGCATCTTCTGGTAGTACGTTGTCAACTCCAGAAAATGCTCAATATCCTCCTGAGTCACTGCCAGCCTCTCCTGTGTCTGCGCGTCATTGTCCTCCATAAACTGCGCCGCGGCTTCCTGGATCTTCTTGGTATCCTCATCCGTGACTGTCACATCGTACTCCTTGGCATGCTGCTTTAGCAAACACATATCCTCCAGCTGCGTCAGCGCGTCCTCACGCAGAGAATCGCCGTAAGTAGTTTTCTTATCCTCATCTTCCACTTCGTCCCACATGGAGCTGGCATCCATTCCCATCATGCTCATATACAGCTGACTTGTCTGTGCCTGCTGAAAACGTGTGTAAAAGCTCAGCATTCCCATGGAAATACTCTCATCATCCACAGTGGCTGCTGTCTGGCTTCCATCTATCTTACCGCATCCAGTCACAGTCATCGCCATGGCTCCCACCAAAACTGCGGCAATTATTCTGTTTTTATTCTTGTCCATTTTGTCCTCCCATAACTTCTTACTACCTTATGAGTATATACGTTTTTTCGAGTCCGTGCAAGCCAGAAAATTCAAACCTGCTTCGCAGTTTCGGCATAATCCTGTGCCAGCTGATCCAGACGTTCCACCAGTTTCTGGATTCCCGAAATTCCCTCACCCTGGAGCTGAAACAGAAAATAAGGCCTCTCCTCGGCTTTAAACTGAAGCCTCCTTCCATACTCCTGCAAAAGAACCGGAATCCCTGCCACATCAATTTTTGCCTTCTCATACAGGGTCAGACGTATCTGCGCGCCCCGCTGTTTCACTTCTCTCAAATAAGCTCTGTGTGCCATCGCTTTCAGAACCGCAATCGCCAGAAGGTTCATCACCGCCTTCGGCGGTTCTCCAAAACGATCCAGCAGCTCTTCCAGCATATCTTCGTACTCTTCCTGGTTCTCAATCCCGGCAATCCGTTTATAGATATCCAGCTTCTGAAATTCATTTGCAATGTATGAATTCGGAATATAGGCATCCATATTCAGGTCGATCGTTGTCTCGAAGTCCTCCATCACAGCGATTCCCTTCGCTTCCTTCACTGCCTCATTGAGCATCTTACAGTACAAATCATAGCCCACTGCCTGCATATGACCATGCTGCTGCGCTCCCAGCAGATTTCCGGCGCCGCGCAGTTCCAGATCTCTCATAGCAATCTTAAACCCGCTTCCCAGATCCGTAAACTCACGGATCGCTGACAGACGCTTCTCAGCAGTCTCTTTCAGCACAGAATTTTTCCGGTACATCAAAAACGCATAGGCAGTCCGGTTGGATCTTCCGATCCGTCCCCGCAGCTGGTAAAGCTGTGAGAGGCCGTAACGGTCTGAGTCATGAATAATCATGGTATTCACATTGGAGATGTCCAGCCCCGTCTCAATGATGGTGGTGGACACCAGCACATCCAACTCTCCATTTATGAACTCGTACATGACTTTCTCCAGCTCCCGCTCACTCATCTGCCCGTGGGCATACCCTACCTGCACTTCCGGCATCAGTCTGGACAGCCTGCCTGCCACCTCCGCAATGTCATTGACACGATTATAGACATAATAGACCTGCCCGCCTCTTTTCAGCTCCCGGCTGATAGCCTCACGCACCGTCTCCTCATCATACTCCATCACATAAGTCTGAATCGGCACCCGATCCATAGGCGGTTCTTCCAGCACACTCATATCCCGGATTCCGATCAGGCTCATGTGCAGCGTTCTCGGAATCGGCGTTGCGGTCAAAGTCAGAACATCCACATTATTCTTCAGTTTCTTGATTTTTTCTTTGTGTGTCACACCAAATCTCTGTTCCTCATCGATGATCAACAGCCCGAGATCTTTGTATTCCACATCCTTGGAGAGCACCCTGTGGGTGCCAATCACCACATCCACCCATCCCTTTTTCAGCCCCTCCAAAGTTTTCTTCTGTTCCGCGGCAGTCCGGAAACGGCACATCAGGTCTACACGAACCGGAAAATCCTTCATGCGCTGTGTAAATGTATTGTAATGCTGCTGGGCTAGGATCGTCGTGGGAACCAGATAGACCACCTGCTTTCCCTCCTGTATCGCCTTAAAGGCCGCCCGCAGCGCTATCTCAGTCTTTCCGTATCCCACATCCCCGCAGATCAGACGGTCCATAATCTTTGGACTCTCCATATCCCGCTTGGTATCCTCGATAGCCTGAAGCTGATCCTCTGTCTCTTCATAAGGAAACATTTCTTCGAATTCCTTCTGCCAGACAGTATCTTTCCCGTACACGTACCCTTCTTTTTCCTGCCGGGCAGCATACAGTTTGACCAGATCCTGGGCAATGTCCCTGACCGCGCCCCGGACTTTCGTCTTCGTGCGGTTCCACTCCTGCGTTCCCAGCTTGTTCAGCTTGGGAGGCTTTGCGTCCTGACCTGCGTATTTCTGCAGAAGATCCAGCTGAGTGGCAAGAATGTAGAGGTTGCTTCCATCCCGGTATTCAATCTTAATGTAATCCTTGACAACCTTATCCACTTCCACTTTCTCAATGCCCCGGTAGATACCCAGACCATGATTCTCATGAACCACATAGTCCCCCACCGTCAGTTCTGAGAAATCCTGAATTCTCTGTCCGGAATACTGCTTCTTCTTCCGCCGCTTCTTCTGCTCTTTTCCGAAAATATCAGATTCCGTGATGAGGACAAACTTCACCAGAGGATATTCAAACCCCCGGTGAGCATGGCCATAGACCACCATAATCTCACCCGGCTGAATTCTCCGGCTGTAATCCTCACTGTAGAAGCTGCCCAGCCCTTCATCCATCAGATCCTGGGCAAGGCGTTTTGCCCTGGTTCTGGACCCGGACAGAAGTGTCACCCGATATCCTTCTTTTTTCCATTTTTTCAGATCCTTGACCAGTAGTTCAAAGCTATTATTATAGGAACTGACCGTCTTAACCGTCAGCTCAAACCGTTCCCGAATCTTCCAGAAATCTTTACCAGGCTCCAGCATGCACAGAGCTGCCCCGTGGTATTGATTCAGCTTCCGGCACAGGCGTCCAACCTCAAACAGAAGACTGTCTGCCAGAGGACGATCTCCTTTCTCCAGCCGGTTTTTCTGACTCTGGCGGAATTCTTCTTCCACTTCCTGCCCCTTCTCCACTATACGGTTAGGTTCATCCAGAATCAAAAGAGTCTTCTCCTGCGGAAAATAATCAGCAAAAGATACCATTCCCTCTTCCCCGAGACGTTCCGCCGCCGGATAAATGGTAATCTTTTCCAGATTTTCAATGGATCTTTGACTGTATGCGTCAAAACTTCGAATCGAATCCACTTCGTCTCCCCACATCTCAATCCGCCAGGGATTCTCCTCTGTGAGAGAATAGACATCCAGGATTCCTCCCCTCACCGCAAACTGACCGGAACTTTCCACCTGAGAGACTCTCTCATAGCCCAGCCAGGAAAGCCTTCTCTCCAGCTCTTCCAGATCTATGGTGCTTCCCGCTTCCAGATGAATCAGATTCTCATAGATCGATTTCAAAGGAATCAGGCAATCCATACATCCATCCACACTGGTCACAACGGTGACTTCTTCCTGTTCCAACATGGAACGTATCACCTGCATTCTCTGCTTGATCAGAAGATTCCCGTGAATATCCGCCTGGAAAAACAGAAGGTCTTTGGCTGGATAATAGCAGACATTTCTGTCGTAAAAACGATAATCCTCATAAAGTTGTTTTGCCCTCTGTTCATCTGGTGCCAGGATCAGCCGATATGGAAAAAGCCCAGAAAGCCCATAAATAAAATGAGCTTTCTGGGATTCCACACATCCTGCCACCTGAACAAGGCCCTCATTGCGGCAGATTCTGCTGCTGATCTCATCAAATTCCGCCAACTCCCGCAATGGTTCGATAAATGCTTCCATCGAAATTACCCCTCTTCCATTGTCCGCTTACGATTATATTCATTCATAGCTGCGTCCACACCATCTGTCAGAATCTTTTCCACCGCCGAGGCCGCAAGAGAAATCGCCTCGTCCACAGCCTTTCGCTCCTTGTCTGTGAAACGACTCAGAACATGATCTGCCAGGTCCCAATCCTTTGGCTTTGCTCCCACACCGATACGAACCCGTATGAAATTCTGTGTCCCGAGTCTGGCAATAATATCCTTGATCCCATTGTGCCCGCCTGCACTGCCTTTTTTCCGGATTCGAATCTGTCCCGGCTCCAGATCAATATCATCGTAGATGACAATCAGTTCCTTCTCCGGATCAATCTTGAAATAGTCCGCAAGGCCGCGCACCGCCTCTCCACTCAAATTCATATATGTGAGAGGTTTCAGCAATATGACTTTCTCCCCCGCAATCATCCCTTTACCATACATTCCCTTGCAGCGAACTCCGGACTGGGGAACCTGATGTCTCTCCACCAGCAGGTCTATGGTATCAAATCCTATGTTATGGCGGGTATGTTCAAACTGTCTTCCTGGATTTCCCAGGCCTGCAATCAAATACATTTATCTCTTCTCCTGTCCGCTAATTAAAGTAAACCATCTCGTCCGCGAGAGGTTCCCCGGGAGTCACTTGCTGCGCGTAGAGTACCGGCCCGTAGCCATCGTAGGCTTTCACATTCTCCACCGCAATCTTCGCTGTCACATCCACCCACTCACCCACGGCCAGTTTGGGCGCATAGGAACTCTTGCACACAAATCCGATAAAAGTCGTGTCATCCGCACAGCAGGTCATAGCCATTCTGCCGGGTACGAAATATTTACTTCCCATTCCCTCCGGTTTCATCACTCTTCCTTTGAAGTGAACCACTTTTCCTTCATAGTTTTCCGGATGGTCCATGGCATCTACAAACCAGATTCCATAATCTTCCGGCAAAATTTCCACGATCGGCGCTTCCAGATCAAAAGGAAGTTCATCCTCAAAGATATCCAGCTCTCCTTCATCATCCTCAAAAATTACTTCTGCTCTCTGATTTGCCACCTTGATTCCGCGGCGGTAAGTTGCCAGGGGATCGCTTTCCTTGCACCGGTTAAACACTACCATCTCAGAGGTTCTCACCATATCCATAAAAATTGACTTCATATTGTTCATATAAAGCTGGAAAGTACTTGCGTCCACTGTGGTGATTTGCTGCGCCACACCCCAGCCTTTCGGAAGTTCCATCTGGAGAAATTTACTCACAAGCCACATTCCATTATATTCTATAATCACTCGCTCCGGCTGATACAAGACATCCATGGCAACCAGCCTCTCTGTGGTCAGCTCCTCTTCACTCTCCAGAATTTCAACCATGGTATTGCTCATTTTCAGAAGCTCAGGATCATACTCTTCCTCGCCTTCCTCACAGAGGATCAGAAGTGTTCTCCCCTCAATATAGAAGTAATCCTGACCAATTGTGAAATTCAAAAAAGAAGTCTTTCCGCTCTCCAGAAATCCTGTCATCAGATATATCGGTACTCTGATCTCGTCCATTCTATTCCTCCTATAATTCAAACAGCGCTTCCAGCCTGTCCTCTTTTAAATCTGAGCCAATGACACACAGGCGTCCCGTGTAATCTGCGGCTCCCTCCCGAATCTGTGTCTCCTCCGGAACCATATCAAAATAAATCCAGGTTCCATCTTCTGCCGGGAGCATTCCCTTTGCGCGGAGAACCACGCCAAATTCTTCACTGTGAGACAGCTGATCCAGCATATGTTCCAGCTTCTCCCGTGTATATTTCTTCACGGTCTCCCGACCCCAGCTGGTAAACACCTCATCCGCATGATGATGGTGATGATCATGGCCGCAATGATCATGATGATGGTCATGTTCATGTGCGTGGTGATGCTCATGTTCATGATCGTGGTCGTGTTCATGTGCGTGATGATGCTCATGTTCGTGATCGTGGTCATGATGATGCTCATGTTCGTGATCATGGCTGTGTACATGACCGCATTCCGGGCATACTTCCTCTGCCATCATCTCTTCCTGGAGAGACACCGGATGTTCCATCACTTCCAGAATTTTCTTTCCGTCCAGTTTTTCGATCGGAGTCGTGATGATCGCTGCACGCTCATTGACTTTTCGGAGCATCTCCATGCACTGTTCCGCTTTCTTCTCATCAATCAAGTCTGTCCTGCTTAAGATAATTGCCCCGGCATACTCCACCTGATTATTGAAAAATTCTCCGAAGTTTCTCATATACATTTTACATTTCTTGGCATCCACTACGGTAGTGTAAGAATTCAGAATCAGATCTGTCTCTTTTTGTACGCCCTGCACTGCCTTGATCACATCAGACAGTTTTCCCACTCCGGATGGCTCAATCAGAATCCGGTCCGGATGATACTGGCTGATCACTTCCTTCAGAGAAGCGCCGAAATCTCCCACAAGAGAACAGCAGATACAGCCAGAGTTCATCTCACGGATCTGAATACCCGCCTCTTTGAGAAAGCCTCCGTCAATGCCGATCTCACCAAACTCATTTTCAATCAGTACAACCTGCTCTTCTTTGAACGCTTCTTTCAAAAGTTTTTGGATTAAGGTTGTCTTTCCTGCTCCGAGAAAACCTGAAATAATATCTATCTTTGTCATTTTCTTACTCCCTTTCTTCCATTAGAAAATAACCAGCGATTTTAATAATCCCTGGCTCAAAAAACTAATTGGTATTATAGCACATCCCTTCTTAGAAGGAAAGCCCTCTTCCAGAGAAAAAACTGCTGTGCCCAAGGCACAGCAGTTTTTTCTTTTCCATTATCCGTTAATCATAAACTCCATCAGTTTCTGAATATCTTCCGGCTCGTAAGCCACCAATTCCAGCTCCGGAATCGTTCCGACCGTGAAAATATTCGCCAGGGAAACGTACTGACTCAGTTTGGATTTCAGATTCAGGCGGTCGCCTTCTCCTGTCACCAGCTCTACCTTGCCTTTGCAGCTGTCAATCACTTCAAACAGCTTATTCACATCAGTCACATTGGATACTTTCATTTTTGCTTTCTCCTTTCTGCCATCACAAATTTATATGATTCTAGTACAGGAAAACTCCAATTCCATAGGGTGCCAGCGGATAGCTGAAGGAATATTTCCGATTATCACAATCCTTCCTCTCCGCTTTATAGATGACCGGTTTCTCTAAAAGACCATTCTCATCCATAATCAGTTTGTAATTTTTCTTTTTCGGCACTCCCACCCGATAGTCATCTCTCTCCACAGGAGTGAAGCTGAGCACAAACAGCAGATTATTTCTCTTGGTGGGTGATTTTCTCACAAAACTGAAAATACTGCGATCCCCGTCATCGGCGTTGATCCACTCAAAACCTTCCCAGTCACCGTCACCTGCATACAAAGCCGGATAATGTTTGTAAATGGAGAGCAGATTCTTCACAAATTCCAGAAGCTTCTCATGGTTCTCCTCTCCCAACAGGTACCAATCCAGCTCCCTCGCCTCACTCCACTCACGAAGCTGTCCGAAATCCTGTCCCATAAATAATAATTTCTTGCCCGGGTGTCCGAACATATAGGTATATCCGACCTTCAAGTTCTTAAACTTATCGTCCGGATATCCCGGCATCTTGTTGAGCATAGAACACTTCAGGTGTACCACTTCGTCATGAGACAGCACCAAAATATATTTCTCACTGTACGCATAAGTCAGCGAGAAGGTCATCTTATTATGGTTATATTTCCGGAAATATGGATCCAATTTCATGTATTCCAGGAAATCGTTCATCCATCCCATATTCCACTTCAGAGCAAATCCCAGTCCGCCGTCTTCCACATCCCCGGTCACCTTCGGCCACGCTGTGGACTCCTCCGCAATCATCAGAGCGCCTGGATTTCTTCCCTGTACAACTGTATTCAAATGTTTGAAAAACTCGATTGCCTCAAGGTTCTCATTTCCGCCGTATTTATTGGCCACCCATTGACCGTCCTGCTTTCCATAATCCAGATACAGCATGGATGCCACGGCATCCACCCGCAGGCCGTCCACATGGAACTCCTCCACCCAGTAGAGAGCATTGGCAATCAAGAAGTTTGACACTTCGTTGCGTCCGTAATTAAAAATCTTTGTTCCCCAATCCGGATGTTCTCCCTGTCTCGGATCTGCGTGCTCGTACACTGCTGTCCCGTCAAATTCAGCCAGCCCGTGAGCGTCTTTCGGGAAATGTGCCGGAACCCAGTCCAGAATGACTCCAATCTTATTTCTGTGCAGGTAATCCACCAGATATTTGAAGTCCATCGGGCTTCCGTAGCGTGAAGTCGGAGCGTAATATCCGGTAACCTGATATCCCCAGGAACCGTCGAACGGGTGCTCTGCGATTCCCATCAGCTCCACATGGGTATAGCCCATCTCTTTTACATAGTCTGCCAATTCATGGGCAAGTTCTCTGTAATTATAAAATCCATCCGGATCTTCCTTCGTCTGCGCGTGTTTTTTCCAGGAACCCGGATGCACCTCATAAATTGCCATTGCATCCTTTTTCACATCAAAAGCCGCACGCTTTTTCAGCCAATTCTGATCCTTCCATGTAAAACCGCTGATATCAAAAACCTTTGACGCATTTCCCGGGCGGAGTTCTGACGCTGTGGCAAAAGGATCTGCCTTGTACAGCATCTCTCCATGCATACCAATAATAAAATATTTGTACAGCTGTCCCTCTGTGACATCCGGAATAAAGGCGGTATAAATTCCAATCGGCCCTATTTTTTTCATAGGATTCGCTTCCACATTCCAGTTGTTAAACTCTCCAACCACTGATACAGATTGGGCGTTTGGAGCCCAGACAGCAAAAAAGACC
>ERZ1643250.3020-NODE-3020-length-11944-cov-8.707461_pt1 | contig 11944 bp, 7 predicted proteins | sample MGYA00579262_ERZ1643250 | MGnify/ENA primary metagenome ERZ1643250 (study PRJEB29033, sample SAMEA4952265) | chicken gut metagenome | biome: Broiler Chicken; feature: Gastrointestinal Tract; material: Caecum | place: Ireland | collected 2018 | study: Broiler...
ATTATTATACCATATTCTTTTAAAAAAGAACAACAAAAGAGCCGCCCTTTTCGGGCGGCCCCAAAGGCTTTTTCATTGTTCGGTTTCGCTGTAACCTAAGTCCTCCGAATCGTCATGCTCGTCGTGTTCTTCAAAGCCGTCCCATTCCACTTCCGGTTCCTGTACGGCTTTCGGTTTCCAGCGGGGAATCAGAGCGGAAGCCAGCAGAGAGACAATGGGGACAGTCATCACCACACCGATACTGCCGGAAATTCCCTGCATGATTTCGATACAGATACTGCTGGAGTTGAGAATCTGATTCATGGGGAGGTCATAGGTGTAATTCAGTACCAGCAGGCTGAGAGAACCGCCTGCAAAGGCCAACACCAGCGTGTTAGACATGGTACCCATCATATCCTTACCCACGGAAATGCCGGAGCGGAACAGCTGCATGGGAGTGAGGCGGAGATTCTGGGTGTAAATTTCCGTGATGGTGGAGGAAATAGACATGGCCACATCCATGACGGCGCCCAGAGCAGAAATCAGGATTCCCGCAAAGAGCAGCTCGCCGATATTGACGTCGGCGTACTGGCTGATAAACAGCAGCTCTTCAATATTGCTCACATTATAACCGCCCACATCTGCCGCCGCGCCGAAAAGCCAGGCGGAAACGCCTGCCAGTACGACACCGGCCACGGTTCCCAGAACCGAGCAGAGGGTTTTGGCGGTAAAGCCGCCGATCAGATACATGGTGACCAGTGTGGTGACCAGTGTAATCAGCACCGCAGAGAAGAAAGGGGAGATGCCCTTATAGATCATGGGGATCATGAGGAAAAAGATGCAGATAAAGGTGAAAATCAGGCCAAGTGCAGATTTTGCGCCATTTTTGCCGCCGATGAGGCACAGAATCAGAAGAAATACGGCAACAAATCCCACCACAGGCAGAATGCGGTCCGGGCTGTACACCGTCACGGTGTGGGTATCTCCACTGACGCTGACAATGGCGATGACATCCCGCCCCGGATAGCATACAGCGCCGAAGAGATTGCCGTTGGGGCTGTTGGCCTCTACCGTCTGACCGGCCAGCTCGCCGGTTTTGATGTACAATTCTACGGCCTGATCGCCGTACCGGTTTCCATCTTCCTGCAGGTTGTCCTGTAAAATGGATACCACGGTGGCTTTCTCAAAAGACCGGCCTTCTGTGCCGACAATCTGCGCTTTGTCCACCTGATTATATTGCCACAGGAACAGGGCAAAGCCAATGGCCAGCAAACACAGGATTCCCCGGGCCAGCAGTTCTTTTCCAGTTACTTTTTGTTTGTTTCTCATGATGCACCCTCAAAAAACACAGGGCAGAAACGGTTTTCCGCTTCTGCCCCGGACTGTCAATGGTTATGAGCTTTGCGGTTCCTTAGCGGACGCTGCTCTTCTTCTTCTCGGTGTATACGACACCAGCCAGACCCAGGCCGGAGAGGGCAGCCAGTACGGCGAAGAACAGAGCGCTGTTATCACCGGTAGTGGGGTTGCTGTCGGGCTTCTCAGTGGCGTCGGGTTTTTCGGTAGCATCGGGCTTTTCAGTAGCATCCGGCTTCTCGGTGGGATCAGGTTTCTCAGTGGGATTGGGAGTTTCCTCTGCCAGAACCAGCTCAGCCTTGGCCTTGGCCAGATCTGCCACAGCCTGAGAAACCTCGGTGTCGGTGGCTTCTTTGTCAGCGGCCACTGCTTCGGCAGCCGTCAGAGCGGTTTCGAAAGCGGTCCAGGATTCAGCGGTATAGTCCTCTTTTACCAGCTTTTTGGCCTCTTCGATAGCAGCGTTCAGAGCGGTTTTGTCAGCGGACTTCACAATGGTGTAAATGGAGCTGTCGCCCAGCAGTTCGCCGGTGGTGACATCATAAGTAGCGATGGTGAAGGAGTTTTCGTCAACGGAAAGGACAGAGTAGGAAGGCGTCCAGGTCTGGTTCTTTTCTGCAATGAAGTCCTGCTGTCCTACTTCCAGCTCATAGAACTTGGAGCCGGTGGAGGAGTTGGTCTCCAGATACACGGTGCCTTCTGGATCGATAACGGTTCCGCCAACGACATCGCTGTTGATGACATAGCAGTTGTTCTGCTCCTGATACTCAGGATCGGTTTTGTAGTTGTTCTTGTCGTAAGCAGTGTGCTCTTTGCCGTCGCTGCTCAGCTGATAGGTGCGGGAATAGGTGTGGTCATGACCCTGGAGTACTACGTCGATGTCATACTCGTCCATGAGGGGGGTCAGCTGGGTACGCAGCACCATTCCGTCGGAATCCCAGTGGGGATCACCTGCACCGTAGATGTCCTGGTGGAACATCACTACTCTCCACTGTGCGTCGGGGTTCTCTTCCACAGCCTTCTTCATGACGGCCTCGTGGGAAGCACAGTTGTAGTTATTGGTGTCCAGAATGATGAACAGGGTGTTGCCATAGGTGTAATAGTAATCCGTACCGGCTACAGTAGCGCCCTCGGTGGAAAGACCGGAGTTGGGGTTATTGTAGTGGTCGCTGTAATTGGAGTTGCTGGAATCGTGGTTGCCGATGGTGGTGGACAGGGCATAATTCTGAAGAGCGGAAGGATTCAGGAAACCGGCATATTCATACTCATTTTTCGCAGTATTGACCTGATCTCCGGCGGTCATCAGGAAGTTGGTGTCCGGGTTGGCAGCCAGTGCGGTGTTCAGGGTGATGTTCCAGTTAAAAGCATCGTTACGGGCAGCCAGATAGCCGCTCATTTCATCGTTCTCGCTGGAAACCTGTCCCTTACATGCGCCGATCTGGGGATCGCCGAACAGCAGAGCCTTGAAGGAGTCGAAATCCTGAGTGGTGAACTGGATGGCCTCGCTCCACTCACCGTTCTGGAAGTACTGATAGTAGTAGGTGGTGTTCTCTTCCACGCCTTCTGCGGAAACCTTGGAAGCGTAATAGGCTTCGCCTTCTTCGGCGGAAGAAACGCTGACGCCGTCAGCGCTGATGTATTTGGGAGTCTCGTCCTGAGTGCCGGCAAATTCCACGGCATTCTTCATGTCCTCGGAGAGAGCCACGCGAATCTTGGGGGTTTCCTGAGTCTTGGAATACCAGCTGAAGTTCAGCTTGGTTTCATCGGCGCCAACAGTGATGGCCACTTTCTGATAATCGGTTTTGACGGTTTCCCATTCGGTTTTCCAGTTGGCCCATGCGCCGGACTCTGCCTGCTGGTTCATGGAAGCATCGTTCCAGTGCTCGGTAGCTGCAAATACGGACATTCCGGAGCTTGCCAGCATTGCCAGAGCCAGAAGGGTACATACCAGTTTCTTGCTTTTCTTCACATTCATCCTCTTCTCTCGTGCAGTGTTTGAATTTGTTCTTACAACCGGGATTATAGCAGTGAAGAAAAGTGCTTTCAAGGAACTTTACAGAAATCTTACATACTGTTACAGAAGTTTCTCAAAGACTATTCGGGTTCTACACAATTTCGTCTGTTATGTAAAAAAGGCGCTGCAAATGTTTCCATTTGCAACGCCTTTAAAAACGCATTTAATGATTAGGCCTGTGCGGCAGGAGCGTAAACGCTTTCATTCTTCTGCCAAAGGGCAAAAGCGATATTGGTGGAGTGATCTGCAATACGCTCCAGATTGGTAATCAGATCGTTGTAAATTGCACCGCCCTGTGCCGTACACAGACTCTGATTCAGACGGGAAACATGATTTTCTTTGCAGGTCTTTGCCATATCGTCGATGGAGTCTTCCGTGGAATTGATCTTATAAGCAAGGTCAAAGTCCATTTTCCGCTCCTGGAAAAGACGGCAGGAATCATCCAGTACGCTAATAACCTTATCCTGCATCTGATGCAGCTCCTGAAGAGCCTGCTCACTGAAAGTGGTCTTGGTGGTTTGCAGCTGAATTGCCTGTTCCGCGATGTTCTCGCCGTGGTCTCCGATTCTTTCAAAGTCGCTGACCACATGGAACAGTGCGCCCACCAGTTTTCGGTCGTTGTCTTCCAATTCCAGCGAATTGATTTTGACCAGATATTCGGTAATATTGGTGTTGAGGAAGTTCAACACTTCTTCGTTGTCTTCCAGTTCTTTCATTTTTTCCACATTGCCGGTAAACAGCATGTCCATGGCCATCAGATAGTTTTTGCGAGCCAGGTCACCCATACGGGCAACTTCTTTCAGCACCTGTGCCACAGCGATGGGAGGAGTTTTCAGAATACGGGCATCCAGGAACTTGAGGGATTTGGCTTCCCGCTTTTCGTCCTCGCCGGGAATCACGATGCAGGCCAGCTTGACCAGATAATCGCTGAGGGGCAGCAGAATGGCAGTGGTCACCACATTAAAGGTGATGTGCACAATGGAAATCTGCATGAGGATATTGTCGGGTGCTGCCATTTTGATCCAGCTGATAAAGGGAGTGAAAAGGCTGATGCAGATAAACAGGGTTGCACCGATGATGTTGAACAGCAGGTGCACGGTAGCGGTCCGCTTTGCGGTGCGGTTGGTTCCGATACAGGAAAGCACAGCGGTCACACAGGTACCGATGTTCTGACCGAAAATGACGAAGACAGCGGATTCAATGGGTACTACACCCTGTCCGGCAAGAGCCATCAGTACGCCCACAGAAGCAGAGGAGCTCTGAATGATAGCGGTGAATACCAGACCAATGAGAACGCCAATCAGCGGATTGGAGAAGGTGGACATCATGTCCTTAAACATCTGGGACTCGCTCAGAGGAGCCAGTGCATCGCCCATGTTGGTCATACCCATAAACAGGATACCAAAACCGGCGATAATCTGTCCCACATGCTTATAGCTGGTTTTCTTGATGAACATGATCATGACCACACCGATAAAAATGGCAATCGGCGCCAGATCATTGAGCTTGATGGCGATCAGCAGGCCGGTGACGGTAGTGCCGATGTTGGCGCCCATAATCACACCCGTAGCCTGCGCCAGCGTCATCAGACCGGCGTTAACGAAGCCCACCACCATAACGGTTGTGGAAGAGGAGCTCTGAATAATCATGGTAACGATCAGACCGACCAGCGCACCCATGTACTTATTCCGGGTGAGCTTTTCCACGATCTTTTTCAGCCTGCTGCCTGCTGCCATCTCGAGGCCGTCGCCCATCAGCTTCATGCCGTACAGGAACAGACCAAGACCGCCCAGAAGCATCATGACTTCTGAAATTTGCATGTTGAATCATTCCCCACATTCTTTTTCTTTTGACTTATTCATTTTTTCACAAAACCAATAGTAACTAAGAAATTCATAGTTATTATTGATCTGCTGTCGTTTGGTTTGTGCAAACGACATTCATATCATAGTACTTTTACAGAGAATTTACAAGAATCTTTGAATAACTTTTTAAATGTAAAATCTGTTTTGGAGAATTGGGTAAAAAAGGAAGAAAACATGCACATGCTGATGGATAATATATCTATATTATTTCATTATTCACTATTGTTTTAATAGCTTCATCGTCTGCCTTGTCGTCGAGGGTGACGTATATGCGGGAGCAGGCGGTTTCCCGGCTTTTCACGGTGCCGCTGGCAATCAACTGCACTTCCCAGACGCTGGACTGGTTGTCCTCGTTTCCCATACCATAAATTCCTTTGGGGACATAAATCCAGTCGGGACGGCGTCTCAAATCTTCTGCCAGATAATCATACAGACTGCGGCTGTTCAGATTGACATTTTCAACCATGGGAGCAGACGGTCGGTTTTCGGTGCACAAATACCCAAAGGGAAGATTTCCCAGAATCAGAACACGGCTGGAGTCGCTTTGAGTTTCCTTGATTTCCTGCACCATCGTTTCGTAAGCGGCAGCGTCCACGTCATTGGTGTAAATGCCCTGTGCAGGACCACTGGTCATGAGTGTCGTCAGCTGGGAGACCGGAAGGTCGCCATAGGCCAGACCACAGCGAATGAACAGGGTAGTGCCCAGCAGGAAAAAGGCAACCATGGCCATACAGGTGCGAAGAATCGCAACAGCGGTTTCCATGGTGCCGCGATTAACGCTGCGCAGCAGAGGACCATAGTTTTCATAGACCAGCAGAACTGCCGCCAGCATGGAGGGAAGCAGGGCAAAGGATGCGCCAAAATCCGACGATTGATCGCTGAGGTGAGCCCCCAATGCCATGAGCATTCCCGGCAAATACAATCCCAACAGCAACAGACGGCTTCTCCGGCTGGGATTTTGAATACACAGAATCACCGGCCAGATTCCGGCGCTGGTGAGCAGATATCCCATTTTAGTGGAAGAAGGCATGTTCCAGTCCGGCTGGACAATGACATAAATCACATTGGCCAGAAAACACAGGGGGAGGGCGATTTTAATCGCCAGCTGGAAAATGGTTTCCAAAGAGAAAGGAAGATCGACGGGAATGGGCGCCCACTTGGCCAGCAACAGCATAAACAGCAGGGAAAGCTCCGCCAGAGACAGAAAGTCCGCTTTCGAGTACCCCTGAAAAAAGGTGAAAAAGGCGTGACCGTATTGAGAGAATGGGCTGGAACGGCTGGTAATCAGCCATTGGAAATTTTCTGCCAGCGCAGTCCAGCCAATGAGTTTTTGTAAATACAGCACCAGAAGAAGAGGGAGCACCACTGCGCCAGCGATGAAGCAAAATAATGGCAGCAGGGAGCGGATTCCCTTTTTGCATTTTCCCGGACGAAACAGAACCAGCATTAAGGCCATGGGCAGAAGGGCCGGGAAAAATGTGGGGTATATGCAGACAGCAAGACCGGAAAAGAGACCGGAGAGCAGTGTGCAGGGGGAACAAAGTCCGTTTTCCTGACGGTATTGTACCAGCAGTCCGGTACAGGAGAGAACCATTGCCAGCAGGGATACAGACTGAGCAGAAAAGTTCAGGACCATTCCCGGCACAAAGGACGCAGTGAGCCAGCCTGCCAGCATGGAGGCCAGATGGCTTTTACAGAAGAGAAACAGCCGGTGATAGACAATGACGGAAACGAAAATCTGGACAGCGGCAAAACACAGCCGCCCGGCAAGCAGAACTCCGTCCATATTTCCCTGCCAGTTCTGATACAGCTTTAAAAAGGGTGCAGCCAATACCAGCCACCCGGGATGGCTGTCCCAACTGTCTACCAGTGGAAGGTCTCCCAGTAACAGCCGGTACGGGACGGCAAAAGCGGCGGATTCATCGGACCAGTCAAAGCCCCGAAAGGCTCTCCATATAAATAAGAAAAACAGGACGGCAAAGCCAACATAGGGCAGCACTTGTGCCGCCGGAACCTGTTTTCGGGTCCGTCCTTTCAACATGTCAAGCCAAGTCACCATAGTCATTCCCCCGAAATGATGCAGTCTATCCGTATTATAGCACACTCCCCATCAGGAGAAAACCGTTGACAGTTGGGAATTCCCAATTCCTTTGAGAACGGCTTGACAATTTTCGACCGATTTTCTTACAATAGAAAAAAGTGTTTCCTGTAAGGGAGGTCTGTAGTTTGAAATTCATTTCTCAGTTGCCCCGGCGGTTGTGGCTGCTGTTGGGAATTCCTGTGGGACTGGCCTTGTATCTGCTGGCGCTGTTTGTGCCGGATTTTGCCGAATGGTATGCCCGTTATCCCTATCACTGGCTGTCGTTGGCGGTCAACCGGGTTACCGGTCTGCTGCCCTTTTCTCTGGCGGAGATTTTATTGGTTCTGCTGATTGCAGTTGTTCTTTTCTGGCTGATATTCGGAATTGTCCGGTTCATTCGGAAACGGGAAAACCGTAAAAAACGCCTGGTTCGTTTTTTGCTGACGCCATTGTGTGCCCTTTCTGTGGTCTGGTTCCTGTTTGTGGTTACCTGCGGCATCAACTATTCCCGCTATACCTTCTCACAGGTCAGCGGACTTCCCATACGGGACTCCTCGGTGGAAGAGCTGTATGAACTGAATGTTTCTCTGGCACAGGAGGTTTCCCGCCTTCGCCAGGAACTTCCGGAAAATCAGTGGGGGGTGATGGAGAGCAGCTTCTCCTCTTCTTCCGAAAAGGCGGAGCAGGCTCGCATCAGCTATGACACGCTGGAAAAGGAATATCCCACTCTGTTTTCCGGTTATGCCGCTCCCAAATCGGTTGTGGCTTCCCGACTAATGTCCTGGTGCAATATTACCGGAATTTTTGTACCCTTTACGTTTGAAGCCAACGTCAATGTGGATGTGCCCGACTACTCTCAGCCGGCCACCATGTGCCATGAATTGAGCCATCTTCGGGGTTATATGCGGGAGGACGAAGCCAATTTTATCGCATATCTGGCCTGTCGGAACAGCGAAAACGTGGAGTTTCAGTACTCCGGCGCCATGTTGGCCTTTGTTTATGCCAATAATGCCCTGTACAGCGCCGACAGTGAATTGGGCCAACAGGTGTATTCCTCTTTATATGAGGGAGTACAGCGGGATTTTGCCTATAACAGCGCTTATTGGAAACAGTTTGAGGGTCCGGTTTCAGACATTGCCAGCTCAGTCAATGATACCTATCTGAAAGCCAATCAGCAGCAGGATGGTGTCAAAAGTTATGGCCGGGTCGTGGATCTGCTGTTGGCGGATTATCGGAAAAATCACGACAAATGATTTTGGCGGAGCGGGGAAGAGGACGAAAGACGTTATATAGTGAATTAGAAAAGCGGCCCCTTTGTCTGAGATTTCAGAAAAAGGGGCCGCTTTTTAATGAAAGAATTTGGATATGGAAAAAACAAAAACATCACCATATTTTGGTGATGTTTTCTGTCTTTGGTGACCGAAATTACTGGCACCCAGTAACCATGCGGTTTCCGGTGTGTTTCAAAAAATTTTTTTGAAAATCTGATACCCTTTTTCGAACCACCGAAGCGTTTTTCTTGATGTTGATTATTATAATAGAATAAAGGAGTTTTTTCAACCCCATGGAATGTTTGCAAACACAAAAAAACCGACCATTATTCCATCAATAATGATGAAGTAAATATTTTTGATTCATAGGAGGTTCTCCTTTACGGCAAAAAATAATCCGGGCTTTTCTTGGTCCGTATGAAAACTTCTACATCTTCGATTTTTCTGGTGAGATGAAGCGGAGGCAGGGTTTCCAGCACAGCTCGGTGATATCGTTCTCCGGGTGCTGCACGATAGTCCAGAATGCTCACCACACAGGTATCCGTTTCAGTACGGATAGCCCGTCCGAACCCTTGCCGGAATTTTACCTGCATATCCGGGATAATGACTTCTCGGATATAGTCCTGCAGGGTGGGATACTGCTCCCGTTCCGCTTCGCTGATAGGATCAGGAACAGGAAAAGGCAGGCGTACAATGATGAGCGATGATACCATATCGCCGGGAAAGTCCACACCTTCCCAACAGGAACCCGCTGCAAACAGCACCGCATTCTGCGCCTGCTTGAACTGGTGGATAATATCCTGTGAATGCCGCCATACCACCCATTCCAAAAGCAGACGCTATTTCTTTGCTGCTGTATCCATCCATTTTCATAAAGAGAATTTCAAGGGTGAGCTTGTCCACAGTATGTAACAAAGAAAAGAGTTCCATGTCCTCGATACTATCCAGCAAGGATTCGGTATCCTCAACCGGTAGTTCCAGATCCTGTGCTGAAACCCAATCCACATAGGGAGACCAATCCACCTGTCGCTGCAGGCACTGGCGTTCCTTATTAAACTGAGCCCAATCGTATGTATGCAGGCGCTGGATGGTTTCCTCATCCACGCCGAGTTCTCTTAGTTTTTTTTCTTCTGCTTCTTTCCAGAGGAGCCATTCTTTTTCCGCTTTGGCTTTGTTGTAAGCCATAGTTATTTCCTCCGATCAATCTGAAATTTATTGAAAATTCAGATTGTCGGGGGCGGCGACCGACCGCTATGGGTTATCAGCCAGAACTTGCTCGATGGAAAATAAAAAAAGCGCAATTGTCCGTAGACAAAAGCGCTTACTGTACATAAATTATATATACCCGATATCTCTAAATGAAACACGGTAAAACTCCCCTAATTGGAGGAGTTTTATTTTGCTTTCCTTTCTTAACCTCCTTCAGGATAAGTCATTTCATATGTTAGCGATTACCATTGGTTTGTTTAATGGTCTTTACCCGGAAAACAAAGTAAAGGATATGGAATACCCAAACACAAGCCAGAACGATCCTTCCCACCGGAACAGCATGCATCATAATAAAGCCGATCGACATTAGAACCGTCACGGTAATCATAATCCGGATTTTGGTCTTCCACGTCATGCCCTGTCCTTTTACATAGCTTTCCAGATTGTTTTTATACAGCTTTGTTCCCGTAAACCAACGGTGCAGTTTTTCGGAGCTTTTGGCAAAGCAAAACGCCGCCAAAAGCAAAAACGGAAACGCCGGAAGAAGCGGCAATACAGCCCCCACGGCTCCAAGAGCCAAGCCGATACAGCCTAAAATTACATATAAAAGCTTCTTTATTTTCACCTTGATTCCTCCAGTCGTTTTTTCTCTTTTTTCGATTCTATTACATGGGAAATAGCCATCACCGGATGGGAAAACAACATCCTCGGTCCAGAAAACCGCATGACTTCCCGGATTTTCTCCCGCATAACCGGTTTGTAGCAATGCACCTTGCAGTTGGAGCAAAAGGTTTTGGTCTCCATAAACGGGCACTTATCGCTCCTCATCCTGGCATAGGCTTCAAGCTCTGCGCATTCGGGGCAAAGGCCGGTTTTAGTATGATGTTTTTTTCGGCAGTACAGGGCAATCATCTCCGACACCATCCGCTTTTCCCGTTCGCGTTTATCGGCTGTGCTTTTCATCAGCTCATCCTCCCGTGTTCTACCGAATAGACGGTATCGGCGATGCGCATGGTGGACTGCCGGTGAGAGACCAGCACCACGGTTTTGCCCGCCCTCTCTTCCCGCAGGGATTTTAAGATCACCGCTTCGTTTAAGCTGTCCAGATTGCTGGTGGGCTCATCCAACAACATAAAGGGTGCGTCGTGCAAAAATGCCCTCGCCAGTCCCAGCCGCTGACGCTCGCCGCCGGAAAGGGTATCGCCCAATTCGCCTACCGGCGTGTCGTAGCCTTTTGGAAGCGTCATAATAAAATCGTGGACGGAAGCCTTTTTACAGGCAGCTTCGATCTCTTCGTCGGTGGCCGACAGTTTGGCAATCCGCAGGTTGTTTTTGATGCTGTCGTGGAACAGCTGGGTTTCCTGGGTGACAAAGCTTTCCAGTTCCCGCAAGTTTTTGGTGTTGATCTCTTCTACCGATCTGCCGGAAAGCTCCACGCTGCCTTTCTGCACCTTCCAGAACCGCATCAGAAGCTTTAACAGGGTGGATTTTCCGCTTCCGCTTCTGCCCACAATCCCTACTACGGCGTTTTCCGGAATGGTCACCGATACATCTGAAAGAATGGTTTCATTCCCGTAAGAGAAGGAAACGTGTTCCGCCTTTGCGCCGGAGAATGTGATTTCCGGTTTCCCGGTGATTTCTTCTACTACCGGCGTTTCGTCCAGAATATCCAATACCCGGTTGCCTGCCGCAAAGGTATTTTGCAGGGTACTGCCCAGTGCCGCCAGAGCGATCACAGGACCAAAGGAGGAAAACAGCGCCAGGGTAGGGATCAAAACGCCGTCGAAGCCCACTGCGCTGCTTTGATACAGCAAGGCCGAGGCAAACAGCATGATAAGATCAAATGCTAACACCACCGTATTGGTAACTGCTGTATTTCGCCCGGCGGTGCGTTTCATCTTTTCTTCGTCCCGGGAGAGTTCATCCGTCTTTTCATTCATCCTATCAAGGCGTTTTTTCCCCTGCCCATACTGGAGGATTTCGGAAAGCCCCCGCAGGCTGTCCAGCACAAAGCCCGAAAGCTCACCGGATCTGGTGCGGAAACACAGCCCGTTGTCCCCGCTGCATCTGGATATCACAATTGGAATCACGATTCCCACGATCAGATAGGCCACCAGTGCGATCACGCCAAGGATCCAGTGAAACGAGCCGATGAACAGGCACATGACGATGGTAA
>ERZ1643250.3022-NODE-3022-length-11942-cov-6.710019_pt1 | contig 11942 bp, 11 predicted proteins | sample MGYA00579262_ERZ1643250 | MGnify/ENA primary metagenome ERZ1643250 (study PRJEB29033, sample SAMEA4952265) | chicken gut metagenome | biome: Broiler Chicken; feature: Gastrointestinal Tract; material: Caecum | place: Ireland | collected 2018 | study: Broiler...
CCTGATCTACAATGCCACTTTTCTGGTAGAGCACGGGATCGGATACGCTCTTTGTCTGGACCGACTTGTAAATACAATGGGACGGAACCTGACGTTCCGTCCCATTCATCCTGAACTTTCTGTGGATCTTCATATTGTAACCAAAAAATACCAGACATTTTCACCGGCAGTGAAAGTCTTCCTGCAGATGATACAGGAGAATATTTAATTCTTGTAAATTTCTCTTTGTATTTCAGTGTATACTGCTTTTAAAAATATCAATCCCGGAGAGTGTTTCTCTCAGACGAATTGCGTCCCAGGGCAAATGCTCTGTAATACTTAATCCTACAATTTCAGCTGCCGCAGATACTTCCTTCAAAATCCGCCCCATGTCTTTGAGCGTCATACGACCAACTGCAGCAGGAAAAAGATTTGCATCTGTATAAGGCTCTGCAGGGTATATAGATCGAAAATCGGCAGGAGACAATACATCCAGATCCCAGTGGATAGCTACGTGCCCGAAACGGTTATTTTCAATCCATTGGAGAAGCTGTTGGCTGCTCTCCTGCAATTCGCCGGGGGATAAAATTTTTATATTTAGTTCCATGCAGGCCTTATCCATATCCCGTAAACGTTCTTCAATTAATCCTGCATAAATAACTTTATCAGGGGTAAACGGGTATTCCACTTTTGTTATTTTTGATGCAGGATTCTGGCCAAGTAAGTTTGCCAGAACCATTTCGTGAAGATGGGAAGACTGCGTTGTGTCAGAAATATCCGGATGCGCGTCAAGCCATATTATCCCCAGGCTATTGTTATAACGGCTGTTCAGGTAGTCAAAGGGAACCTGGGTTACGGAACAGTCTCCTCCGAAAACAATCACTTTATCCGGTTGTTCTGCCTCTAATACCTTACGTGTTTCTGTCATTTGCTGCAGCAGAAAATCCCCACCGTCAATACCATCTACTTGATTCAGCTTCTTTTGATAATCGGTGTTCACATCAATATGAATGGTAGTGCCGTCTGCGCTTTGGGGTGCAATCTGCGATAATAACTGAGAGCCGAACACATAATCGGGGTTAATCCCGCCATGCCACTCTGGAATTACTAACCTTAATGTTTTACTCATTCTTCATTTCTCCTATCATCAATATCCTATATTATGACAAATTCAAGTTTCTCCCTTATTCATTTTACCCCTGTGGGCAAATACGCAGATTCATGATATACTGAAAGCAATTCCCAGAAAGGCAGGTAAACTTATGCTGATACCCCGATATTTCTTTTCTGATGATTATACAGAATTTTATGACTATTTTCTTTCCCAACCACATCGACGCCGTGTCTTTGAAAAAGGGGACATGATATGGAATCTGGGAGAAACCATCCGTTATGTGTATTACATTAAATCCGGAATCGTTAAGACTTTTGTGGAACATGAGGATGGCTACCATAAAATTCTGCATTTTCACAGTAATGGAACTGTATTTCCAGGATGTCAGAACTCTGTTTTCAAGATTGAGGCTTCTATAGGAACGGAGGCTTTAACTCAGGTGGAAGCTCTGGAATTTACCAGAGAAGATTTCTACCGGATGTATCAGGAAAATATGTCCTTAAACGCCCGTGTTCTGGAGACATATTCCATGTACATCAACTTATTTATTTATGAATCCGCCCACCAGGATTACAATAATGCATTCATTAAAGTATGTAATCTTCTGTACCTGTTTTCTCTTCATTCTCCGGCCGGAACGCCCAACCGGATTGAACTTTCGCAGCAGGAGATCGCTGATATTCTGACTATCAGCCTTGTGAATGTCACCAACAATCTGGCCAAACTCAGAAACAACGGGATCATCGTTTCGCACCGTAAATGGATTGAAATCACAGATTATCCCAGGCTGATCTCCTGCTGTTCCAACGAAACCATCAATGCCTGATTCATTGTAAGGTAAGAATAGCAAGTTAAAATATTTCCTTCTACATAAAAATATAGATAACGGATTATTTCCTTCTTTCAGCTCCCCTCACTTTGGGGAGCTGTTTGTATGTTATATTTATTTCAGAAACTGCCGCACATTCCATGTGCTTAAACCGTTATACATAGTGAAAGGAGGTTTTGAGAGTGTCCATGGACTTAGAAGAACAATATGACAAAATATATCGCTACTGCTATTTCAAGGTTCATCAGCGGGAAACAGCAGAAGATCTTACTCAGGAAACCTTTCTTCGATTTCTTGATAGCAGCGATTATGTGAACACAGGGAAAGCGCTTCAATACTTATACACCATTGCCCGTAATCTCTGCGTTGACGAATACCGAAAGAATAAAACGGAGGTCTTAGACAAGGACGTCGAGGAAGTTGCTGACAATCATTCAGAAACTGACATGATAACACGAATTTCCGTTAAAATGGCTCTGGAAAAACTTGAAGAAGCAGACAGAGAGCTGTTGCTGCTCCGCTATGTGAATGAAGTCCCTGTTTCTGTTATTTGTAAGCTGTACGGTATTTCAAGATTTGCTGTCTATCGCAGACTTTCACAGGCGGCAAAAGATCTGAAAAGTAAACTTGGAGAGGAGGATTTTACATGAACAAAGAGTTAAAAAATGCGCTGAAAGAGAGTTTCGATATCCCCTTACCTACTCGGAAGAAAGAGTTTTTCCGCAATGTTCCAAAACCGTCAATCAGCAATTTGGAATTTATAGTCACACAGGCGGCGTATATCCGCAAATGGGCCTGGGGGCTTTCTGTCCTGATTTTTACAATTGCTTTCATTGGCGCCGGATGTTTGAAACACGATATGCTCTGGTGTATTTCTGCTTTTATGCCGCTTCTGGCCTTATCTGTCATTACAGAAAGCGGACGTTCCGAGAATTATGGAATGGCTGAATTTGAATTATCCACCCGTTTCTCTCTAAAAAGTGTGGTACTTGCCAGATTGTGTATTCTTGGTGCAGCGAACTTTGCATTGTTTTGTCTGCTTATTCCTTTCGCCTGCATGAACAATAGAACCGGCATCCTGCAAACGGGTGTCTGTATGGCATGTCCATACCTGCTCACTACCTTTGGCGGATTATGGGCAATTCGCAGGTTTCACGGCAAAGAATCAGCCTGCCTTTGTACCGGAATTGCAGTAACTGTCAGTGCGGTTAATCTTTTCGTTTACCAGTCGTTCCCGGCAATTTATGCAGGACAGGGCTTTATTTGGTGGATTACAGCCGTGATACTTTTCGGAATCGGGACGACAAAACAATGTTATCAAGTGGTAAAACAAACGGAGGAATTTGCATGGAACTTATAATTGACAGATTATCAAAGCAGTATAAAAACAAAATTGCAGTTGACCGCATTTCTATAAAACTTGAAAAAGGCGTCCATGGTCTGCTCGGTGCAAATGGGGCAGGAAAAACCACCCTTATGCGAATGATTTGCGGTATTTTAAAACCCACCGGCGGTACCGTCTCTTTTGACGGCATAGATGTCAGCGAAGAAAACTATCGCTCTGTCCTCGGTTATTTGCCGCAGGATTTTGGCTACTATCCGGAATTTACAGGACAGGATTTCCTTTTGTACATGGCAGCATTAAAAGGGATTGCAAAACCGCAGGCAAGACGGCGGACAACCGAATTATTGCAGTTAGTATCCCTGCAGGACGCAGCCAAAAAGAAAATCAAGACCTATTCCGGCGGTATGAAGCAAAGATTAGGGATTGCTCAGGCCCTTCTCAACGAGCCGAAACTGCTTGTACTGGACGAACCGACAGCAGGACTTGACCCTAAAGAGCGTGTTCGTTTCCGTAATCTGATTGATGATTTTGGAAAAGACAGTATTGTGCTTCTGTCCACACATATTGTAGCTGATATTGAACATATTGCCGATGATGTTCTTATGATGAAAGACGGACAACTGATTTATCAGGGGAAATGGACAGATAAATCCGGCGACCTTGAACAATTTTATCTGGAACAGTTTCAGGAGGATAAAAATGAATAAGACCACATTATATGTTTATGAACTTAAAAAGATTGTAAACCGAAAAATTGTATGGATTACCGGGATAATCATGCTGGCGCTGTGTATCTTTTCAGGATTTAGTGCTTTAGTATCCACATCCGTTTATTATGGTGAAACTGAGGTGAGCGGATACGAGGCTTTGAAAATCATTAAACATAGTGCAAAAAGTTTTTCGGGAAGAGTTATTGACGATACTTTGCTTCAGGAAATGCAGGAAGAATATGGAACAGAAGAAACCGGAGAGGTAAGCAATTACTCATCGACAGCACCGATTCGCTTCTATGTACAGCAGATCGTAAATGACAGAGACTTGTTGTCAGACATTAATTCTGATGAATTGTATGCAATTCGGGAAAAGGAAATTTATCAAAACAACACCGACCAAATGCTGACAGAGGAAGAAAACGCCTTTTGGTCAAATAAAGATTCTCAGATTCAAAAGCCATTTGTATATGAATATACAGATGGGTGGAGTAATCTGTGGACCTGTGCGTATACAATAAATTGCATACTGTTTCTGTTTCTTTCCATCTGTCTTTCCAGTGTTTTTTCAATTGAGCATTTAAGAAAAACGGATGCTGTTATCCTGTGCAGCCGGTACGGAAAAACACGATTATATTTGGCAAAACTTCTTGCAGGAATAACATTTGGCGTCATATCAGCAATCCTGTTTTTTGGAGCAACGGCGATTTCCAGCATATTCGTGTACGGATCTGACGGTTTTCATGCTGCCTTACAGATTGCGTTTCCCATGTCCTCATGGACAGTGACTGTAGGAGAGTCTGTTTTCATCTTATTGCTTACTTTGACAGTAATATCCGTACTGTATTCCAGTACAATTATGATTTTATCGGAACTGCTGAAAAACAGTGTCGCTGCTATGGCTGTTCCGGTTGGAACTATGATTTTAACAATGATGATAAATATCCCCTATCAATTCCGAATTGCTTCACAAATATACGACCTATTCCCCACAAATCTGCTGGCATCATGGGAGTTATGTGATAACCGGCTCATTCATGTTTTGGGAAAATATTTTACAAACTATCAGATTGCTCCGATTGCGTACCTGATACTCATAGTTTTCTTAACTGTCGCGGGGAAATTTATTTATCAGAAATATCAGGTACATGAAAGATGAGATGTGACTTATTCTTTCCTATTTTTAATCTCGTCTGTAACAATAATGAACTTCACTTCCCCGTCCATATCCTCTTCTTTTCCTGAAAATGTCTGGTAAGCATATTCTGGTGAAGTGAGTATATCCAGACGGTCCATAACATCGCCCAGTTTCTCATCTGCCATCGTGGTCAGTTCATGGATGCCCTCATCCTGGAATTCTTTCATTCCATCCCGAAGCGCAGCTGCTCCGTCATCCAACTGTGAGATTCCGGCGCAAACCTGGCTGCTCCCCTCCTGTAAGGACTGCGCTCCAGAGGAAAGAGCCTGGATCCCACTTCCAAGGTCACTGGCTCCGCTTCGCAGGGCACTGCTGTTTGCCGCAAGCTGTCCTGCGCCGGAAGAAAGCTGTCCGCTTAGTTCCTCCAGACCGCTGCTTAATTCCGCTGTGCCTCCCTGGAGTGTCGCTGCTCCCTGAACCACTCCCGGTGCATTCTGTTTTAACTGTTTAGCTCCTGCAAGAAGCTGCTGGTTATTCAGACCCAGTGTACGGAACCCGGACAACAGATCCTCAATCCCCTGTGCTGCCTGTGGAAAAGACTCCGTCCCCTGATCCAGTGCCGCAACATTCTCTGACAGTTGTCCCACTGCTGTATTCAATCCCTGCATACCAGTATTCAGTTGTCCGATATTTTCTTTTAAGGATGCCTGCATACCTGCCAGTTGTTCCAGACTTTCCGCCTGTCCTTTCATTCCATCCATTTGCTCTTGAAGTGCCCCGGCCTTCATCTGTGCGGTCTCCATGCCACCAAGCAGAGCCGCACAGGCACTGTCCAACTGACTAAGAGATGCCTGCAGATCTTCGATGCTGACAGATACAGAATCTACCGTCACGCCGGAAACTGAAATCTCTGAAATTCCTCCCGCGTCTGCCGGTACAACAGAGACATCCGAAAGAGAAGCAGCCGCATTCCTGAGGGCATTCGCCTCATCTGCATTCCCCTGTGCTTCCGCTGCATCCGCCTGGCTGTACAAGGAATTCCTTGCCGCATAGATCTGCTCATTTGCCTGGGACTGGGCATCCGCCGCCGCATTGGACGCCTGTTCCTGCAAAAATGCGTTTGCGGACTGTATCTGGCTGTTCACCTCTGCGGTTGCCTGTTCCAATGCACTGTTCACGATTTCCTGCTCTTTTTCCTGAAGCGAGGACAGTTGCTGGTTCAGCGCCTCAGCCTGCGTCTGCAGCGCTGTTCCGGCAGACGCGATTTCCTGAATCTGAACCGCAATCTGGCTGTCTACTGTTTCTTCCAGTGAGGCAGCCCCATCTTTTAAAACCGTTCCCGACTGGGTCAGAGATTCCATATAGGTCAAAAGCTCCTGCATGTCCTCTGAGTCCATAGCCTGATTGAGCTGTTCCATTCCCTGGGACAATTCCCTTACCGCTGTAACAATGTCTTCCTGGCTGCTTCCTTCTCCGTCCAGCACCTGATAAAGCCGGGTAACTGCCTTCTTAGTCTGATTCAGGCCATTAGACAGGGGTTTCAGGGAGGCTGCACCTTCTGCTAACTGCTGTTCTCCGGCAATATACTGCTCCACGCCCTCAGACAGAGAAACCGTTCCGTCTGCATATTCCCGGATTCCAAGAACCAGCGTATTGACCCCGTCCCTGTACTCCTTTACGCTCCCAGTCAGGACACCTTCATTTCCTAAATACTTCTGAATGCCGTCATTAAGCTGGTCAGCACCGGCGGTATAGCTCCAAATTCCTTCCGACAGAGCTCCGCTTCCGCTCTGCAGGGTTTCAACCCCGCTCTTTAAGGTTTGGATTCCTTCATCAAAGGTCTGATAATTCTCTTTTAGTTTCCCGGCTCCATCCGCTAACTGTCCGGTTCCGTCTACCAGTTCCAGAGATGCATCCTCCAGTTTATCCAGTGCATCCTCCAGTTTGTCAATACTGTCAATGTTTTCCGTGTCCATATTCTGAAAAATATCCGCGGAAGCAAAGGTATAAGTGGCACCCATAGAGAAGTCCGTCACATCCGCCGTAACTTCCAGACTCTCCGGCAGATCAGGAACTGTTTCTTTTGTTTTATCTAGCCCCAGGCTTTCTTTCATTCCCGGTATCGCATAACCAACTACAATACTTTTATTTCCATCTGAAATCACTTTTCCATTGTCGATTACTACGTTATCAAAATTTTCGTTGGGCAAAATCATTCCTGTCATCATCAGAAACGGACTATAAATCGTTTCCTTCTTTCCATTGATTTTCACTGTCTTTTTTGAATTGTTTTGATAGTCAATCCGAATCTTTAATTTTCCGCTTTTCCCCTTTAACTGCTCCGGAGAGATTTCCTTCCCGTTTAAATAATAAGTAAAGGCTACAGAAACCGGCGCCTCTTTTTGCGACTTGCCTGTATAGTAAATATCTTCGCCGTCTGTTTTCCAGATAATCCGGGAGCCCTTCTTAGTAAAGGTTTCATCTCCTTTTACATTTTCAATATCGGACAGATCGCTTTGATCCTTCAGATTCGGTTGTGAACCTGCATTTTTCAGCCAGTTGGAGACCGTAGTTTCCTTTTTATTTCCGGAAGAATCTGCAGTAATAAAAACAGTCTCATCTTTATTTACTTCTTTTATTTCTGCTGCCTGGGCACAGATGGGGGTGACGCTGAGCACCATTGCCATACCTGCTGCAGTACATTTAACAAATTTTCGTCTGATTTTCTTATTTCTGTTCATTGCTTAAAACCCCTTTCTTTGCAGCCTTTGATTGCTTTCCTAAAAAGTGAATGGTTGTTTTACAAATAACTTTATCAAATACCAGAAACATAGATGGCAGTACCAGAATTACAGTTACCATACTAATGATTGCGCCCCTCGCCAGAAGTGTGCAGATGGAACTGATAATGTCGATGTCCGAGTATACTGCCACACCATAAGTAGCGGCAAAGAAAGCCAGTCCGCTTGTAAGGATAGACGGCATACTGGTCCGGTGTGCAATAGACACAGCCTCTCTTTTTTCATGCCCATTCTGCCGTTCCTTCTGATATCTGCTAGTCATAAGGATTGCATAATCCACCGTAGAGCCCAACTGGATTGTTCCAATTACAATGCTCGCCACAAAGGGGAGGCTGACACCCTGATAGTATGGAATCCCCATATTTACCATAATGGCAAATTCAATCACCGCCACCAAAATCACCGGGATCGAAACAGATTTGAAAACCAGCATTATAATTACAAAAATTATCAGTACGGAAGCACTGTTTACATTCCGAATATCTGTATCTGTCACCTCCTGAAGATCATAAGTCAGGGGCGCTTCCCCAATCAGCATTGCATCGTCACTATAGCTCTTGATAATTCCATTGAGTTCATCAATCTGAGCATTCACCTCGTAAGTTGCTGATTTGTATTTGGAGCAGATAAATGTCAGGCTGTATTGATCACTTTCAAGCATTCCTTTTATGTCCTCCGGGATGACCGAATCCGGCACTGCGGGACCTATTACAGAGCTCATATTAATAGCCCATTCCACCCCCTCCACCTGCTCCAGTTCATCCAGCATAGCCTGTTTATCTTTTCGATTCATGTCTTTATCAGACAAGACCATATGAATTGTGCTGACACCGAATTTATCTTCCAGTTCCCCGGAAGCCACGCTGTTGGGCAGATCATCCGGCAGGCCTTTACTTACATCGTAATAGACCTCTGTATGGTTGTTGCCGTAAATTGCCGGAACAGAAAGAACCAGGAACAGGAGCAGCCATATTTTGTAGTGGTGTATAATGAAAGAAGAAGGCTTCCTCATATCTCCCAGAATCTTCTTATGCTTCGTCTTCTGGATAGGTTTATCAAAAATCAGAATCATGGAAGGCAAAATTGTGATACAGGAAATCACACCCAGGATCACGCCTTTTGCCATAACGATCCCGAGATCCAGACCCAGGGTAAATGACATAAAACACAAAGCGATAAATCCGGCTACCGTGGTCACGGAACTTCCGGTGACAGACTGAAAGGTATTTACAATGGCATACCCCATCGCCCTGACACGGTCGTCCGGATAATTTCGGCTTTCCTCTTCATAACTGTGGAAAAGAAAAATCGAATAATCCATCGTTACCCCCAGCTGCAAAACTGCCGCCAGAGCTTTTGTAAGATACGAAATCTCCCCTAAAAACACATTGGTCCCAAGGTTATACAGGATTGCCATACCGATACTGAGGAGGAAGAAAACAGGTACCAGAAAAGATTCTGTAGTCAGCAGAAGAATAATAAACGAGAGCAGTACGGCAATGGCAATATAAATGTTTGCCTCTTTCTCTGACATATCCTGGGTATCCTGAATCATTGCCGTCATACCGCTGATAAAACACTGATGATCTGCTGCTTTTCGCATTTCTTTAATTGCATGTGTGGCGTTATCTGATGAAGAAGTGTCGTCAAGAAGTACCAGCATCATAGTAGCGTCATCTTTAAAAAACGAATCCCGAATTTCCTTCGGAAGCATTTCCACCGGTACCTGAATATCCAAAATATCATCGTACCACAGCACCTCTTTCACATGATCAATATCTTCAAATTTTTCCTCCAGCTTCTGGACATCTTTCATATCCATGTTTTCTATCACGACCATGGAAAACGCACCCATATCAAAATCATCCACCAAGATGTCCTGTCCTTTTACAGTATCCAGATCATCCGGGAGATAAGTAAGCAGGTCGTAATTAATTTTTGTCCTGCTCATACCAATCACAGAAGGAATCAGCAGCAAAACTGCCAGCACAAGGATCAGCACTCTGTGCTTCGCAATCCACTGTCCTGCTTTTATCAAATGAACCACTTCCCTTTTGTTTTTCCAAATCATATCCCTTATCTGTAATCTGAACAATCAATAATTTATTACAATTGTTTAATTTTTCAACATTTGTTTAAAAATGTTTAATTTTCATATTGCAAAGCAGAATTCTTTGTCGTACTATAAACAAAATAGCTCTTGTTTATGATGCAACCGGAAAGTACAAAGGAGTATGTATTTATGAACAGTCGGGAAACCCCTGCCTCCGATCGAATGAAAGAACGGATAGCTGCTTGTCTGAAGTGTTTAATGGAAACCAAACCTCTCACTAAAATCTCCATACGGGAAATTACAGATAACTGTCATATTAACCGCGGCACTTTTTATTATCATTTTCAGGACATTTATTCTGTGGTTAAATGGATTCTGGAAAAAGAAGCCTACAGTTATTTGGACGCATATGCCACACTGCTTACCTATGAGGATGCGGTCCGTTTCATTTTGGACTACGCCAGGTCCAATCAATATATTGTAAAATGCGCCCTGGATACTTTTGCCATGGAAGAATTAAAACTTTTTTTCCATAAGGACATCCACCGCACAATTAAAAGCCTTATCTCAGAGATTGCCAGTGACAGACAGATAAGCGAACATTATCTGGAATTTCTAACTAATTTTTACAGCTATGCGCTGGTTAACTTATTGATTGGATGGATTAAGAATGGGATGAAAGAAGACGATGATACCATCGTCAGACAAATCAGAACCGTCGTCTCCGGAACAATAAATCAGGCACTGAAAAATGCCGAAAAAGAACACTGCTAGTAACTAAGCTATAACGCTGCGTCAGAGTCAATAGGGTTTTTGGATTTTATCCAATCCAGCAACGCATTCAGATATGTCTTATCTGTCCAATCGCAGCTTTGTCCGACTGCACACATCAACGCCTTTTCCCACGGCTCATATGTCGCGGGGTCTTTTTTCGCAACCATTTTCTGGAGCATTTTGCACATTGTTCTGTCGGCAAATGACATCTTTTCCTCGTTCCACGCACCACGACCATAAAAACAAGGAATGTTACTTAAATTTCCACTGAAATTATGTTCATAGATTTGCTTAAAAGCCTGTTCATCAAACGGCGAAGCACCAACACAGAAAACTGCTATGCGTTTGTTTTCCAGCTGTTTAATGTGCTTTTTCAAAAATGTCAGACCCGCTATCCCCGAAGCGTAAATACCGCCCGCTAAAATAACAATGTCATATTTAGCAAGGTCTTTTATGTCCGTTTTCTTGATTTCCAAACAAGAAAATTTGATGGTTTCGGTAAGCCAATCCACATATTTTTTTGTTGCGCCATATTTTGATTGATATAAAACTATGCCGTTCACTTAACTTCCTCCTTCTGCTTCTGAAACGCTTCTTCCAAATGCTTAATTCCGTTCATCATCTTAATTGACAAAGAATAATAAATGTCGATTTCATCTTCGCTGAATTCGCTGAAAACAGCTTCGTGAACAAATTTCCCCTTTGCTGTATTCTCTTTGCTGAATTGCCTGCCCTTTTCAGTATAAGAAATGCACAGACTCCTTGCGTCTTCCTTTGATTTTTCAAGTCTGATATAACCTTCCTGTTCAAGTGGGCGCGCCAACTGTTTTACATTTTGACGAGAGCAGCCCATAGCTTTCGCTACCGTTGACAAATCAGGCGGCGTATCAAATGCTTTAAGAACAGACATTAAGAGCCATTGTTTGCATGACATCTCGTTATATCGGTCAAAAACTGAATGAAGCAGATTTTCTTGAATAAACACTCCTGCAAACAGAAGATTTTTCTTCCATTGCAGATTTTTACCCATTTTTTCATATTCCATTTTGTATTCTCCTATAATGCGTAATAAGTTACTATTTTGCATTATAGTAACTTATTACTTATTTGTCAAGAATTTCAGACCATTTGCGAGCCGTTCAGAGCGTTCCCATGCCTGTCTGTCGATGTCGGCAAGGTCAAACATCTGAAATTTGATA
>ERZ1643250.3023-NODE-3023-length-11941-cov-7.692481_pt1 | contig 11941 bp, 6 predicted proteins | sample MGYA00579262_ERZ1643250 | MGnify/ENA primary metagenome ERZ1643250 (study PRJEB29033, sample SAMEA4952265) | chicken gut metagenome | biome: Broiler Chicken; feature: Gastrointestinal Tract; material: Caecum | place: Ireland | collected 2018 | study: Broiler...
TACCTTCAGGATCACTCGTCCTCGTCATCCGCGTAGTCCTGCGCGATGTCGATAAAACGGACATAGATGCCGGTGACATCGCCTTGCTCGTCGTAGTCAAAATAGGCCTTTTGGAACATAGGCTGGACCATTTGCTATGGCAGCAATTAGAAGGGCACAACAATCAAATCTGTTATTTAGGTCAGCGACCATGGCCAAGCCTAGGATGCCCGCCCAGTCAATGGTGGGATTGCCGCATCTGGCAATCCCACCATTGACTGGGCGTCCTAGGACCCGTGTCAGAATTCTTCCTCGAACCCGGAGTTCCTTAGATTGAGTTTTTCCGAGTTCTGCTTGACGATCTTGACGATGTTCTCGTCAAATCCGTCAGGGGCCGCGGCCTTGATCTCAAGGCTGAGCTTGATGTCGGCATGGGCCAGTCGCAACTGTTCGAGCAGCTGCATGTTGATTTGCGCCAGCTGCTTGTTCAGGTGATTGGGATCAAGATCGACGGTGCCGAAATATTCCTTCATGACCTGCTGGACGCCAGGCTCTTCGGCAATTTCGTCCTGGCTTTCCGTCCTGGTGGCCGTGGGGGCATGGAACGGTTCCGGTGAGGAGTGTTCCGGGAGCGTTGGCTGGCTGGTCTCACTCTCCCTCTCACCGGTCTGTTGGATGTATGCTTCCAGGGCCGTGGCCCATTGCACGATGAGCGTGGAGTTGCTCACGCGCAGGATGGCTTGACCGGGCGTGATGCCGGGAATCACCAGGTCAATGAACCTGCCGGTTGACTCGTCGCGGCCGGCAGCCAGGGCAAACCGTTCATCCTCGGGAAGCGGCATACTGGTGGCAGTCTCGACTGCCTGGTCGAGCACGCTACGGTCGACCAGTCGCGGCATGTACGGGAAACGGCATACCGTCTGCCAGATCTCATCCACGCGCAACGCGCCGTCCTTGAAACTGGATTGCATGTTAGGCAGGATCTCGTATCCGATGCCGCTTGGTGAGAACACATCGATGAGCTGGTCCTCTTCGGCCAGGCGCTTGCCTGTGCGTTGCGCCAGCGAGTCGGTGCCCGACGCGTTGATCCTCAGCTCTGCGAGCTTGTACTCCTGCTTGGGGTTCGGCTGTTCTGGGTAGACGCACCACTGGTAGGCGTTGCGGATCATGTCCGTGAGTGTGTGGTCGAACTGTTGGGTACGGGCCCGGGCTTCCTCGATCTGCTGGCGGGTGAGGTTGAGCTGGACCTCGCTGTCACGCACCTGCTTCCAACCCAGGTAGGCGCGTGCCGTGGCGGTGACGGTTTCGCTGTAGTTGCGGTTCATCAGCAGGAACACGAGCATGTTGCGGTTGACGCGTTGGCTGCTGCCGCGCCATTCGATGGCCTTGCGCACCCATTGCATGCTTTCCGCGTCCTGTCCTTCGCCGTGGCCCATGCTCAGGCTCGGGTGCATGATGACCAAGGTGGCTTCTTCCATGTCCGGGATGGAATCGGTGTCCTGCGGGGCCACGCATACGCGGCGGAACTTGCCGCGGTTGGCTTTCTCGCCTTCGGGTTGCAGGCGTCGGGCGATTTCGTTGTACACGCTCGCCGGGTCGTCGCGCAAATGTTCCGCATAGTCACGGGCTGTCTTGTTGATAGATGGGCTCAACCCGTACCGGTAGCGGTTGTCGTCATGGAAGAAGTACGTCGAGTCCTGCTCCAGGGCGGACAGTGCGGGCTGTACGTTGCCTTCGTTGTCGCCGGGCATGAGGGTGCCCAGGCGCACGTACTGTTCGCTGATGCCCGGATGCTGGGACGCCACGCGGGGCGCGGATCCCATGAAGATGGTGCGTGCCAGGCGTTGGGCGAGCTGGCGTTGGCCGAACACGGTGCGTGACGCGTCGATCTTCGCGGCCGTGGAGCCCTCGCCCGCGATGTCCGCATCGATGATGGGCTTCCAACGGTCACGCAGATACTGGGTAAGGTTCGCGTTGACGGTTTCCGTGTCCAAGGGCATGGTGCCGGGCATGATCATCGGACTGGTGTCGTTGGCGACCCACAGTTCGTGGATCACGTTGGATACCAGCGTCAACACGCCACGGGTACGCTGAAAGGTCTCCAGGCTCGACCAGTCATCGTACAGGCGGTCGAGGAGTTCTGGATGCAACGGATAGGACGCCTTGATGCGCTGCTTGTACTCCGTGGTATCCACGTAGGACGGATAGTCGGCGGTGTGCTTGCGGTAGTAGTCCACGAACTTGGTGGCGGTGAAGTCAATCTGTGCCTGCTGTTCGGCGTCCGGCTGCTCGAACAGGCGCTTGCGCACGATCTCGAAGGACTCGTCCTTCGTGCTGGGCTGCCACTGGTCCGCCAAGCGGCGCACCGCGTTCTGCAAACGCCCCAATGCCAGGCGCCCGTTCTCGCCGCCGACCTCCAGGTCACTGTCCGGAGCGCCGCTGTCGGAAGCAGGCACGGACACGACCAGCATGCAGTCATCGGTGGTGGCCACGGTCTCGGTCAGGGTCTGCGCGAACGTGAACTGGTCATCGAACGTGCCGGCCGGCAGGTCGTCACGTCCCACCAAGGTACGGGCGTACGCGACCCATTCGTCGATCAGGATCAGGCAGGGACTGTACCTTTCGAGCAGGTCCTGCAGGAGCTTGCCGGGAGGGGTGGCACTGCGGTCGCTCTGCGCGACCATGTCATAGGCCTCACGGCCACCGAGCTGCCATGCGAGCTCGCCCCAGATGGTGTGAACCTTGGTGCCGTCCTCCTTGACCATCGGCTCGCCCGCCGTCAAACGGGTGCCCACGATGGCCACGCGGTGTACCTTGCCTTCCTGCCACGTGTCCGCCAGACCCATATGGGCCACGAGGTTCTGCACGTCGCCCGACAATTCGCTCAGCGGGGTGTCACCGAACAGGTGGTACAGGGCCAGCAAGGAATGGGTCTTGCCGCCACCGAAATTGGTCTGCAGATTGACCACCGGGGAACCGTCGTTGCTGCCCATCAGGCGCTTGGCGGCACGGGTGAGCAAGTCCTTGAGACCCTCGGTCAGGTACGTGCGGTTGAAGAACTCGACCGGATCGCCGTACGCGTTGCCCTTGGTGCACGCGTCCTTCGAGACCGCCACCTGGTACAGGTCCGCGGCGAACTCCGAGGCGGTGAACCGCCCCGACGCGACGTCCTCGTGGGGCTTGATGACCTCGCGCCACGGCTTCATGCCCTGATCCGGGTCGATGCTCACCGACTTGCGCTTGGCCACGCTGCGCGTATGGCTCTCGTACATTGTGCGCTGCAGGTTGTCATGCAGCCGGCGCACGTCAGCGGCCGAGTCTGGGGCGTTGACCGCGTCCAGCAGCAACTCGATGGTATCCAGGGCACGCAGCGTCTGGCCCGAGCTGAACGTCTCCATGTGCGCCCACTCATTGCGGATGTCACGCAATTCGGACGCGTAAGCCTGCTGTCGGCGCGACAGGATCCGGTTGAAGTCGCGCCCGTACTCCGTGATGGCGCGCAACTGCACCTGAACATCGTTCTTGTTCATCTTGCGAGGCTGTGTGCCGTGCTTCTGTGCATCGGAAAGAGACCACGCATCAGGCCAATCGGAAGTATGGAATACTTCCTTCATCACTGAATCTACGGGATCAACTAAACCTTCTGAAAGCAAGTGAAATGCTTTATTAATTCGTTCGTTATTATTAATAGCCATGACCTGTTCCTCCTATTCAGACAGGTCCAATTCGCCTTGGGAAGGATCTTGGTGTGCATTGGCGGTTTGGATTGCTTGTATGGATAGGTCATCCCAAATAGATACTAAAGCGTTCATTTTTCGTGAGGTCTCTGTATCACCGCGCTTATCTGCTTCGTGGAACATGCGGAACGCCAAAGCGCGCACATCTTCCAATGGCATTAGTTCGCTGACATCGGCCATGACTGGAATTACTTCCTGCATCCCCTTGGTATCAAGAATCTCAGCCAAACGTACCATAGCTTCCCACCGGCTGGTGCGGGCATCATCCAATGGTTTCCAATTCCCCGACATATTCTTGAGGTCGATCAGTCTGGCTTTGCCTCCAGCTGCCTCGAAAATGCTGCTTCGTACCAACGCATCCGGTGTTGTGCCGCAAGAACGCGAGAGCTGATCAGCGATTCCTGCATCTTCCTGATTCCACCCATAGGTGCGATACCATTTGAGTGCGAAACGAGTGTCTGAATCATAATCAGCGTCTGCATCTCCCATGACTTCGTCCAATACATGGTTAATTAAATCCAGTGCATCCTTGACCGGCATATCAGTGCCATCGGCCTGACGAATATGCGAATACCGCGAATACACACTAATTCCTGGGCCAATAGCGGCTTGGCTTAGATCGACAGGCTCAATACCTGACTCCATCAGTGTTTTCAAATCGCTAACTAATTCTGACCTAAGAAGGCTATTAAATGCTCTTAAAGTAATTGCTGGTGCATCATTATGGCGAGGCCTACAAGCCAATACTATTGATGATGCCAATGCGTTTGAACCATTGGCTCGCGAACGTCCAACTCGCTCACTTCGTACAGGCCATGTGGCGGTAATCTCCCAACCGCCTTGAATTAGACCTTCAAGGAGTGCGTACCAACCAGTCGACATTCCATTTTTTCCGTCTTTCTGCTTGTATGCATAATAGACAGTCATAGGGATGTCCGGAATGGCCGTTTCGCGGATATGTCTAAAAACTTGATTGAATCCATCAATGAAGAATTTAGTGGCTCCATTTTTACCGCCATGTCGTTGCTCATTAGCAACCAGCTCTTGATCTTTAGGAGTCAATAGAGTGGAGGTCGCAGAAGGAATAATTTCTGACAACATTTTGCGGAGCCAAATATAGAAATAATCTGAAAGATCAGCGTACCCTATGTTATCGTAATATGGCGGATCCGTAGAAACAACAAGATTGTCATAGCTTCGTGTTGCAGCATCAGCTTGATGTGCCTCGCTGGGAGGAAATGCAGGGAGATTGGCAACTGCTTTAGACACCCATTCAATCTGCCCAGAAAAACTACCGGATTTATTAGAGAATGGATTAGCTTCCGCATAATCCCAACGGAATGAAACAACTTGTCGAGAAAATACATTTCGTACTTTTTCGCCGATATTTTGCCAACTTGAGAGTGAAGACCCTCTATCAGTTTGACGGCTCACTGCCAAGGCAAGATACACACAGATGGCATCGGCATAAGCTTCTGCACCTTTCCCCCCGTCGTCAAGACGATCACCAGGGTGCATGCCCGCCTTCAATGCATCCTGAAGTACAATTTCTCGCACCTCAGGGATGGTGCGGCACATGGCAACCAAGGTTGTTAGTTGCCTATTAGTGTAAAGATCAGCCCAGTAGTCTATTCCGTATCCCTGCACCCGGAGATTCATGGCATGATCTGGGAGCATATCCCATGGCTTATCGTCTGGAGCGTCCATTTCTGCGGCTTTTGCTTGTTCGTCATTAGGTGGTAAATATAGACGCCCACGTCCTCCATCGGCAACAATGGCAATCAGCTGAGAACCCATTCTGCCAGACTTGCTCTCATTCCTAATATAGGAAAAATCGATAGGTGTACCATCGACAATAGATATGGCACCGGTATCGCCCACCGTCCCTTCCTCGTCCTTTGGGCCATTTGCATCATGGTGTACTTCGTATTTAATCGATCCGTCTTTTTCTACGATTGGTTTAATCCAGGCTTCGCGCCCCTTTGTCTTTGATAGCCACCACGATCTCACCAAAGGTACTGGTACTGGGTTTGCTGGATTGGGGTTGATGACAGTTCGAGCCCAGATCCATGCTATGACTTCTCGCTCTTTCCCCTCCGCATCCTTCACTTTCGGGTATAGCATTCCGACTTTTTCCCAAGTTTTTTCCCAAAGAATCTCGCCATAATATCGAATATCATCTGCGATTCCTTCAGCACGATTACGCAGATGCACATTCCCTGGATGCACAGAGGGTTGATTCGGGAAGCGCGAAGGATACTCAATCATCGCCTTATTAAGGATGACAGATAGGGGGTTGATGTCAGATGCGTGAGCTTGCAATCCCAAGCGTTGGGCTTCGAGGGGAATGGATCCACCACCAGCAAATGGATCAACCACCGGAGGTAGTTTGCCTCCGTTTGAGTCGCGGATAGCTTGGCGCGCCTCATCGTAAAGTTTTGAATCATTGATGTTGGACCACAAAACCAAACGCCGCATCAAATCTTGCAAGCGCCTGCGCTCAGTATCTTGTTCCTCTGCAGTAGGGAATTTTTCCGGATGCCCGGCTGGGTCGTCTACCAATTGCGCGAATAGGATAGCGCGTGCCGTTGCTAATGGACGTCGAGCCCAATAGAGATGGAGGGTGGATGGAAATCCGTGACGCAATGATTTTTCACGCCTTGACTCATTATTAATTGCTGTCAGTGGGATGCCTGTTTCGATGAGTTTTTTCTTGCGTTCCGGCATATCCGTCATAAGTAGCGTCCTCCTCCAGCGGCAATGATGACTATCCATAAGAATACGTCACCTTGTAAAAGACGACTGGCGTGGTGTGTGGCTGCGCTTGACTTCTTGTCAAACGCAGCAGTCATGCGCGGGCCTGGTGCAGGGGATCCTTGCCTTTCTTCCAGTAGCTGTGGAGTCTCTCGTTGTACGAGACCGTCATGGTCGTGTCCTTGCTGAGGTGGTCGAAGGCGTCGGTCACGTAGCGTACCCGGTCGTGTTCGGGGCCGTCGGGGCTGACCATGACGATGGCCAGGCGGTGCCGGTCGCCTTGGGTCTTGGCGAAGGCGACCTCGTTGGCGGTCACGGTGAACGTGTCCGTGCCGGGCAGGTCGATGCGGCCCTTGACCTCGATGAAGTAGGTCGTGCCATCGTCGTCGAAGCTCTTGATGTCGTAGCCCTTGTTGTTGTGGGCCATTTCGGTGGGGTGCCGTCCCAGGGCCTGTTCGGTGGCGATGACCTTGTCCACGGCGCGACGGTCGACCTCGCTGGTGTCCTTGGCGTGCCTGGGCGCCTTGCGCGCGGGCTCGAGCACGTGCTGGGGGATGACGAGGGCGGTGCCGCGGATGACGGGCGGACGCATGCTGAGGCGCACGGGTTCGCTCAGCTCGCGGGTGCGTTCCTCCAGGCGCTTCTCGAGGTCCTTGACGTGCTTGAGGGCGCGGCTGGAGGTCATGTTCTTGTGGGGCTTGCCGTTGCGTTCGTCCTCCTCGCACGTGTTGTACTGGCCGTACCAGTAGTCGATCTCGGCGTTCAGGCGTGAGGTGACCTGGTCGAGCACGTGCCGGTTCTCGCGCTCCTTGGCGGCGGTGAGCGCCTCGGCGTGCTGGCGCATGCCGTCCAGGACGTATTGGCGCACCATCCTGGTGTGGTCGGCCGCAATCCATTCCTCCTGCCGCAGGTGCTGGATCTTGTCGAGTTCCTGTCCGGTTGGCGCCTCGTAGTCCAGGTAGGGCGGCGACGGCGTGATTTGCGGCTGGCCGTCCGGGCCGATCTGCAGGTAGTCGAACCGGCTCGATACGGTCTCGCCTTGCGCGTCGTCGATGCTCTGCTCGACGGCCATCATCAGCATGGGCTTCTCGGGCTGCTTGTCGGTGCGGTCGATGAACACGGTGCCGCGCACCAGCGTCTTGCCGTACTCATCGAGGACCACGTCGATGGTCGCGTCCAGGAGCGGGTTGCCGGGCGCGAGCAGCACGGCGTCGGTGGTGCCGGGACCGATGTGCACGCGGTCGGTGTCGAACGTGACGCGCTCGTACGCTTCGGCCACGATGCGCCGCCGGTTGGTCTGCTCGGCCTTGCGCCTGATCGCCACGGGCACATGTGTGATCTCCCAGCGGCCCTGCTCGCGCCGGCGGATGCGGCCGCCTAGTTTGGTGAACGCGGGCAGGAAGAACGCGCTGATGTAGCCGGGCTGGAGCTTTCGTTCGCGGCTGGCCTCCATGAGCTTGCGCACGCCGGCCACGTCCAAGGTGGAATAGCGTTCGGGATGCGCGGAGCGTTCCTCGACCAGTTCGGCCAGGCCGTGGCTGACGGTGGAGTCGATGACCTGGTCGAGCCGGGCCTGCACGGCCGGGTCGTCGCCGTGCTCGATGGCGTCGAGCATCAGGTCGCGCAGGGACTTGCCGTCGAAGGGCTTGCCGTCGCCCAGCACGTTAAACAGGCGCCCGGTATAGGCCTTGTCCATCGTGGCGATCTTACCCAGGAGCTTTTCGTAGACCTCGCCCTCACGGGTGTCCTTGGCGACCATGTTCCATAGGTAGCACACGCGGGTCTGCCCGATGCGGTGGATGCGCCCGAACCGCTGCTCGATGCGGTTGGGGTTCCATGGCAGGTCGTAGTTGACCATCAGGTCGGCGCGCTGCAGGTTCAGGCCCTCGCCGGCCGCGTCCGTGGCGACCAGGACCTGCACCTTGGGGTCGTTGACGAAGCGTTCCTGGACCTTCTTGCGCTCCTCGCGGCCCATGCCACCGTGGATCACCGCGACGCTCTCGGGCTGCGCGGTCAACGTGCCGATGCGATCATGCAGGTAGTCGAGGGTGTCGCGGTGCTCGGTGAACACGATGAGCTTGTGGCCGTCCTTGGCTGTGCCGGCCTCGAGGACATGGTCCTGCAGGATGTCGGCCAATTGGCTCCACTTGGTGTCGTCGTGCGAGGCCAATACCCGGTTGGACATGGCCACCAGGTGCGTCAACTGGCCGATCTCGACCTGGAGTTCCTCGATGGTACTGGCGGCCGTGGCCGACGCCGTGACATCCTCGAGCTCGAGTTCGAGCTGGCCCTGGGCGTCCTCGTCGGTCTCGTCCCACTGGTCGTCGAACTCGTCCATGGACACCTCGCGCCTGGGCGCCAGGATGTCGCGGGCGCGCTCGGGATGGCGTTCGACCTGGTCGAGCAGGTCCTCGAGCCTGGCCAGGCGGCGTTTGAGGGACTCATGGATCGCGCGCGGGCTGGACGCCAGGCGCCGCTGCAGGATCGTCAGCGCGAACCCCACACTGCTTCCGCGCTTGCCCTCGTTGCGTTCGGCGAGTTTCTTGGCGGCGTTCATCCCGGATCGCACGTACTCGGTGACCGCCTTGTACAGCTCCATCTCTCCCGCGGATAGCTGGTAGGTGACGGTCTCGGCGACGCGTTCGGGGAACAGGGGCTTGCCAGAGAAGGTGCGCAGGTCCTCCTTGACCATGCGCCGCATCAGGCCCTTGGTGTCCGTCCTGCGGTGGCGCTTGGGCTTGTAGACGCCCGAGAAGCGGTCCTTGTCGAGCAGGCTCATGAACAGCTGGAAGTCCTCCTCCTTGCCCGAGTGCGGCGTCGCGGTCATCAGCAGCAGGTTCTCCGCCGTCGCGGCCAACACCTCGCCCAGGCGGAAACGGGCGGTGCGGTCCAGCTCGCCGTACCCGTTCTTGAAGTGCGCGCTCATGCGGTGCGCCTCGTCCACGATCGCGATGTCCCACCGCACCTCGCGCAGCAACTCCAAATAGTCCACCTTGCGGGAGCGGGCGACCTGATCCATGCGCACGATCAGCCGGTCATGCTCCCGGAACGGGTTGCCCGACGGGGAATCGTCCAGCATCGAGGACTGGAACACCTCGAAGTCGAGGTTGAACTTCTCCAGCAGCTCGTCGCGCCACTGCTCGGCCAGGGAACCAGGACACACGATGATGACCCGCTCGGCGGCCGAACGCATCATCATCTCCTTGACGTACAGGCCGGCCATGATCGTCTTGCCCGCGCCGGGGTCGTCCGCCAGCAGGAACCGCAAGGGCACCTTGGGCAGCAGGTCGCCGTACACCGCGCGGATCTGGTGCGGCAACGGGTCGATCTCAGAGGAATACACCGCCGCCATCGGGTCATACAGGGCGGCGTACTTGATGCGCAGCGCCTCGGCCGCCATGCGGAACTCCTCCGGATCCGCGTCCAACGCAGGACCAGCCTGGTCCGCCTCGACCACGTGCACCTGGCGCAGCACGGACGCATCGATCATCTCGTCACGCAGCGAACCGTCAGGCAACCGGTAAATCAGCGTCGCCACGTCACCGACGACATCGACGGACGCGATGGTGACCACCTGGTCCTTGACCAGGCCGCCGAGCAGCATGCCAGGCTTCAAATCACCCAGTTCCAATGCGCAATCACTCATGCATCCACCTTACTTGACTCTCCCCACCCCAATTCCCGGAAGGAAGACGCGATGCAGGCGCATGCACATGGCTGTAATCGGACCAAGATCCAACGTCGAGGCCACCGCCATCGCCTGTTACCGTTCAGCCTGGAATGGTGCTCACCGGGGCCTGTCGAAACGTTTCGCGCATTCTTCAAGAGCCTGGATCATTTCGTCGTCCTCGTCAAAAAACGGTGCCCTTGTGGTGCCGTCCGTCGGGTCCGTGTTGGATGAACACTCTTGGAAAAAGGCTTCTATCTGCTTGTCCAGCTCGTCCATGAGGGCGACGAAGGAGTTCTGCGCCTTCATGCGCGCTACGTAGCACTGTTGCTTGAGGGAGTAACCCACCAATTCGAAGGGCGCGTTCTCGCTGTGCCAGCTGACGCTCATCCCGTAGCGCATGATGAACGCGGAGAAATAGAGTGCCATGTCATGCGCGAAACGTCCCTGGAACTGCGGGCTCGCGAACAGCAGATCGAAGGCATTCTGCCGCATCATGGCAGCGCCGCCTACCGTCTGGACGAACTCTATGCTGGATTGGTCAACGGTGTTCTCGTCCGTGTGCTTTTCGGGGTGCAGTGCCGTATACAGGCCGGCCATGGCTTCGGCATCCAGTCCCAGAAAAGCCGCTGCCCGTTGCCGGTCCCAGTCATTGCTGTCGATCTGGCCGGTCAGCCACGCGACCGTGGTGTCCAGCAGGTCCGCGATCTCACGCATCGTCTCGTACTTGGGAAACGACCGGCCGGTATCATGCAGGTGACACCAGCGACTGACCATGGTCTGGGTGACGCCACGCTCGGGATGCAACTCATCAAGCGCCTGCGCCAAGGACTGCTGCGTATATCCCAGCTCCTTGTACCGGCGTACAAGCCGTTCATCCCAGATCCGCTTCGACTCGCTTATATCAATCATGTCATAATCATACTCCCATGGGACCGTTTTCTTGCCTCGACATGCGTTTTACAGCATGTTGCGGTTCCGATAGCATGAATTCACCAACGAACGGCACCATCAGCCAGATGATGCCCAGGCATTCATAAGGAGAAGCGGATCATGTGGGATTACGCAGCATTGACCCAATCGGCGGCCGCGTACGGCGGCCCCGACGCTTTCGTGCGCGCGGTGCAACGGCAGGGATTCGCCAAGGGAGTCGCAGGAGGCATCGCAAGCACCGTGCTCGCCGGAGGCGCCATAGCGTTGAGCGCATACCTCTCGTACCGCAAGACCCAGCAGATGGTGGCAAAGAGGGGTGCCGTCATGGAAGCCCTGCGCGCATCCGACACGAAAGCCGTGGACTTCGTGATCGACTACGGGCAGGGCATGCAAGTCGAGCAGATAGTCGACCGCGTGCGCCGTGAGGTCGATGCCCTGGATGCGCCGGTGAGGAGGATATCCCTGTCGATCGAGCTGGGCGAGATCCTGCGAGCCGACGATGCCATGGCCATCGAGGCCGCCCTGCTGCGGGAATTCGGTGACCGTCTCGACGACAACATGCTCCTTTCCCAGGGCAGTGGCAGGGAGGGAAACCTGGTGCATGTGCACATCGAACCAATGCCCGCATGGACGATCCCACCGAAGACCACGCCCCACAACAGCACGACCACCGACTGACACATGAAGTGCGACAGGGAAAGGAAAAGACCATGAGCGAGAGATTCCCGGGCGTATGGTGGTACTGCGATAGCTGCAATGCAAGCCTGGACGAGCAACCCGGGTTCGACGACCACTACGGCACGTGGACCTGCCGTGAATGCGGCTACCAGAACACCATTTCCGAAGAAGACATCTGGCCCGGCGACAGACC
>ERZ1643250.3024-NODE-3024-length-11941-cov-4.457850_pt1 | contig 11941 bp, 10 predicted proteins | sample MGYA00579262_ERZ1643250 | MGnify/ENA primary metagenome ERZ1643250 (study PRJEB29033, sample SAMEA4952265) | chicken gut metagenome | biome: Broiler Chicken; feature: Gastrointestinal Tract; material: Caecum | place: Ireland | collected 2018 | study: Broiler...
AGGCAATCACTGCCGGTGGGGAATTGCACCCCGCCCCAAAGAACTTACTTTAAAAACTATGTTCACAAAATTTTTCGGCTGGTGTCACCGAAAAATTTTCGTGATTTGGGGGAGCCAGCTCCCCCTTGCTGCGATATGCAAGGCTCTCTTATTATATAATCGCAGCAATTCCCCCTTTGGTGAGCTCGCTCACGCGACAAATTGGGGCTTGCTGCGCAGGGAAACCCTGCTTGCAACTTAATTTTATTATATAGCGTAATTTTTGCTATGTCAATTATATTATGCAGATAAATTTTTACATATTCGGTATGAATCTGCTGGGACTTTATTGAATTATATAAACTTGCCGGTTATGCTTGAAGGACAGGCGGCAATCTGCCCGGGAGTTCCGCACGCAACTATCCTGCCGCCCGCGTCCCCGCCGCCGGGGCCCATATCTATCACATAGTCGGCGTTCCTTATCACGTCGAGGTCGTGCTCTATCACCACTACGGTGGCGCCGTGGTCAATCAGCGTCTGGAACACGCCCACAAGCGTCTTTACGTCGAGCGGGTGCAGTCCGATAGTAGGTTCGTCGAACACGAATACGCTGCCCTGCTGCGCCCTGCCCATCTCGCTGGCAAGTTTAAGCCTCTGCGCCTCGCCGCCCGAAAGCCCGGGCGTCTCTTCGCCGAGGGTAAGGTAGCCCAGCCCCAGCGCCTCCAACACTTCAAGCCTTGTACGCACCGCACCCAGGTCGCGGCAGCAGTCCGCCGCCGTGTGCACGTCCATCGACATAAGGTCGGGCAGAGAATACCTGCCGCCGCTCTTCGGTCTGTAAGTCACCCTGCGCGCGTCCGACGAGTAGCGCGTGCCGCGACATTCGGGGCAGGGAATGTCCACATCGGGCAAAAACTGCACGTCGAGGCTGATTTCGCCAGTGCCGTCGCAGACGGGACAGCGCAGTTTGCCCGTATTGTATGAAAAGTCGCCCGCCTTGTAACCGAGCGCCCTGGCTTCGGCAGTGCGGGCAAAAATTTTGCGCAGTTCGTCGTGCACGTTTGCGTAAGTGGCCACGGTGGACCGCACGTTTATGCCTATGGGAGTGGCGTCGATAAGTTTTACCTGCTCTATCCCCTCCGCCTCTATGCCGCGCACGTGCGCGGGCAGCTTACTGCCCCTTACCTTGCTTTCCAACGCGGGAATGAGGCTTTCGAGTATCAACGTCGTTTTACCCGAGCCCGAAACGCCCGTAACCACCGTAAGCCTGCCCTTGGGTATATCGGCTTCGAGCGGTTTTACGGTGTGAATTGCGCCCGTTGACAGGCGGATATGCCCGAACGAAAACATATCCTTTTCTTCTGCGCGGGTGCGCAGTACGTTCTTTGCGCCCTCGCGGAGGAAGGGGCCTATTTTGGAACGGCTGTCGCCCGTAAGCTCCTTTACCGTGCCCTGCGCAATCACCGTGCCGCCGTCGGCGCCCGCCCCGGGACCCATTTCGATTACCCAGTCGGAAACGCCGAGAATCTGCGTGTCGTGGTCTACGAGCACTATGGAGTTGCCGTCGGCAATCAAATCGCGCATCACGCCGACGAGGCCGACTATGTTTGAAGGGTGCAGACCTATCGAAGGTTCGTCGAGCACGTACAGAACGCCCGTAGTTCTGTTGCGCACCGCGCGCGCGAGCTGCATACGCTGGCGTTCGCCAGTGGAGAGCGTGGCCGAGGCCCTGTCCAGCGAGAGGTATTCCAGCCCCAAATCTGTCAGCCGTCGCGCCGCCGTGCGGAAGGACTGGCAGATGCTTTCTGCCATCGGCCTCATCTCTTCGGGCAGGCCGGCGGGGACGCCGTCCACCCAGGCAGAGAGGTCTTTGAGGGTCATTCTGCACGCTTCGGCGAGGTTTATGCCGCGAAGGAGCGGTTTGCGGGCGCGGGCAGAAAGGCGCGTGCCGCCGCACGCAGGGCAGACCTCCTGCTTCAAAAATTTTTCCACGCGCTTCATACCGCTTTCGTCCTTCACCTTTGAAAGGGCGTTTTTAACGGTATATACCGCATTGAAGTACGTAAAATCGAGCTCGGCAAGTTCGTTGGTGTTCTTTGAATGGTAGATAATGTGCTTCTTTTCGGCAGGGCCGTTGAAAACTATGTCCCTCTCCCTTTCGGTGAGCTGATTGAACGGCACGTCGGTGCGCACGCCCATCGCCCTGCAAACGTCCACCATTATCGCCCACATAAGCGAATTCCAGGGCGCCACGGCGCCCTGTTCTATGGTAAGGCTTTCGTCGGGGACGAGGGTATCCATATCAACGGCGCTCACCACGCCCGTGCCGCCGCATTCGGGGCAGGCGCCCTGACTGTTGAAGGCGAGTTCCTCTGCCGAGGGAGCGTAAAATTTTTCGCCGCAGACGGGGCAGACTAGCTCCTGTCCCGCCGCCACAGCTAAGGTGGGCGCGAGGTAGTGCCCGTTGGGACAGCAATGGTTTGCGAGGCGGGAATACATAAGGCGCAGACTGTTTAAAAGTTCGCTGCCCGTGCCGAATGTGCTGCGTATGCCCGGAACGGCGGGGCGCTGGTGCAGGGCGAGCGCGGCGGGAACGTAGAGTATTTCGTCCACGTCGGCCCCGGCCGCCTGGGTCATACGGCGGCGGGTGTAAGTTGACAGCGATTCGAGGTACCTGCGCGAACCTTCGGCGTAGAGCACGCCGAGCGCGAGCGAAGATTTGCCCGAACCCGAGACGCCCGCAATTCCGACTATCTGATTGAGCGGCACGTCTGCATCAATATTTTTGAGGTTGTGAACGCGGGCGCCGCGTATTTTTATTTTATCCGGTCTGTTGTCCATAACACATTCTCCTTTGACCCTATGCAACGCGCAAAAGCGGCGCACGGGGATACAGTAATTATACCACCCGCCGCCGCGCCGCGCAACAAGCTGTTAAAATTTATTCAACCAAAAGGCGGGGCGATTATAATCGCCCCGCCCTTCGGGTAATAATTTATTAAAATGACCTGGTTATATTATTACCTGTGTAAAAATAACTATCATAACTATTATGTCGATAACGCAGAGAACCGAAAGCACTATGCCCGCAATTGCTAAACCCTTGCCCGAGCCAAGCGTTTTTGCCTTTTTGAGGCCGACTATGCCCAGAATAATGCTCACTATGAACAGCGCCACGAAGAACGCCGTCACAAACGACGCCACTGCCGCACCGTTCAGCGGTTTGGGTGCCGAAGCCTTGTTCTGCTCGGCATAGTAGGCGCTTAAATAATCTTCGTTAGCCGCAGGCGCCGTATCCCGTGCCGCGCTTTGGCGCGTGGCATAAGACGACCTTGCACCGCCTGCACTGCCGCAATAAATACATTTGCCTCCGCCTGAAATTTTGCCGCAGAGTCTGCAAAACATACGCACCTCCGCGAATCATACTTCCTTTACAAACACTAAAACGTAGACGGGCACGTCGACGCCCGTTTTGCACTCGCGCTCTATCACGTCGCCGAACAGAAAGCGACTAAGAAGGGGTATCCAGCCAAAAAGAAATTCCCTTATGCTCTTTTTGCGCGCCGTTCTTATGGGCACGGACGAAATTGAATGAAGCGACCAGCCCGCCATCGTCTCGCTCTGTATGGTCGCGCTCACGGGCTCCATCGCCTTGGTCACGTTTTCGATAGAAATAAGGCTTCTGTAATATTCCTTTGCCTTTATGCCCTTTTTCTGCGACAACGGCAGACAGATTGTTTTATACTGCAACATCTTGATACCTCCCCTCATCGGACTGCCGCCCGATTACCTTTCATCGAATATTTTTCAATAAATTACCTTATTAGGTATTTTTAATTATATATTACCTTAAAAGATATGTCAAGTACCTAATTAGAAATTTATGATAAAATTTGAACCGTGATATGGCAAAGTTTTTAGAGATATTCAACGATTTACTTTCGGAAAACGGACTCAACAGGAAGCAGTTTGCTGAACTGAGCGGCATACCCTACACCACCGTTATAGGCTGGACCAGCCTGAACAGGCTGCCCGATTATACGGCACTTATCAAGATTGCAGACTACTTTAAATGCTCTGTCGACTACCTTGCGGGCAGGCAGGAACAATACGCCGATTCCAACCTGATGAGCCTTAAAAAATCAGAAAGCAGGCTTATAAGCCATTACAGGGCGCTGGGCGAAGAAAATAAAAAACTGCTTTTATCGCTTGCCGCGGCTCTGGCGGAAAGCGGGGGCGATAAATAGCGCATATGTGCGCGGCAAAGGCATATGCGCCCGCTTTTTGCGTTGCGGCCGTCCGCAGGACTGACGATTTGTGCTTTTTTTGTGAAAAAAAGGCGCTCAACCCGCCGAGGGTATTGTATTTTTGCGCAAAGTATGGTATTATATATACAGCTTTGGCGGGCGTTGCAGCCTGCGTGCGCTTTTTTTCAAGGAGGAAACGATGAAGATTAAAATAAGTTCCGACTCCACCTGCGACCTCAGCAAGGAGCTTATAGAAAAATACGACATAGGAATTATCCCCCTTTCGGTAATTCTTGGCGACAAGGTATATTCCGACGGAATAGACATAACGCCGCAGCAGATATTCGATTACGTTGCGGCAACAAAAAACCTGCCTAAAACCGCCGCCTGCACGGAGGAGTTATACGCCGAAAGGTTTGCGGCATACCTTGAAGATTACGACGCCGTGATACACCTGAACATATCTTCCAAGGCTTCGGTAACCAACCGCAACGCTGCGGAGGCCGCAAAGCGCTTTAACGGTAAAGTAAAGGTTATAGACAGCCTTGCTCTTTCAACAGGCCAGGGACTTTTGGTTTTGAAGGCGTGCGACTTTGCTGCGGAAGGCAAGAGCCCCGACGAAATCGTTGCCCTTACCGAAGCACTGCGCCCCAAGGTAAACACTTCGTTCGTGCCCGATTCGCTTGAATATCTGCACAAGGGCGGCAGATGCTCGCTGGCGGCGCTTATGGGCGCAAAAGTGCTGAAACTGCACCCGATGATAGAGATGACCGACGGGCAGCTGCACGCTTCAAAGAAATATATGGGCGGACTTACCCGCTGCCTTAAAAACTACGTTGCCGACCTGGCCGCCGAATATCCTGATTATGACCGTTCCCGCTGCTTTATAACGCACAGCAGCTGCGAAAAAGAAGTGGTTGATATGGTGCGCGGGCTTGTGGCAGATACGTTTGAATTCGATAACGTATACGAAACGGTAGCCGGCGGCGTGGTGACGGGTCACTGCGGCAAAAATACGCTTGGCGTGCTGTTTATAGCAGAATAAAACATTCAAATATAAAAAGCAAAAAAATGTGCGATAGTTGCGGCATATGTGCCGCCCAATCAGACCTGTAAAGAAAAAACCGCCCCGAAGGCCTTTGCCTTCGGGGCGGTTTTATTTGCATAATATTTTATCTTACGCAGTCTGCATACAGGGGGAACGCGGCGCAGAGCTTTGCTACTTCTGCCTTTACTTCGTCGAACGCCTCCTCCTTCTTTTCGATTATCTTTGTGATGAGGCGGGCGATGGTGCGGGCCTCCTCTTCCTTCATTCCGCGCGAAGTCATTGCGGGCGTGCCGAGGCGTATGCCCGAGGTTACAAAGGGCTTCTGCGTATCGAAAGGTATGGCGTTTTTGTTTACTGTGATGTGCACTTCGTCGAGCATCTTTTCAAGCTCTTTGCCCGTCATACCCTTTTCGGTGAGGTTTAAAAGTATGAGGTGGTTATCGGTGCCGCCCGAAACCATCTTTACGCCGAGCTTTGAAAATTCGTCTGCCATTGCAGCGGCGTTCTTTACTATCTGAGCCTGGTATTCCTTGAATTCGGGCGAGAGCGCCTCTTTGAAGGCGACGGCCTTTGCCGCGATTATGTGCATAAGGGGGCCGCCCTGTATTCCGGGGAACACCGCCTTATCTATCGCCTTGCCGTATTCCTCTTTGCACATTATTGCGCCGCCGCGGGGGCCGCGAAGCGTTTTGTGCGTGGTTGTGGTGACGAAGTCTGCCACGGGCACGGGCGAGGGATGAAGTCCCGCCGCAACGAGGCCGGCGATGTGCGCGATGTCTACCATCATATATGCGCCCACCTTGTCGCAGATTTGGCGGATGCGGTTAAAATCTATTACTCTGGGGTATGCGCTGGCGCCCGAAATTATCATCTTAGGCTTACATTCGAGGGCGATGCGCTCCATCTCGTCGTAGTCGATGCGCTCGTCGTCCTTGCTTACGCCGTAGGGCACGATATTGAAATACTTACCCGAAATGTTCACGGGCGAGCCGTGCGAAAGGTGTCCGCCGTGGGCGAGGTTCATACCCATTACCGTGTCGCCCGGTTGGAGCATTGCAAAGAACACGGCCATATTTGCCTGCGCGCCGCTGTGCGGCTGAACGTTACAGTATTCGCAGCCGAAAAGTTCTTTAAGCCTGTCGCGCGCCAGATTTTCGGCGATATCGACGAACTGGCAGCCGCCGTAATAGCGGTGCGCGGGGTAGCCTTCGGCATACTTGTTGGTAAGGTGGCTGCCTGCCGCCGCCATAACCGCGGGGGAAACGAAGTTTTCGCTTGCGATAAGCTCGATATTGCCCTGCTGGCGTGCAAGTTCCAGCTTCAACGCTTCGGCGACTTCGGGGTCGGTCTGTTCTATCAAAGATATATCTATCATCTCAATGCTCCCGTAAAATTTATTTATTTAACTTATTTTAGCATATTATTTTGCAATTTACAACAGATTGAAAAAACTTTTTGCCGCTACCTTTTAAAACGGGAAGCGGCGGGCGCGCCGTATGCGCGCCCGCCGCACTTTTTTACCTGTAAGATTTTTTGTATATTTCTATAACGTCTTCGCGGGATAGAGGCAGGCGGTCGTTTAAAAATACCCTCTTCATCGAGGACATCGCATTATCTGCGAGCGACGGGAAATCTGACGGCGAAATGCCGTATTCAGACATTTTGAGGCCGCCTACGCCGCAGTCCGACATAAGTTTTTTGAGTACGGAAATAAAATCGGAAGGCCCCTGACAATTCTCCTTCCCCATCGCCTTTGCAAGGGTGCAAAACCTGTCGTCGCAGACGTGCGCTTCAATCATATGCGCGTAATATGCGGGCGCCAGCATTATAAGCCCCGCGCCGTGCGGCAGAGAAGGGCTTAAAGCGCTCATCGCGTGCTCCATTCCGTGCTTTGAAGTGCAGCCCGAAAGCGTCATCACCATACCCGAAAGCATATTGGCAAACGACATTCCGTCGCGCGCCTCTTCGTCGGCGCCGTCTTTTACCGCGCGCGCAAGATATTTTGATACGTAGCCCGCAGAAGTCAGCGCGAGCATATCGCTCATCTTGTTCGCCTTGTTCGAAACGTAACACTCTGTGGCGTGGAATAGCGCGTCGAATCCCTGATATGCGGTGAGGGCGGGCGGCACTCCCTTTGTAAGCGACGAATCGACCACCGAGAGCACGGGGAACATTCCGGGGTGCACAAAACCTATCTTTTCGCCCGTGGCGGGGTTGGTTACCACAGCCGTGGCGTCGGCCTCGGAACCCGTCCCCGCGGTAGTGGTTATTGCAACCAAAGGCAGGGGCGCATTGGTTATGGCCCTGCCGCCGCCCGTGCCCGCCGAAACGAAATCCCAATAATTTTCGCCGTTTGCCGCGGTCAGGGCGATGGCCTTGGCGGCGTCCATTACCGAACCTCCGCCAAGCGCGGTCACGAAGTCGCAGCCGTTTTCGCGCGCGATGCGGGCGCCCTCGTTGACGCACGCGAGCGTGGGATTTGCCCCGACCTTATCGTATACCACCGGAGGACTGCCCGCGGCGTTCAATGCGGCATATACCTTATCGAATGCGCCGCTCGCCTTTGCCGACCTGCCGCCCGATATCACCAAAAGCGCACGCCTGCCGGGAAGGGGGCGCGATGAAAGCTCGTCCACAGTCCCCCCGCCGAAGAGTATGCGCGTGGGCACAAAAAATTCAAACTGCATAAAAATCACCTTGTTTTAAATTGCATCGCAATGCCTTTTATAACATTATACCGCCGCCGTTCCGCATTGTAAAGGGCATATCAATCGCAAAAGTTTGCAATTATTACTTTTAAAAGCAAAAAGCGGACGCAAATCGCGTCCGCTGCCTGAAACATATGAGATTGCAAAAGAAAGTTCGGTTAAATCAAAGATTTTCGTCGAGGAACTGCCTTACTTCGCCTTCGGGCATAAAGCCTATGGACTTTGCAGCCATCTTGCCGTCTTTGAATACGGCAACGAAAGGTATGCTCATTATTCCGTACTGCGCAGAGAGCGCGGGGGCGCCGTCTACGTCTACCTTTACGAATTCAGCCTTGTCCGCATAGTCGGCAGATACCTTTTCGAGCACGGGGGCAAGCATTTTGCAGGGGCCGCACCACGTGGCGAAGAAATCGCATACTACGGGCTTGGAACCCGCTATAAGTTCGTTAAACTGCTGTTCGTCTATCTGTTTCATAAAATTTTATCCTTCCTGAAATTTATAGTCTTAATTTTATATAAAACTATTGTGTGCATTTCAAACGCTTTTGCACGCATTTTTTGCAGAATAAGTGTATTGGTGCGGGAATATGCCGCAACGAACACAGTTATTTATTCAGAGAAAAATTCACAGACGTCGGCGAATTTGACTTCTGCAACGTGCCCGTCGCTCATTCGCTTGGCCCTGCACACGCCGCTTTCCATCTCCTCTTCGCCAATTACCACGACGTATTCGGCGCCTATCTTATCGGCATATTTGAACTGTGCCTTCAAAGACCTGCCCATATGGTCGCACTCGGCCGAAATGCCAGCGGCGCGAAGTTCACACACGAAGCTGAACGCGCGGCGTCTGGTTTCTTCGTCCATTCCCGCAAAAAATACCTTGGGCCCGGGCGCCTTGGGTATGTTCACTCCCGTATTGTCCATCAGAAGGAGCATTCGTTCCAGGCCCACGGCAAAGCCCACCGCGGGGGTAGGAGTGCCGCCGAGCTCTTCGATGAGTCCGTCGTACCTGCCGCCGCCGCATATGGTGCCCTGGGCGCCTACGCTTTCGGAAACAAATTCAAAGACGGTGCGCGTGTAATAGTCGAGCCCGCGCACTATGTTGGGGTCTATCGAAAATTCCACACCGCCCGCCGTGAGGTACTTTTGCACCTTTTTGAAGTGTTCGGCGCAGTCCTCGCACAAAAAGTCAACTATTCTGGGCGCGCCGTGCGTTATTGCCCTGCACTTCTCCTCCTTGCAGTCGAGTATGCGGAGCGGATTTTTATCGAACCGCTCGCGGCAGGTGGAGCACATTTCGTCGAGGTGAGGCAGAAGGTAGGCTTTGAGCCGCTCGTTATAATTTTTGCGGCAGGTTTTGCAGCCTATCGAATTTATGTTTAGCTTTACCTGCCGTATGCCCAGCTTTTTCAGGAAGGACGAGGCGGCGAAGATTACTTCCGCGTCGGCGTCGGCACCCTCGGCGCCGTAAACTTCCACGCCGAACTGGTGGAATTCGCGCAGTCTGCCCGCCTGGGGGCGTTCGTAGCGGAACGCGGGGATGATATAGTACATCTTTACGGGCAGTCCCGCCGCGCCGAGGTTGTTTTCTATGAACGAGCGCGCCACACCCGCCGTTCCCTCGGGCTTCAACGTTATCGAGCGGTCGCCCTTATCCTTGAAGGTGTACATCTCCTTATTCACGACGTCGGTTGTGTCGCCAACGCCGCGCAAAAACAGCTCGGTATGTTCAAAGACGGGCGTGCGAATCTCCTTCAAATTAAAAACTTCGGCTATGCTGCGTGCCGCGTCCTCTATGTAGTGCCACCTGTACGAATCCTGCGGCAAAACGTCTTTTGTACCTTTTGGTGCTGAAATCATATATACCTCTTTTCTTTTTCACGAATTTTTCGTTTTAGCCGAAAATAAAAACAACTCTGCTTACAACGCTACTTAAATAAATGACGTTTCAAGCAAGGTTTCCTTGCGCCAGCGTCTCGCAGTGCGAGCGGTAAATAAACCGCACTGCTCGGGCACCGTTCGCGCGCTTACATAGGCGCTCACTCATCTCGCTACGGCACGCACAACGGGTATCCGTTGTGCTATGAAGTGCCTTGCTCGTCCCAATTTGTCGCGCAAGCGAGCTCACCTGAGGTGAATTCGCGCGACTATATAATCGTGGGCCCTGAATGGTCGCGCGAAGGGGAGCAGAGCTCCCCTTCTCACGGAAAATTTAACTTTCGGCCAAAGTTAAATTTTCGTGAACTTAAAGTACGTATTTTTTAAGGTCGCGGTTCCTGATTATCTTATCCAGATGCTCTTCCACGTATTTGCTGTTGATTTCTACGGGAATTACGGGATAGTCTCCGCCGCCTGCGTTGAAGGAGATATCTTCGAGAAGGTACTCCATTACGGTGTGCAATCTGCGCGCGCCGATATCTTCGGAGGTGGAATTTATGTCCTCGGCGATTTCGGCTATCTTTTCGATTGCGTCCTGCGTGAAGTGCAAATCGATATTATCCACGGCGAGCAGTACGGAATACTGCCTGGTTATTGCGTTTTCGGGCTGGGTCAAGATATCGACGAAGTCCTTTTTAGTGAGCGAGGAGAGCTCCACCTGAATGGGGAACCTGCCTTGAAGTTCGGGGATGAGGTCCTCTACTTTCGATACGTGGAAGGCGCCCGCCGCGATAAAGAGGATATAGTCCGTCTTTACGGGGCCGTACTTAGTCATAACCGTGCAGCCCTCTACGATGGGCAGTATGTCGCGCTGAACGCCCTCGCGCGAAACGTCCGCGCCCGAGGTGTTGCCCTTGCCCGCAATCTTATCTATCTCGTCGATGAAGATTATGCCGTCGTTTTCGGCTCGCTTAATTGCCTCGGCGTTTACGGCGTCGTTATCTATCAGCTTGTCAGCTTCCTCTGCCATAAGCAGGTTGACTGCCTCTTTTACGGTGAGTTTGCGGTGCTTTCTTTTTCCCGGAAGTCCCATTCCGCCGAATATCGAGCCGAGGTCGATAGCCGCTCCGCCTGCCGCCGAAAGTTCAAGCGGCTTGGGCTGGTCGGCAACGTCGATTTCAATCACGGCGTTGTCGTACTTGCCCTCGTGAATGGCATCGACGAAGTTCTGTTCGAAAACCTCTTTGGAAAGTTCGCCGCGGTCTGCCTTGTTGTTTTCGGCAAGCACCTTGGCAACCTTCCTTTCGGCCGTAGCGCGGGCGCGGAACTCCACTTCCGCCGTCTTTTCTTCACGGACAAGGCGGATGGCGCACTCGGCAAGGTCGCGGACCATAGACTCAACGTCCCTGCCCACATATCCAACCTCGGTATACTTGGTGGCTTCGACCTTCAAGAAGGGAGCTTTAACCAGCTTTGCAAGCCTGCGGGCGATTTCGGTTTTGCCTACGCCCGTGGGGCCCTTCATAATGATATTTTTGGGGGTAATCTCCTCCATCAGTTCGGGAGTGAGCTTACTCCTCCTGTAACGGTTCCTGAGGGCGATTGCAACGGCCTTTTTGGCCTCGTCCTGACCGATTATATACTTATTGAGTTCGTGAACTATCTGTTTGGGCGATAAATCCATAATACACCTCTTATCAACTAAAAAACTTAAAAACAAAACCTGTGCGCAGAGATGACGGGCAAGCGCAGAGCAGACGCCTTTGCGGTTGAGATTTCTCGACTACGCTCGAAATGACATTTAATAAAATAATATGCGTTTCAAGCAGGGTTTCCCTGCGCAGAAAGACCCAATTTGCTGCGGTCAGCAGGCTCACCAAGGGTGAATTGCCCCGATTATATTATCGAGGGCCCCTATAAATCGGGGCAAGAGGGGCTGGCCCCTCAAACTCACGGAAATTGTTCGGCGTCACCAGCCGAAGAATTTCGTGAATACTATCACGGGTTCAAAGAAGCAAGCAAGACAAGGCGAACGCGGATTTGACCGCAGGGAGTGTACAAAGAGGTACACGACCAAGGCA
>ERZ1643250.3025-NODE-3025-length-11939-cov-21.794514_pt1 | contig 11939 bp, 6 predicted proteins | sample MGYA00579262_ERZ1643250 | MGnify/ENA primary metagenome ERZ1643250 (study PRJEB29033, sample SAMEA4952265) | chicken gut metagenome | biome: Broiler Chicken; feature: Gastrointestinal Tract; material: Caecum | place: Ireland | collected 2018 | study: Broiler...
GATGCGCTCCGGATGAATATGATGATCTCATATCAGGAACTTGTTCGCACCTTCCTTAGAACTAAAGGCACTTTCCTGAGCAGAGTTTTCATCTGCAAGATAAAAGCTATTTTACAGCCGTAAAGTCCAGTGAAACGAAAGAGAGGTTAGTGAATTAATTACTTGATGTATTAAAGTATAATGGGCGTAGATAACACCTTAATACGAAATCTTGTCAGGCTTTCCCGGTAATTAGTAATACTGTTGAAACAAAGCGAGAGGGGGTTAGCCCAATTTACGCAAATAAATAATAATCTTGATTATGATTAATTCCAAATAAGTATATTTTTCCAGTAGATGCTGGGCATTAACTAAGAAAACCCAGAATACCACTTTCATTGTTATGGAAAACATGGACAATGTTAATGAAATATATTTCTCACCGCGCCATCATTTGTACCTTGACACTGTTGATCATTATTATCACCGTTTTGTTCACCTTTCTGAGAAGCTCTGATGTGCCAGAATATATTACTGCCCCGGTGCGCAAAGGCGATATAGAAAATTCTGTTCTGGCGACAGGCCGTATTGATGCAATTGAACGGGTAAACGTAGGGGCACAGGTATCAGGGCAATTAAAATCACTGAAAGTGAAACAGGGCGACCATGTGACTAAAGGGCAGTTGATTGCCGAAATTGACGACCTACCTCAGTGTAACGATTTGCGTAATGCCGAAGCTGCACTCAACGAAGTGAAAGCAGAACTTCAATCCAAGCAGGCGCTCCTGAAACAGGCTGAACTGCGTTTTAAACGCCAGCTCCGGATGCTAAGAGAAAATGCCAGCTCACACGAAGATTTTGAGTCTGCGGAGGCAATGCTTGCGACCACTCGCGCTGAATTACATTCTCTGAATGCCAAACTGGTCCAGGCACAGATAGAAGTAGATAAGAAAAAGCTTGCCCTTGAATATACGCGAGTCGTAGCGCCAATGGATGGAATTGTTATTGCCATTGTCACTCAGCAAGGGCAAACCGTTAACTCAAACCAGAGTGCCCCAACAATTATTAAACTCGCTCGTCTGGATGTCATGACCATTAAAGCACAGATCTCCGAGGCTGATATAACCCGTATTTCTGTGGGGCAAAAAGCCCGCTTCTCTATCTTCTCCGAACCGGACAAGCACTACAGCGCAACACTGCGTGCCGTTGAACTGGCACCAGAATCGGTAATGAAAGATGACTCTCTCGCCAGCAACACTTCAGCATCAGGCTCCGGAACTTCAAATGCGTCCGTTTATTACAATGCTCTATTCGATGTGCCTAACCCAGAAAATCGACTTCGTATTGCCATGACTGCTCAGGTTACCCTGATTACTGATGAAGCCCAAAATACACTGCTGGTACCCATTCAGGCAGTGCACAGAAATGAGGGGAAGAAGCAACAGGTCCTGGTGCTGGCAGCAGATGGCAGGCTGGAACCCCGGAATGTGAAAACTGGTATCACGAACAGCGTGGATATTCAGATCCTCGAAGGTTTAAATGTCGGAGAAAATGTCGTGCTGTCGCTGCCGGATAAGAAAGAGCCCGAAGAAAGGATTATGCTGTGAAAAAACTTATTGAGTTAAAAGGGGTTAGCCGAACTTATGGCAACGGAGATCAAACGCGGACCGTCCTGAAAAATGTCGATTTGACAATCGTTGCTGGAGAAATGGTGGCAATCATTGGAGCCTCTGGCTCAGGCAAATCAACCTTAATGAACATAATGGGTTGCCTTGACGTACCCAATAGAGGTGATTACTACATCGACGGACAAAATGCCGCCTGTCTTTCACCCGATGAGCTGGCTAGAGTGCGCCGGGAACACATTGGCTTTATATTCCAGCGCTACCATTTGATACCTGATCTTAGCGCACTTGGTAACGTGGAGATCCCGGCCATTTACGCCAACAGCGAACGCGACAGCCGTCGGCAACGTGCAACGGCGTTGCTGGGCAGACTGGGACTGGAAGGACGTGAGCATCATAAACCTTGCGAACTTTCAGGCGGTCAGCAGCAACGCGTCAGTATTGCCCGAGCACTGATCAACGGTGGAAAGATAATTTTGGCGGATGAGCCAACTGGTGCTCTGGATTCGCAATCCGGGCAAGAAGTGTTAGCCATTCTGAATGAACTTAATCGACGTGGTCATACTGTAGTAATGGTGACCCACGATATGAAGGTCGCCCGGCACGCAAAGCGAATCATTGAGCTGTGTGATGGCGAAATCATCGCTGATAGTGGAGGTTGCGTATCTGCGACGGAAACACTACCAAAAACCAACAGAATCCGGCAAAGCTATTGGAAAACACTGCTCGATCGAACGCGTGAATCGATGCAAATGGCGCTAAAAGCGATGAAGACGCATCGCTTACGCACCACGCTTACCATGATCGGGATTGTTTTTGGTATCGCCTCCGTTGTCACTGTTGTGGCATTGGGTGAAGGAGCCAGGCAAGAAACACTGGAAGAGATTAAAAGTCTGGGGACAAACGTGGTCAGCATTTATCCCGGGCAGGATTTGTTCGATGACAGCATTGAGAGTATTAGAACATTGGTACCTGCTGACGCAAATGCACTGGCGAAGCAAGGGTTTATCGATAGCGTCAGCCCGGAAGTTAGCGCTTCAGACAACATTCGTTTTCTGGGTAAATCTGCGATAGCGTCCATTAACGGCGTTGGGCGGGAACATTTCCGGGTAAAAGGTATTGAGTTGTTGCAAGGGACTACTTTTAGAGACGATCGCAACGCTCTACAGGAAGTTATTATCGATGAGAATACTCGTAAGGCCATTTTCGACAACACAGGGTTACAGGCTCTGGGGCAAATAGTCTTTCTTGGTTCTGTACCAGCACGAGTGGTTGGCATCGCTAAAAGTAACAACCGTAGTGATGCATCAAATCGCATTACTGTGTGGATGCCTTACAGCACGGTGATGTACCGTATTGTGGGTAAACCAGTTCTGACCGGTATTAGCGTCAGGCTAAAAGACAATGTGGATAACGAGGCTGCAATCAGCGCTATCTCCCAACTATTAACCCGGCGTCACGGCATAAAAGACTTCCAGCTTTATAACTTTGAACAAATAAGAAAGTCTATCGAACACACCTCAATGACCTTCAGTATTTTAATTCTTATGGTCGCATGTATCTCACTAATGATCGGCAGTATCGGGGTGATGAACATCATGTTGATTTCTGTAACGGAACGAACTCATGAAATTGGCGTACGAATGGCGGTTGGCGCGAGACGCAGCGACATTATGCAACAGTTTATTATTGAGGCCGTATTGGTTTGCCTGATTGGTGGCGCACTCGGTATTGCACTGTCGTATATCACAGGTGCGCTCTTTAACGCTCTGGCGGACGGGATATTCGCAGCTATATATTCGTGGCAGGCTGCTGTTGCTGCATTTTTTTGCTCAACCTTAATTGGCATAATCTTCGGGTATCTCCCAGCCCGCAAGGCAGCAAGGATGGACCCGGTTATTTCACTGGCCAGCGAATAATATATGAAAATTTTATCATCGTTGACTTTATGCCTTATCACCGCACTCTGTTCAGGTTGCACAAACGTGCTGAAAAGTGACTATCGCGCTCCCGAAGTGAACTATCCCATCAACTGGACCAAGGGCGATGTGGACGGAAATACATCCCCGTTTGACTGGGAAGAATTTAACGATCCTAATCTCGATAACTGGCTTCACCTGGTGATGACAAGTAATAACGACATAGCTATAGCTGCACTGCGGATACATCGGGCGCAGCTGGATGCGGAAAGAACAGGTATCACCAATACTCCTGCACTAAAGGCGGCACTGAGTATGGACGGAAAAAAACAGCTGAATAACTCGTCCGGCTGGGCAAAAAGCGGTTCTGCCAGCCTTGGCACCAGCTATGAGCTGGATCTCTGGGGAAAAATTGCCCGTCAGCGTGATGTTGCTGAGTGGGCAGTCCATGCCAGTGAAGAAGATTTTCGCTCCGCGCGCCTGATGCTGCTTTCAGAGGCCAGCAATAATTACTGGCGTATCGGTTTTGTAAATCAACAAATTACCACCCTCCAGCAGAGTATTGACTATGCAAAAGAGACGCTGCGTCTGGCCGAGGTTCGCTATCGTGCAGGAAATATCTCGTCGCTGGATGTGATTGACGCGCAGCAAAACCTGCTCACGCAAGAGAACCAGCTTACAGGGCTACAACGAGAACATTCACAGCTACTCAATCAGCAGGCCGTTTTGCTCGGCACCGTGCCCGGTTGCCAGATAGTCGAGCCCACAACGCTGCCAAAAGGAAGCCTGCCTAAGGTCAATGCGAATATTCCTGCCAGCATACTGATGCGCCGGCCTGACATAAGTGCTAAAGAGTGGCAGTTGCGTGAGGCGCTAGCTACGGTTGATATCAAGCGTAGCGAATATTACCCCACCTTCAACCTGACAGGCGCTTTGGGTACCAGCAGCGCTTCGCTACTGGCATTACTGCATAATCCGGTCGGTTCCGTAGGCGCTAACCTGACGCTACCGTTCCTGGAGTGGCGACAGCGGGACATAGAGGTAAAAATTGCCCGTAACGATTACGAACAGCGAGTGCTGGAGTTTAAACAGCTACTTTATAAGGCAATGAGCAGTATAGAGGACGCGCTTTCATTTCGTAACCAGTTGCTGCTTCAGGAGACAAGACTCAGGGAAGAACTGGAACTTGCACGTAAGTCAGAGTGGTTAAACGAAGTTCGTTACCGGCATGGTGCAGTACGTATTTCATTCTGGCTTGATGCTCAGGAAAAACGTCGTCAGGCGGAGCTGCGACTGGATGAAAACCGCTTCAATCAGTTGCAGAATCTAGCAAAAATTTATCTTGAGTTTGGCGGGGCATCAACCTTTCCTTAAGTCTAATTGGGGACAACCAGGAGCAATAAGGAGTGAAAAATAGCCACAGCTGAAAACACCATAGCCATTGACATTTGAGCTTTACCTGCTCTTGAAAACAAAAAATCACTGTTAAGCGCAATGCTATTCACTTCAGCAGAGCAGTATTGCGTGTCACGAGCATGTTTACCATTCTGTGTAAATATCTTTTCTTAAAAGTGATCATCAAAGCAGTCATCAAACTCGATAAATATCCACCGGCATAGCGTAATGCCGAGCAATTAAGGATCAATTGACCGCTCCTTAAACTGCGGCACTATAACGGCTTCTACAACAGGGAGCCGTTTTCTTGTGCATAGAAAACCCCCAGCTAGGCTGGGGGTTCCGGAAAGCTTTCAGCTTTGAGCCAGTTATTAAAACCCCTTTTGATTTATTAAAACACCTTGCGGTCTGGCAACTGCAAGTGTCAAACAAGAAATCAAAAGGGGGTCCCAATGGGGAACGAAAAGAGCTTAGCGCACACCCGATGGAACTGTAAATATCACATAGTATTTGCGCCAAAATACCGAAGACAGGTGTTCTACAGAGAGAAGCGTAGAGCAATAGGCTGTATTTTGAGAAAGCTGTGTGAGTGGAAAAGTGTACGGATTCTGGAAGCTGAATGCTGTGCAGATCATATCCATATGCTACAATGTTTGTCAAAGCTCAGTGAAAATGTCTAATCACTGGCTCATTATAAATGTCCATATATTGAAAAGGCCGCTGCGAAAATCCCTCCCGCAGCGGCCTCTTTAGCATAACGTCATTATGCGAACCATCACTTAATGTTCTTCTCGCATTTTAAGAGAAATAGTAAATTTGTAGCAGTAAGATGAAGCATATAGCTTACCAATTCTTCCGGAACCTCTTTAATATCAGCTCCTTGCCCATGACCTGCATTTTTGTTTCTGATGGTTGGAATTCCTGTTTCCAGCATTGTTTTCAGACTTGTGAACTGGCTTTGTAAATATGCCGGAATTAAATTTTGACTTAAACAGCTATTTATTAGTTTTGATGCTGTATCATTAGGACTATATTTCCAGTTATTCTTATCATGTATTGCTTTCATTATACTTTCAAATGATTTCAGACAATCATTTAGACATTCTTTATAACGCTTATGCCTGTAATGCTCATGCGCAGCAAGGAATTCATCATTGGCGCCTTCAAACAAGGGTTCTCCACTTAAAAGAATCAGGGTTGGCTTTACGACATCAGCATGAATCAATTGAGAGTCTATCCTTATTATCTCTTCAGATTCAAACTGATAACCAACCCCATGTTCTCTAAACCTTTCATTTAGTTCAATAACTGCATCTCCAGGACTTTGACTTGTTATGTCTTTGAATTTATAATGGTTTTTCGCAACGTGGCTCACTAGTATCTGGAAGCATATTTCTATGAAATCTAGGCATTTCTCTGTATTTCTCTCTTTAAGGAAAAAGTCGACAAGAGCGTCAAAGTCATTCTTTGCAAATTCCTTCAAAGAAAAAACACCATATTCCTTAGAAAGTATCTCATGGATATATGCATATACTTTGTCAGCTTCATTTCTATACGATGTGTAGCGTTCATTAGAAGAGGGGAAGCCGATAGAATCAGTTATTATTTTAATAATTTGCACCCTGAGTGCATGTGGAATATTGTTATATTGATATACGTCATTTACTTCGCCACGAATTTTTCTTTGTCTCTTAGAATAAATATTAATAATTGCCATGAAATAGCCTCAAGATTTTTTTACATGCTGTTCTGTGATACTTGCTGTTTGGCTCTTTGCACCGCGAAGCGGTTCGGGGTTCTGTGACACCCGAATTTTACCTCGGTTTCCTTTGTATATAATATCATTGAAGTTATTTGCATTTCTCAGAAATCTTCTCTGGCTTTGATTGCAATAGCCGAAAGATAGCGCACACATCGCCGTTGGTCAGTTAGTACGAGGTTTCCGCCAAGTTCACCTTTTACCAAAGATGGCCTCAGAGCTTCCCTGAAGCTTTATCATGGCTTCAAGTAGGTCATCTTCGTTCAGTGAGCGCTGAGATTTGTTGATGCTAGGGGCGTGCCGTCTGCGGGAAGGCTCATCACCAGAACAAGGTAACGATTGTGAGCGATTATTGTCCCGTTTTCTCTGGACCTGACGGGCAACATCCAACACATGGCCAAGTCTCTTGTTATCTACAATGGCGACGGGATCAACCTCAGAAAGCCGGTCATAGGTGGAGTAGGGCAGCAGCACGCCATTTAGTCGCAGCTCCTTATGTCCGTCAGGATAATGCCAGACATCAATATACTTGCCGATGGCTCTTCGACTGTACTCGTTGTCCTCAATCAGATAGAGCATTTTATCGTATTGTACAGTCAGATTTTTTGATACCCGGCGAGGCTCTCGCTAGGTAAATTCTGCATCAAGGTCATCGTCTAATGCCAGCGGCCGGTGCGCGTTAAAATCATGCAAGGGTTCTTTGGCAAAGCGCCGGTTATAATCCTTCTGCAAATGCATTGGCCGCTTCTATTGTACAGATCCCCTTAAGCCTGAGCTCCTTAACGAGTCGGTCCTGAAGTGTCAAATGAGCACGTTCAACGCGGCCTTTTGCCTGGCTGGTTTCAGCACACAAAGGAGTAATATTAAGGCAGCGCATGGCCCTGGCAAACTGGGTTTCGCCGGGGCCGGTGGTGGCGTGCTTATTATTGACTCTGAATACGCTGGCTTTATCGCTGTAGAGGATCATCGGTTTACCGTATTTCTCGATATAGCCACGTGTAGCTTCAAAATAGGTAAATGTGGACTCAGATTTCACAAACAGCAGGTGCATCAGGCGACTGGTGGCATCGTCAACATAGACCAGGGCAGAACAGGGTCGACCCCGGTTTTCAAACCAGTGGTGGTCGCAGCCATCAATTTGTATCAGCTCGCCAGTACAAGGACGCCGGTAACGAGGCTGATGAATTTTCGGTGCGCGTTGTCTGCGGGGAATCCAGAGTCCGGCCTTTATCATGAGACGTCGGATGGTTTCCTTTCCAAGGACCAGACCGTGAACTTCCTCCAGCTTTTCCCGCGCTAGCGTGGGGCCAAAATCACGGTAGTGCTCCCGGATTATACTGAGTGCCTGATCTGTCAGTGACGCTGGCAACAGACGGTTACCAGTGCGGCCACGACTCTGGTTGTTCATGCCAAGCGGCCCATACTGGCGATAACGTTTGAGCAGACGGCTGCAATGACGTGGCGTGATGCCCAGCATTTCGGCAGCCTGTCCAGGACGGATATTGCGATCGATGACATCCTGAAGGATTTTGAGGCGATTGATTTCTTTCACGGTGAACATTCCGGCGTCATTTATAGCCATAGAAAACTCCTCATCAGGAAAAAGTGAGTCGTTGTCTAGACATAGGGATCTGAGAAACTATAGCCTGGACATTCCTAATGAGCCACAAATAGACATTAGCATTGAGCCTCTACAATGTTTGTGCGCACAATCTATCTTATGTTAAATAACATTGAATATTAACTTACTTCATGAAGCTTACTGCTTCTATTTCCACTTCTTTTTCTTATTAATCGCTCCCCTAATCCACGCATTCATCTGCTCTACAGGCTCTAAAATATTTTTTCTGAGTACTGAGCACAAACTGCTCCATAAAAAACAGACCACAAGTTTGGGCATGATACTGATGTAGTCACGTTTTATTGTTTTCATGAAGCTCTCTGCTATTCCATTACTCACCGGACTCCGCACCGCCGTGTTCTTCGATTTAAGTCCCAACATCCGAGCGAACTGGCGTGTTTCATTAACCCGGTAGTCAGAGTCAGCGGTCGAAAGACCTCCAGGTAGCTACTCTGCATACCCACTATAATGCAACTATTCTCGTGACGTGTGTTTCAGCTCTCCCCCGGCTATGATACGAGATGGTATGGAGAGCCCTTCTGGGGCCACTGCCTGCACCAGATGCAACAGGAAGCCTGATATGAATGCAATTTCTGTCAGGACAGGCGGGTAACTTTCTGTGGCCATGGATCAGGGAATACTCCACCCGACATCCACCACTGAATTTCTTCTTCAGTCAACAAGCAAAGGGATAAGGCATGTGTAAAATCATTAACTTCAGTGGCATTGCCAATGATAGTCAACTGACAGCAGCGATCGCCAAATCGCCCAGAGGCTGTGTCGATGTGTCGCTGTAGCGCTGAACGTTCTTCACGAGTTAAATTATTGTCAGTATGTTCCAGTACTCCAGCTTTCCAGTAGCCAATGAGCGCCAGACTGATGCTTCCTGCTGACTGATTCCAGAGCAGGGCAAGATCATCTCTCCCGGGGAGCCAAAAAAACCTTTACTGCGATAAACGCCCATGCCCATAAAGCGGTGACAGGTATCCCATAATCTTTGCGGATGGAATGGCCTGTCGTCCCTGATGACGCGCCATATAAGTTCCTCATTGTTGCACGGAGTATCCATGTTTCCTACAAGTGCTTCCAGTTCACTGATGAGTAACTCAACACGGTCAAAATTGTAGTCCGGGATCGCCAGTAATGTGCTCAGTTCAATATTTCCCCATGATACCGCGAGCACATCCACGGAGGGGTTAAGTGGGTGTATGGCTTTTGCCACAGCGGAGATAATGTCAAAGGGCAGGCGGTCATTTCTGGTCAGCAGCAGCCTGTTGCAGAACATGATTTGCTCGGCCAGCAAATTCTCCAGGCCGCGTTTGTTATGCCGGAGATTTTCCTGAAGAGTGGGGATCAGTTTTTTCCCATCATTGTAATCTTCATGGAGCATGACAGTATCAACGAGTGTTAAAAACGCCTTCAGGCGTACACGTGAATGGCGACGCAGGTATTTGACCAGAGGAAGCGGATGACTGCTTCCGGAGGTTTCAATCAGCATCACATCCGGCTTGTTGTGATCAAGCAGGTGGTTAATTGCGAGATCCATCTTTTTGAGGCCTGCGGGGCTGCTGATGCTGTCTGCGGTGATACTTACGAAATTATTGTCTTTTGCATCTACAATATCTGTGTTGGCGATCAGCACGCCGTCCACATCCAGTTCGCTCATGTCATTGACTATGACAGAGACTGAAAGCTGTTTTTCGTGTGCCTGTATGAGCAGGTTTTTCAGCAGAGTGGTTTTCCCTGCGCCGAGGAAGCCATTGAGAATGATGACAGATGTTGTTTCCATATCAGCAGTACACCAGTTAGTTAGCGAGGAAGGCGCTTGGTGGTACAAAGAGCATCCGGATTGAATCGCATAACGTCGACGGGAGTTGTTGTCGTTTTTCCTGTGAGGTCTCAACCTGCCACAGAACGCACCGGATTTATTGGTATTTAGTCTCCATCAGCATAATTATCACCATTTTTATCTCCGGGGGAAGATTTGTTCTGAACAGGAGTGGGAGGTGTGACCTCCTGAAAGTAATTACAGATTGCTAGTTGTTGTATTTTTATTCGAATATGTCTCTTCGTATCAGTGATAGCACCTAGATAAAGTATATTCCGGGAGCGTTATCTGTTCTAGATATCAGAGAGTCAGTCATTTGTAAAAAAGAGAGCTGCATCATTCTATTTTTCCTGTCTATTCACCCTGTTGTCGTATCTAAAAGACATCCGTTCCGAGGATGTCGGGCACCCGTTCTGTACTAAGATACATAGCTTTTGGGTCTGCACTATTTGGAACCGACAGAAGTCTGTCTGTGATATCCGCATTTTTCTGTGTGCGATATATTCCGAAAAACTTCAAACCACTTAAAAGAGGTGTTTCCGGAGGATAAGTTCGACCAGGGAATAGTGTTTCCTGGTAAGTGTGGCGGAGCCAGTTCACCAGGAGTATCTTTCTTATCCAGTTATACTGGATTTTATTAGATGATCACCCTACCCTGCAGCAGTACGCTGACGGTGTTTTTTTGGGAGAACCATTATGAATAACGTCATCTTTGATTGGTATTTATCTAGGCAAAAATTCATTCAACGTCCACTGCCAAGATGCAACAGGCAGAGTCCTTAACTGTCAGAATCCAAGTGCTCGAAATTATTCGAATTCCTTACTAATTCCTCCTACACAACTATTGTTATGGAAGCTTGCGAAGATGCTCACTATATGGCACGGAAATTTTCGGAAATGCGTCATAAAACAAAGCTAATACCTCCTCATTTTGTCCAACCCTTCGTTAAAATTAATAAAAATGATTTCTTTGAGGCTGAAACCATATGTGAAGTTACATCAAGCCATCAATGAGATTTGTAGCATTAGGAGCTGAATCCCAGCAGAGGATTCCACTTTTCATCCGTCGTTGACAATGGCCTTGAAAAACGCCGTTACTCACCGTTCTCCTTCACGGTAATACGCAGTTATAGTTGCAGAGCAATGTAATGGATCTTTTATATTAAGAAATTGTGTGAGTGGAGAGGTGCATAGATTTGCCCCTATATTTCCAGACACCTGTTATCACTTAACCCATTACAAGCCCGCTGCCGTAGATATTCCCGTGGCGAGCGATAACCCAGTGCACTATGCGGATGCCATTCGTTATAATGCTCGAACGCCTCTGCAAGGTTCTTTGCTGCCGTTAACCCGTCTGGTTTGGGCATGACACTGATGTAGTCACGCTTTATCGTTTTCACGAAGCTCTCTGCTATGCCGTTACTCTCCGGACTCCGCACCGCCGTGTTCTTCGGTTCAAGCCCCAACATCCGGGCGAACTGGCGTGTTTCATTAGCCCGGTAGCATGAACCATTATCCGTCAGCCACTCCACTGGAGACGCCGGAAGCTCGTTGCCGAAGCGGCGTTCCACCGCTCCCAGCATGACGTCCTGTACTGTTTCACTGTTGAAGCCGCCCGTAGTGACCGCCCAGTGCAGTGCCTCACGGTCACAGCAGTCCAGCGCGAACGTGACTCGCAGTTTTTCTCCGTTATCACAGCGGAACTCGAACCCGTCAGAGCACCATCGCTGATTACTTTCTTTCACAGCCACTCTGCCTGTATGTGCCCGTTTCGATGGCGGTACAGCAGGTTTTCGCTCAAGCAACAGCGCAT
>ERZ1643250.3028-NODE-3028-length-11928-cov-9.657205_pt1 | contig 11928 bp, 6 predicted proteins | sample MGYA00579262_ERZ1643250 | MGnify/ENA primary metagenome ERZ1643250 (study PRJEB29033, sample SAMEA4952265) | chicken gut metagenome | biome: Broiler Chicken; feature: Gastrointestinal Tract; material: Caecum | place: Ireland | collected 2018 | study: Broiler...
CTCTGTAAAATCTTTTTTATTTTAACACAGCGGTCAGTGTCTGACAAGAGAAGCACATAAGAAAACCCTGCGGTTTTACCGCAGGGTATAATTCCTTTTCTGTTTTTTAGTAACGGACATAAATCATATTGCTCGGAACAGATCCGATTGTTATCTGAGCACCTGTATGCGGAGCATGTATCATCTGTCCGTTTCCTATGTAGATACCACAATGTGTCCAGCTTGTACAAACATCGCCCGGCTGCGGATTGCTTACTCTTGTCCAGCCCATGAATGTGTAGGTTGTACCAAGCCTGGAATAACTTCCCGTCAACGCATAACTTACAAGTCCGGAACAATCGAATGTATTCGGCCCGCATGCACCCCATTCGTACCAAAGCCCGATCTTGCTGTATGCACGATCAACAATTGCATTTCCTGTTACGGCATCGTACGAATCATCTGAACCTGATGAAGTACTGCCGCCACCGCCGGATTGACCCCCGGAGCCACCGCTCACGGGCTCATTCTGCGCCTGCTGTCTCTGCTGTTCTTCCAGCTGACGCTGTCTCTCAGCCTCAGCCTCCTGACGGTCTTTTTCTTCCTGAATCTTTCTCGCAGCTTCCTGGAGCATTCCGTCCAGATTGGAAACCTCATCAGACTTGGAAGAGATCATCGAATTCAGATTTTCTTCCTGCTGCTGGTATTCGCTTTCAAGATCTTCCAGATCTGCCAGTTCCTGTTCACTCTTTGCCTGCAGATCCTCAATCTCCTGTACAGTATCTGCATATTCCTGAAGCTGTTCCCGGTCATAATCATGTACCTGCTGTGAATACTCAGCCTGTGTCAGCATGCTGGAAATGTCACCTGAAGTCATGACCTTTTCCATCGTTGCTGAACCGGTGCCTGCTTCATACATGTATTTAATACGAAGCTTCATTGCATCGTACTGTTCCTGACGCTTCTCTTCAGCCGCCTCAAGATCTGCTTTGATCTGAATGATCTCTTCTCCCTTGGCAATCAGCTGATCTTCCAGATCCGCCAGTTTCGTGACGATCGCATCCAGGTCTGACTGGAGACTGTTCAGTTCACTCTGGGCAGCTGCTTTCTGATTCTTAAGATCCTCCTGCTCCTGCTGAAGGCTCTCAAGCGTATCAGGTGCGGCAAGCACCGGAGTCACCGCCAGCGAACAGGTAAGAACTGTAGCGATAAACGCGCTATGTACTCTTTTTCTTAATCTCATCTCTTCACCTTTCCCTATTATGTTATCTATATCCCCACACATACGCATGATACAACATAAAAGCATATTTTTCAACAGCATATCAAAAAAAATGCATATTTGTGGGTCTTCTCTTCTTCTGTCATTCTGCATTGAAATAAATTATAATAAATTATGCAGAGATTTTCAATAGTTTTTTAATATTTTTGTAATATTTCTTCACAAAAAAACTCCCGGATATTTCTCCGGGAGTTTCTGGATCTGTTACTTATGGACGTCTGACATAGATCATACCGCTCTGGACAGCGCTTACCTTGACCACATCGCCGCTGTGGGGTGCGTGGACCATCATCCCGCCCCCGATGTAAAGGCCGCAGTGGGTAGATGTAGTGCAGACGTCCCCGGGCTGCGGGTCGCTTACTCTTGGCCATGACATAAAGTCATAAGTTGTCCATGTATGTACATAACTTCCGGTCAGAGCATAGCTTACAAGACCGGAACAGTCAAATGAATCAGGCCCTGCTTCGCCCCATGCATAGGGAAGGCCCTGTTTCGACATCGCACGGTCTACCGCCGCATTTCCCGACGAGGAATCATACGACGGTTCGCTGCCTCCGCCTGTATCCTGGGCAGGTTCTTCATAAGAGTCATCTCCGCCGCCATTATCCTCTGAAGGTGTTTGTACATCCTGAGACGGTGCGGAAGTCTGCGGACTGTCCGCCGGAGCGTTATCCTGTTCTCCGCCGTTACTGTCATTTGACGCTGCTTCCTGCTGCTGTCTGGCTTCTTCCTCCTGACGCTGTCTCTCTGCCACGATCTTTCTTGCCGCTTCCTGGATCATGCCGTCGAGGTTTGATATTTCATCCTGTTTGGATGAGATCGTTGTATTCAGCTCATCCTGCTGTTCCTGGTAGTCCGCTTCAAGAGCCTGCAGATCCGTCATTTCCGTTTCAAGCGTATCCTCAAGATCCTGTATCTCCTGCACCGTATCCGCATATTCTTTGAGCTGTGCACGGTCATAATTATGTACCTGCTGTGAATACTCCGCCTGGGTCAGCATACTTGTAATATCTCCGGAGGTAAGCACTTTCTCCAACGCTGCAGTATCTCCGCCTGACTCATACATATATTTGATCCGCAGCTTCATAGAATCATATTGATCCTGCCGTTTTTCCTCGGCAACAACAAGATCGTCCTTCGCCTGACTGATCTTCTGTCCCGTACTGATCAGTTTATCCTCCAGTTCCGCCACCTTGGACAACAGCGTTTCCAACTGTGTCTGCAGACTATTCAGTTCATCCTGGGCATCATTCTTCTGATCTTTCAATTCTGACTGCTCATCTTCAAGACTGTCTATCGACCCTTCCGGCGCTGCATATACCGGTACGGCCGACATACTGCAGACAAGCGCCGAAACGATCAGCACTTGTTTTACTTTTCTGAATTTCATGTACTCACCCTCTGTATCTATATCTTGTTCTCGGCTTTCATATAGAAACATCATACAGCAGAAACACTGCTTTTTCAACAGAAAACAGCATTTTTTCACAAAAAACAGCTCCGCACTGCGGCGGAACTGTTTTTTGCATTTATTAGTTATTGTATGTTCAGATTCGTATATCCCATCAGGCTTTCATCCACTTCTCTTGCCGCCTCGCGTCCCTCGCGGATCGCCCACACGACAAGCGACTGTCCTCTGTGCATATCGCCGGCTGCAAACACGTTCTTGATATTTGTCGCATATCTGCCCGGCTCGGTCTTTACGTTCGTGCGCTCATTGACTTCCACGCCGAACGATTTTGTTACATATTCTTCGCTTCCGAGGAATCCGGCCGCGATCAGTACAAGATCAGCATCCACTGTATACTCGCTGCCCGGGATCTCTGCCATATACATCCTGCCGGTCTTCTCGTCTTTCTTGCTCTCCAGCTTAATGAGAACAGCTTTACAGAGTTTGCCTTTTTTGTCTTTTACAAACTCTTTGACGGTCGTCTGGTACACGCGTGGGTCATGCCCGAACACAGCGATCGCTTCCTGCTGGCCGTAGTCCGTCTTGCAGATTCTCGGCCACTCCGGCCACGGATTTGTCTCTGTTCTCTGATCCGGAGCTTTCGGCATCATCTCCAGCTGGAGCACGGACTTCGCGCCATGCCGGATAGAAGTTCCGACACAATCATTTCCCGTATCTCCGCCGCCGATGACAATTACATTTTTCCCTTTTGCGGAAATATATGTTCCGTCTTTGAGCTGCATATCGTGAGACCAGAGTGCTTTCGTCGTAGACTTCAGGAAATCTACTGCAAAATAGATTCCCTCAGCATCCCGCCCCGTCGCTTTGATATCGCGGGGATGGGACGCACCGCAGGCGAGGACGATGCGGTCATACTCTTTTAAGAGCTGAGCCGGTTTTACATCTTTCCCTACATTGCAGTTCACGCGGAACTCAACGCCCTCTTCCTCCATGATCTTTAACTTTCTGTCAATGTACTGCTTCTCCAGCTTCATATTCGGAATGCCGTAACGGAGCAGTCCGCCCGGTTTATCCTCACGCTCGAACACTGTAACCAGATGGCCTCTTCTGTTGAGAAGGTCCGCCGCCGCCAGTCCGGACGGTCCAGAACCGATGACAGCTACTTTTTTACCTGTGCGCACTTTCGGCGGACGGGCTTTTGCATATCCCTTGTCATATGCATTTTCAATGATGGCATATTCGTTGCTCTTTGACGCCACCGGATCCTGATTGAGTCCGCACGTACACGCATTCTCACAGAGGGCCGGACATACCCGGGAAGTAAACTCCGGGAAGTTATTTGTCTTCGCCAGACGGTAATATGCCTCCTCCCAGTTGCCGTTGTAGATCAGATCGTTCCACTCCGGCACAAGGTTATGCAACGGGCATCCGCTGGCCATCCCCATCAGGTTTAAGCCTGACTGGCAGAACGGCACGCCGCACGCCATACACCGCGCCCCCTGCAGTTCCTGTTCCTCTTTCGGAAGAGGCGTATAGAACTCATTAAAATGCTTAATTCTCTCAAGCGGCTGTTCCGCTGTCTTGTCTTTTCTTGCATAATCCATAAATCCTGTCGGTTTTCCCACTTTTTCGCGCCTCCTATCTTCCGTTTTTGATCTTATTGAATGCTTCGATCTGTGCTTTTTCCCTGCTTAAGCCCTTTTCTTCCATCTGGAAGATCGCGGCCATCATCTTCTCGTAATCTTCCGGGATGATCTTCTTGAATTTCGGAAGATAATCTTCAAAGTGATCCAGAATCCGTTTTCCTACTTCTGAGTTCGTATATGATACGTGTTCCTGGATCATGCCCTTTAACTCCTGCACATCATATTTATCAGTCACGCGCTGGATCTTGACCATAGCTTTATTGACTCTTGTATAGAGCGTGCTGTCCATATCAAGGACATATGCGATACCGCCGCTCATACCTGCCGCGAAGTTCTTGCCGACTTTTCCGAGCACAACGACACATCCGCCGGTCATGTATTCGCATCCGTGATCGCCCACGCCCTCTACAACCGCACGCACACCGGAATTTCTTACACAGAAACGTTCTCCTGCAACGCCGCCTACAAATGCCTTTCCACTTGTTGCTCCGTAGAATGCAACGTTTCCTATTATAATGTTCTCATCGGATTTAAACTTCGTTCCGTTAGGCGGGCATACGACAAGCTTTCCTCCGGACAAACCTTTTCCAAAGTAATCGTTGCTGTCCCCGACAAGCTCCAGTGTCAGTCCTTTCGGGATAAATGCGCCGAAGCTCTGTCCGCCTGCACCTTTACACTTAATTACGAAGCTGTCGTCTTCCAGTCCTTCCGGATATCTCCTTGTGATCTCAGAGCCGAAGATCGTACCGAATGTACGGTCGGTATTGGTGACATCGACCTCAAGGCCTCTCTTCTGTCCTTTCTCAAGCGCAGGAAGAAGCTGTTTTACAAGGACTTTCTCATCCAGTGTCTTCTCAAGTTCAAAGTCAAACACTTTCTTCGGATTGAAGATCATGCCTTTCTTCTGCTTCGCATATGGATTATACAGCACACCAGAGAGATCCAGTGTCGCCGCACGGTCAGAAGTTGGCTCGTCTTTTACTTTCAGCAGATCTGTGCGCCCTACCAGTTCATCTACCGTGCGCACGCCCAGTTTCGCCATATATTCCCTCAGTTCTTCCGCGATAAAACGCATGAAGTTCATTACATATTCCGGTTTTCCTGCAAAGCGTTTCCTAAGTTCCGGGTTCTGTGTCGCCACACCTACCGGACAGGTATCCAGATTGCAGACACGCATCATGACACATCCCATGGTCACAAGCGGAGCTGTAGCGAATCCAAACTCTTCCGCTCCGAGCAGTGCCGCGATGGCAACGTCTCTTCCGCTCATGAGCTTTCCGTCCGTCTCAATGCGGACACGCTCACGCAGGCCGTTCTGGATCAGGGTCTGGTGTGTCTCTGCAAGTCCCAGCTCCCACGGAAGCCCCGCATTCTGGATAGAACTTCTCGGCGCCGCTCCCGTTCCTCCGTCATAACCGGAGATCAGGATCACACCTGCGCCCGCCTTCGCCACACCTGCGGCTACGGTTCCGACACCTGCTTCAGATACAAGTTTCACAGAGATACGCGCCTTTTTATTGGCGTTTTTCAGATCATAGATCAACTGCGCCAGGTCCTCGATGGAATAGATATCGTGGTGCGGCGGGGGTGAGATCAGGCTCACGCCCGGTGTCGAGTGGCGGGTCTTCGCGATCCACGGATAAACCTTTCCGCCCGGCAGATGTCCGCCTTCGCCCGGCTTCGCCCCCTGCGCCATCTTAATCTGGATCTCCTGCGCACTCACAAGATATCTGGAGGTCACGCCGAAACGACCGGATGCCACCTGTTTGATCGCGGAGCAGCGGTCTGTATCCAGTCTCTCGATCTCCTCACCGCCTTCACCGGAGTTGGATTTTCCGTGAAGACGGTTCATGGCGATGGCAAGTGTCTCATGGGCTTCTTTAGAGATAGAACCATAGGACATAGCTCCTGTCTTAAATCTGGTAACGATGGAATCCACGCTCTCCACTTCCTCGAGCGGAACACCTTTCTTCGGATAATTGAAGTCGAGCTGTCCTCTCAAGTTGACCTTTTCTCCTTCTTCATCCACCATCTTTGTATACTGTTTGAACATATCGTAATCGCCGCGTCTTGTGGACTGCTGGAGCATATGGATGGTCTGCGGATTATAGAGGTGTTCCTCTCCTCCGCTCTTATATTTGTGACGTCCCACGCTGTCAAGTGTCATATCACCATCAAGTCCCAGCGGATCAAACGCCTGTGTATGGAATGCAGTGTAGTCTTCCGCGATCTCTTCAATGCCGATACCGCCCACACGGCTTACGGTATCTGTAAAATAGCGGTCGATAAACTCTTTCTTGAGTCCGATCGCCTCGAAGATCTTTGCTCCCTGATAGGACTGGATCGTTGAGATACCCATCTTAGATGCGATCTTGACGATCCCGTGGATCACCGCGCTGTTGTAGTCATCTACAGCCGCATAGTAATCTTTGTGGAGCAGTCTGGATTCGATCAGCTGCCGGATGGACTCGTGAGCCAGATACGGGTTGATCGCACAGGCACCATAACCCAGCAGTGTTGCAAAGTGGTGCACTTCTCTCGGCTCGCCGCTCTCCAGGATCATTGCAACGGATGTTCTCTTCTTCGTGCGTACCAGATGCTGCTGGAGGCCGGATACTGCCAGAAGCGACGGGATCGCCACATGATATTCGTCCATGTCGCGGTCTGTCAGGATCAGGATATTGGCTCCGCCGCGGATCACTCTGTCTACCTCTACAAAGAGATACTCGATAGCTTTCTCGAGACTTGTGTTCTTATAGTAAGTGATCGGGATCTCAGCCACCTTGAATCCCTCCACCTTCATATTCTTGATCTTTAAGAGGTCTGTATTTGTCAGGATCGGATTATTTACCCGCAGCATCTTACAGTTTTCTTCTTTTTTCTCAAGCAGGTTTCCGTCCTTTCCGACATAAATCGTGGTGGAAGTAACGATTTCCTCACGTATCGCATCGATTGGCGGATTTGTGACCTGTGCAAATAACTGTTTGAAATAGCCAAACAGCGGCTGCCTCTTCTTAGAAAGAACAGAAAGCGGTATATCAATGCCCATGGCAGCGATTCCTTCTCCGCCATTCTTCGCCATCGTAAGGATAGAACTCCTCACATCCTCATACGCATAACCGAAAGCTTTCTGCAGACGGGTACATTCCTCTTTTGTGTACTTCGGGATATCCTTGTTCGGGATCGGAAGATCTTTCAGCTGGATCAGGTTGCTGTCCAGCCATTCTCCGTAAGGTTCCTCATTTGCATATTTCTCTTTCAGTTCCTCATCATCGATCACCCTTCCGGCGACCGTATCTACAAGCAGCATCTTGCCCGGATGCAGACGTTCTTTCACGAGGATCCTGGACGGATCGATATCCAGCACTCCTACTTCCGAAGAGAGGATCAGGTTATCATCGTCCGTGATATAGTATCTCGACGGACGAAGGCCGTTGCGGTCAAGCACCGCTCCCATTACATCTCCGTCAGAGAACAGGATCGAAGCCGGGCCGTCCCACGGCTCCATCATGGTCGCATAATACTGATAGAAATCCTTCTTATTCTGGGACATGCTGCGGTTGTTCACCCACGGCTCCGGAATACAGATCATCACTGCAAGCGGAAGATCCATACCGCTCATTACCATGAACTCAAGCGCGTTGTCAAGCATGGCTGAATCCGATCCGGAAGTGTTGATCGCCGGAAGGACCTTGTGCAGCTCACCTTTAAGTTTTCCTGCTTCCATCGTCTCCTCACGTGCACGCATCTTATCTGCATTACCCCGGATCGTATTGATCTCTCCGTTGTGCACGATAAAACGGTTCGGGTGTGCTCTCTGCCAGCTCGGAGTTGTGTTCGTACTGAAACGGGAATGTACCATTGCGATAGCGGACTCATAATCCTCATCCTGCAGATCCCCGAAGAACTGGCGGAGCTGTCCTACAAGGAACATTCCTTTGTAAACGATCGTACGGCTGGAAAGAGATACTACATATGTATCATCACTGCTCTGCTCAAACACACGTCTGACCACATAGAGGCGGCGGTCAAAGTCGATCCCCTTTTCGATCTTCTTCGGGCGCTCGATAAACGCCTGCATGATGCACGGCATACAGTCAACAGCGGCCTTTCCGAGTACTTCCGGATGTACCGGCACTTCTCTCCAGCCGAGGAAATTCAGTCCTTCTTTCTTAACAATGACCTCAAAGATATTCTTCGCCTGATTGCGTTTCAGCTCATCCTGCGGCAGAAAGAACATCCCGACTCCGTAATCCCTCTCTCCTTTCAGGTCAATGCCCAGCGGCTTACAGACTTTCTGAAAGAACTTGTGGGATACCTGCAGAAGAATACCGACACCGTCTCCGGTCTTTCCTTCTGCATCCTTTCCTGCTCTGTGTTCCAGGTGCTCTACGATCTTAAGCGCTCCGGCAACTGTGCTGTGGCTCTTCACGCCCTTAATATTTACGATCGCACCGATACCGCAGTTGTCGTGTTCAAAACTCTCGCGGTAAAGCCCCTGCGGGATATCATTCTGCACAGTTTCACTCTGAACATCCCGGCTCTGTGCGGTTACATTCTGCTGTCCCTCATTTTGAAGGGTTTCAATTGCTCTTCTCATGATCGCTGTCCTCTCCTTTTCATTTTATGCAAAGACTATACACGATTTTTTTTCGTTTGTAAATAAGAAATATTTTAAAATCGTCTGATTATTTGAATATATTATTATTTTTTATATATTTTCAGATAATTTAGTTTTCACATTATCATTAGGAATAATTTCTGTTATATATAGTTTTCTCAATATTCTCGCTTGATTTTCTCTTTTCTACATAAAAAAACACGGCAGAAGTAAACTTCTGCCGCACACAATTTAAAATTGTTTTTTTATAAAAACAAAGCCTCTGCAACTAAATATTCACGAAAACATATCATGTCTGTCAGTATCATTTGTATTCAGACGGTTTTCAATCCTCACCGGCATCCTTTGGATCACCACAAACATCACCGAGCAAAGGAATGCTCCTGCTATGACCGCCCCTGCCATCCGCGCGGGGCTGCCTGCAAGATAACGGAATACTCCCAGTTCTGTAAAAACTACTGACCCTGTATTAAGCAGGATATGAAGAACCAGAGGCGCTTTGAAAGATCCAAACTTTTCATACAGATACGACAACAGCACTCCCAGCAGGAATGTATAGACCATCTGCGTTGTATTCGAGTGCATAAAAGAAAAAAGCAACGATGACCAGAGAGCCGAATACCAAAATCCCTGCCGCTCGCGGAATCTTTTATACAAAACTCCCCTGAACATCAGTTCTTCCGCCACCGGAGTAACGATCCCCAGTCCGATGATCTGTACAAGCAAACCTGCCGAATATGTGATCTGTGCAGTCTGCTGATACTGCTCGTCATAAAACGCCAGCTGCACCATTGCCATCAGACAGGTGGCAGCAATACATCCGGCAATTCCGAAAATGACCACTGTCCAGTATTTTGACAGCGATGCTCTCTCTGGAAGTATGACTCCCGCCTTTTGTTCCAGCTTCCTGTCACGGGCAAACAATATCCCGGTCAGTATGATCGTGCCTAGCGCCGAGAGCGTTACGATCTCTACCTGATATCGCGCGACCGCCTCGAAAGCCGGCTCAAGTGCCTGCATATAGGAATTCAGCACTTCCTGCATAGAAGGAACTGTATCTCCACTGCCACGCAGGACCTCTGCATATGCCCGCATAACGTAAGGCATCTCTATCACAAGCTGAGCTGCAAACTGAACCGCAAACTGAATCGCAAGATATCCGAACATGGGGCCTGCAAGACTCCAGAAAGGACTTTTCCGGTAAATCTGATTCATTTACACCTCACCTGCTTTCTCCAGAATCCACATCCTCATCTCACTTTCACATCCCCGGGCTGTTCCCTGTACCATCTCCGGTTTTCCACCGCCGCGCCCGTTAAATGCTGCATTGAATTCTTTTACAAATTCACGCATATTCTGTGCCCGGCTGCCAATCACATAACGGTAACCGTCGCTGTCATTTCCATGGAATACTGCACACACGCTATGTCCGGCCTCAAGCACCAGGTTCATGAGAAGACGCATAGAGTCCCCCTCGATATCTTCTGTAAAAACGCACACCGGCTTGCCGTTTTTGGGAATCATTTCCGCTTTGAGAGCGATCAGTTTTTTCTCTTTCTCTCCCAGCTCATACTTCAGGTTGTCCGCCTCATTCCTCAAATGATGCACCGCCTCTGCGATTTCATTTTCCTTTGCGCACAGCAGGGCAGAAATCTCTCCCGCCTGCTCCTGTTTCGTCTCATAGTCCTGAAGCGCCCTTCCGCCGCAGAGCATTGTCACGCGGGCACCGCCCTTATACCGCTGCACATGGGTCAGTTTGATCAGACCGATCTCGCCGGTTCGAGACACATGGGGAGCACAGCATGCACACACGTCATATCCCGGAATCACAATGATCCTCACCTGTCCCTCAATTTCTATCTTGCTCCGGTATTCCATACCGGCAAGCTCCTCCTCTGACGGATAGAGTGTCTGTATCTCCAGATTCTTCCATACAGCCCGGTTTGCCTCCCGTTCAATCTGTACAAGCTGCTCTTTTGTGAGTTCCCCGTCGAAGTCCATCGTACAGTCCTCACTTCCCAGATGGAAGCCCACATTATTATACCCATATATGGAATGCACAAGTCCCGATACAATATGCTCGCCGCTGTGCTGCTGCATCTTCATGAACCGTTCTTCCCAGTCAATACAGCCTTTCACACAGGTTCCCGGCTCCAGAGGGCTTTCCAGCAGATGCAGGATCCGTCCGTCTTTTTCCTGCACATCCATAACTCTGATGCCGCCCAGCACTCCGGTATCCGCATACTGGCCGCCTCCCTCCGGGAAGAACGCCGTGCGGTCAAGCTCTGCTGCGAAACCGCCGCTGCATCCCGGCAGGATATCCGGGGTCATCGGCTCGCAGGACAGGACTTCTGCCTCAAACTCTGCAAGATGGCTGTCCTGATAAAAAAGTTTTTCCGTCATTGTGTGATTACATCCTTTCCGGCGCCTCAAATCCGAGAAGACCGATACACGTCTCCAGCACACGTCTTGTCAGCATCAAAAGAGCAATATACCCCGACTTTATCTCCTCATTTTCCTCAGACAGGATCTTTGTCTCATGGTAAAACTTATTGAATTCATTGGCAAGTTCATAAATATATGCGCAGAGTTTATGAGGCGCCGTCTCCTCATAAACTGCATCAAACACATCATTAAACTTGAGTACCTGGAGCATAAGCGCTTTTTCATACTCATTTTCAGCAGGACGTACTTTCAATTCTTCCAGGCTTCCGCCGCTTTCCTGATATTTATTCAGGATAGACTTGATACGCACGATCGTATAGAGAATATACGGTCCGGTATTCCCTTCAAATGAAGTAAACCTGTCTACATCAAATATATAATCCTTTGACGCCTGATTGGAAAGATCGCCGTATTTGATAGCCGCAAGGCCGACGATCCGCGAGGTACGCTCCGCCTCTTCCTCTTCTACCGTGCGGTTATCCATGATCTTCCGGTACATCTCCTCATCGATCTCACGGATCAGATTCTCCAGACGCATGACACC
>ERZ1643250.3031-NODE-3031-length-11916-cov-7.293230_pt1 | contig 11916 bp, 13 predicted proteins | sample MGYA00579262_ERZ1643250 | MGnify/ENA primary metagenome ERZ1643250 (study PRJEB29033, sample SAMEA4952265) | chicken gut metagenome | biome: Broiler Chicken; feature: Gastrointestinal Tract; material: Caecum | place: Ireland | collected 2018 | study: Broiler...
CGCAGCCTGTACAGCCACAGCACCGGTCAGCATCATTGCGGCAAAAGCCAGAAGAATCAAGGATTTCAGCTTTTTCATAATAGATTCAGGGACCTCCTGTTGATTTATTCCTTGACGGGAACACCCGCTGCAAGCAAACTTTCAACTATGCTATCATCGACAGCAGTATATTCTATCTCATTACCTTCTTCATCAATCAAAACAAGGCAATAACTTCCATCTTCCTGCTTCTGCAAATAAGAATTACCAGAGTCTACTCCAATATACCCTTCCTCATTAATCTCACTTTTCGGCGGATCATAAGCAGGCTGATAAATAAACATATAGGAGAACACCAGCACCGTTAAGGTGAGGATGGTAAAAATCACAGACATGAGGACACGGCGGACCTTAGAACCTTGATGGTACAGAAACACGGTTTCCGTCCGCTGGAAGGTGTCCTTCTCCAGATTGGTGGTCAGCTCCGACACGGTGCAGGCCTCAGACATGAATTCCAGCTGTTTTTTACAGTTGAGAATGGCTTTTTTGATGGTCAACAGATATTCGCTCCGATTTTCCATGCCTTCCACTTTCAGCACCCGCAGGTCAGCCCGCAGTTCCAAAATCTGGTCCAGGTCATGGCAGAACAAATACATAAAGGGATTCCACCAGAAAATAATGCGCAGAATCTCAGCCAGCATTTTCAGCCAGATATCGCCGTTTTTCCAGTGGGAAAACTCGTGAAGGAAAATATACCGGTATTCCTCTTCCCCGTACTCTGCCGGAGGAAGCAACACCGTCGGGCGAAAAAAGCCCGTAATCATGGGCGTCAGGAACAGATTGCTCTGCACAATGCGGTAATCAGCCCGCACTCCCATGCGATTTGCGGCCCATTGGGCTGCCGAGACAATTTCCTCGCCGTCAGATTCCATATAACTGTGAATCATCCGGAAATGTTTCGCCAATTTTATAATGCAATATCCACCCTGAACCACCATTCCGGAAATCCACACCGCCAAAATAACATCAGCAATGGAGACTACACGCAAAAAGATGGGAGCTGATAATGCTTCACAAAGCCATGCAAATATCCCCCTGTTTGCAATCACACAAGTGAAATACTGAAATTCCAGAGGTAAGAACATCCGCAGCAATGTGCTGATAGAAAAAATCACAAGGGAAGTAATCCCTACCCAAAGAACTCTTACGGCTGCCCGTTTCAGAAAATGGAGAATCAAAATCAACAGGCCGCTCCATACAAGAGCCATCAACAGCGAATAAAAGGAAAAAGACACCCTGTCATCACTCCTTCGCTGCTGCGCTTGAGGGGCTCGTTTCGCTTCCAGCAACGACTTCCGCCCTCTGTGCTTCTTCAGGCTGTTTAACAGAACGATTTTCTGTTTTCAGCTCTTTCACAAATTCATCCAGCTTATTGATGATGGAATCAAAATCTTCAATCTTGGAAAACTTGAACAAAGAGGAAATAATGCTGGGAATATCTTCGGGATTGTAGTGCTCTGTACTGGCAATCTGCCACGCAAAATACTCATTTCTGGAGATGGTGGGGGCATACCGGCGGGCGTTCCGGTTGGTGAAACCGGCCGCATCCAGCGCGACCACCATATTTTTGGTAATCAGATCGTTAATCAGTACATGAAATGAATTTTTATTAAAAACAGGTGTATCGACTTCTTTTTCAGCTGCCGCACACACCTCGGAACGTTCCAAAGGACGATCGGAACACCACAGAATCTGCATGATTGCGAGTTCCGCATTGGTTAACAGCGTAACCTTATTTTTCTTTTTCATATAAACAAATCTCCTAACCCAAGAGACAAACATCAGTAACAAACGATTGCTTTCATCGATGATTATAGTACGCTGATAATAAAATGTCAACCAATATTCGACAGCTTATGAAAAAAACGCGTTGTGCATAAATTTCACAATTCTTTTTTGTACAAATAACGGGTATGTTTTGATAAAATGACCAGAATCGCCAAAATTTTCGTGTTTTTTAGACACAACCAAAGCTCGTTTTTCCTTTTTCGACTTTTTTCGACTCAAATTCAAAAGGAAATTCCCGGGGTTTTATTCGGAAAATGATTTACAAGTTTTCTCAAAAATGATACAATATCACTACACAATGCAGTTTAGTACATTGTTGCGATAAATTAAAACACACTACACGAGGGGAATGGATACCAATGGAAAAGTATTATCAGCCGGAAATTGAGTGCGCTTCCCGGGAACAGATTCGCGCATGGCAGGACGAGCGTCTGGTAAAACAGGTGCAACATGTATATGAACATGTTCCCTATTATCGGAACCTGATGAAGGAAAAGGGCGTCACCCCCGCGGACATCCGCTCTGTTGACGATCTGCACAAGCTGCCTTTCCTGACCAAAGCCGATCTGCGGGACGCATATCCCTATGGACTGCTGGCCGTTCCGCTGGAGCAGGCCGTGCGCATTCAGTCCACCAGCGGCACCACCGGCCGCCGCGTTGTGGCTTTTTACACCCAGCATGACCTGGACCTTTGGGAAGACTGCTGCGCCCGTGCCATCATGGCAGCCGGCGGCGACAAGGGTGATGTGGTTCATGTCAGCTATGGCTATGGCCTGTTCACCGGCGGCGCAGGACTCAACGGCGGCTCTCACAAAGTGGGCGCTTTGACACTGCCCATGTCTTCCGGCAACACCGACCGCCAGATTCAGTTTATGTGCGACTTGAATTCCACCATTCTGTGCTGCACCCCGTCCTATGCCGCTTATCTGGCAGAGTCCATCCACGAGCGCGGCCTGCGTGACCAGATTCATCTGAAAGCCGGTATTTTCGGCGCAGAAGCCTGGACACAGGAAATGCGTCGGGATATCGAGGATAAGCTGGGAATCAAGGCTTATGACATCTATGGCCTGACGGAGATTTCCGGTCCCGGCGTTGCTTATGAATGCAGCGCACAGACCGGCATGCATATCAACGAGGACCACTTCATTGCCGAAATCATCGACCCCAAAACCGGCGAAGTGCTGCCTGACGGCGAAAAGGGCGAGCTGGTATTCACCTGCATCACCAAGGAAGCATTCCCCCTGCTGCGGTACCGCACACGGGATATCTGCGTGCTGACCCACGAAAAATGCCCCTGCGGACGCACCCATGTGAAGATGAGCAAGCCCATGGGACGCAGCGACGACATGCTGATTGTCAAGGGCGTCAACGTGTTCCCGTCCCAGATCGAGACGGTGCTGCTGAACCGCGGCTATGCGGCTAACTATCAGATTATCGTCAGCCGTGCCAACAACAGCGACAAGTTGGAAGTTCAGGTGGAAATGACGCCGGAAATGTTCTCCGACACCGTGTCCGCTATTTCCAGACGGGAAGCAGAACTGGAAAGCGATCTGAAGTCCATGCTGGGCATTTACGCCGACGTGCAGCTGGTGGCTCCCAAGACCATCGCCCGCAGCGAAGGCAAAGCTGTCCGCGTCATCGACAAACGCAACCTGTATTGAGCAGCAAGAAAGGAAGGGGATTTTCTGTGACTGTTAAGCAGATTTCCGTATTTTTGGAAAACAAAGCCGGCTGTCTGGCCGCTTTTACAAAGGTTCTTCGGGAAAACAACATCGATATGCGCGCCCTGTCCATTGCAGAAACACCGGATTTTGGCATTCTGCGCGTGATCGTCAACGATACCTATAAAGCCGCCTGCGTTCTGAAAGAAGCAGAATACATTTTCTCCATTACGCCGGTTTTGGCGGTGGAGGTTCCCGACGAAGCCGGCAGCCTGTATGAAATCGTGCAGATTCTGGGCGACAATAAAATCAATCTGGAATACACCTACGCCTTTATCACCCGCAAAAGAGGCCAGGCCTTTATGATCTTCCGGGTTGAGGACAACGACAAGGCCATTGATGTGCTGGAAAAGCACGGCATCCACATTGTCAGCCAGGAAGAGCTGGACGAACTGTAATTCTGCACTGAATCCTTGTATCATCATAAACAACAGCCCCCCGATCTCCGCCTGTTACCAGGCAGAAGTCGGGGGGCTGTTGTTTAAAAGGGGTGTGAGAGGGGGAACAATATGCAAAAGAAGTTCCTGTTTGCTTTTATTCCGGAATCACTTCGATCATTTTTTTGGTGGGGTACATGGACAGCAGCAAATAATTCTGCTTCTGTTTGATTTTCTCGCTGTTGGTACGCTCCCAGTCCAGTATTGCAAAGGGAATCGTCAGGGTGTGCTCTGTGCCTGGGGCAACCCGAAAACCAAAGGTACTCTGGTCTAACTTCGGATACATTTTCCCAAACAGCTCATCACTCCGCTGGTAATTATCACCTTGACTCAAAATTTGGATATTGAGCATATCAACAAACTGAGTATCCTCCTCTGGAGTTGCATTTTTATCATTACTGTTCCGAATGGTCACTTCTACTGCCAGGATATCTGTCACCATGATTCCATCGGGCCAGACTTCTTCCATAGTAAGTCCCTGTGTTTTTACATATTCCTCTGCCGGCATTACCACCGCTGAATTGACCCGAATTGAGTAATAATCGCGGATTTCATCAGAGCGATAAAAAAAATCATCCTCAAAAGGCACCATCTCCCCCATGGGATAGATTTTCGTCTCTATCTCTTCCCGGTCTTTATTCACATACCAGATCCGCATACCGATTCCCGTCAAGCACAGCAGCACCGCCAGGCAAATGGCCAGACCTCGCTTTTTCATCGCTCATTCCTCCTCCTGATAGGGACGCAGCGCTCCGCTTTCCATCAGGTACATTTCATCCGAAAGCTCTTTCAGCGTCGCCAGATCATGGCACGATATGAGCAGCAGTGCGCCTCGTTCCCGATGCTCATGGAGAATCTCTTTCAGCATTTCCACACCGTCACTGTCCAGCGCGTTGGTCGGTTCATCCAGTATGATGATATCCGGGTTTTCCATCACCGCCGCTGCAATGCCCAGACGTTGTTTCATACCCAGCGAGTATTTCCGATACTTCTTTTTGTCCTGGGGGTCCAGTCCCACTTTTGCCAGAATGGAGCGAATTTCCTCTTCCCCAATGCGGTTCTGGATCGACGCCAGCATCTTCAGGTTGTCAAACCCGGAATAGGTGTCCAGAAACGCCGGGTTTTCAATGAGGATACCCACGCTCTCCGGGAATGTGATGTCCTTTCCCAGCTGTTTTCCGTTAATGGTAATACTGCCCGATGTGGGGGTAATCAACCCGGAAATCAGGCGCATGAGCATGGTTTTACCGGAACCATTTACGCCTTTCAATCCGGTAATTTTCCCTGATTCCAGATGGAGTGTCACATGGTCAATAATCCGTTTTCCCTTGATATCCTTTACGACCTCTTTCAATTCGATTACTGTCGCATTTGCCGTTTTCATATCAGCCTTCTCCTTTCAAAATATCCCGTCTTCTGAACACCAGACCCCCTGCCACAACCGAGACCACAATGAAAATCACAGAAATCAGCAGCCCGGTATTCAGTCCCACGCCATTGGATAGAATCATGTGGCTCCGCAGCGGCATGGCATAGTTTCCGATGCAAACCGGGGAAAGATAATACGTGGAAAGCAGCAGAATCGCCGCCGTTACAATAAAGCTGTAGAAAGGCTTGAGAAATAGCGACAGCAGCATCTGAAACAGGTTCAGGCCGATCATGGTCAGCAGCGGCAGTACCAGCATTTGGGGAATCAGGGTCGGCGGCAGGGGATAGTCCTGCACCACATTGCAAAGTCTGGCGATGTCCGGAGACAGTTCCATACTCAGGGAATTTCCCGTTACCAGGCAGCCCAGAGCAAAAATCGCCCATGCAAGCAGGAAGTAGCAGACCACCGAAATCACATTCCAGGCACATTTGGACAGCCACCACAGCACCCGACCTCGGGAGCGAACCAGAATATTCTGACCGAACTCTTCCAGATCGTCAAACGGATAATACAGGGTAATATAGGACAACAGCAAATAGGTGAGCAGCCAGAAAGCCGGAATTTGAAAAGCCGCCTGTCCGTCCGGCACAAATTCATCCATTCCACCAAAGGCATACATCATGGTATTACCAAAGTTACCCTCTACGGGCGTCACTGGCTTGACATTTGTGTTGTAGCCGTATATCACGATCATGGAACAGACAAACATAATGATAAAAGCCACAGCCGCGGTCACATACCGCCTGTATGTAGAGCGGAAGCCATTTTTCAAATCATATCGCAGCAGCTTATAAAACATCTTCCCTGGCCCCCTTTCCCCACACGGTTCCCAGCGTGAATATCAGCAGCAGCACTGCCCATATCAATATCACCGTGCCGGAGGTATGCTGTATTGTATATCCCCTGAGAAAATCCATGGGGGCGATATAGACATCTGACAGAAAAAACCAAACATTATCCTGCAAATACAGAACGCCAAACAGACACATAAACGGCAGTAAAACCACGGAAAATTTGTTCTTTATAAAAAACGTCAGCATCATACTGCAAACTGCGAACAAACCACCAAACAAAAAATTGACTGCTATTAAATATCCAAAAAATAACAATGGCATTGCATAAAAGAGTTCCCGTAAGAAATGTGCATAAACCACGTAATAGAACGAATAGTATAGATCCGGTTGATAGGCCGGAATAAAACAGGCTACCGCCAGAAAATTAGCAATCAGAGGAATCGCTACCACTGCACCACCGGACAGGAATACCGCTATGTATTTGGCCAGCAAGTACTGGCTTTTTTTGTGTGTACGGATCATCACATTCATCACATAACCGGATTTCCGCTCGCCGAAATAGGACCAGCCATAGGCCAGACACACCAGCAGCGGCATCAATGTATAAAACAATGCAGTCATAGATGATCGAAAGTTCATTGAAATACACCTATTATATAATATAACAGATTCATTCTCCGGATTATATAATACTTCTGAATTCTGTTGTACTTCTGCTATTGTAGCAAGATTATCATAATACATCTGTATATTTTGCACTGCACTAATCCCTGCAATCACCAATCCAATTCCCAAGACCAGACAAAACATTTTGTTGCAAAAGGCTTTTTTCAGCTCAATTTTCAATACACTTCCCAAAACAATCCCTCCTCATTCGGTTAATTCAATACAGTCACCCTGGAGACCATCTTCCAGCCCCAGATACAAAGCCAACCCCTCCGTGTTGGTCATCTCCACCACAGCTGGGTCTTGGGATTCTTCCTGCACACACCACCCCACCTGATAGGTTTTTTCTTCTCCCGGTTCCAGCCAATAGTCATAGTATCTGTCCTGAGAATGGCCGCTGAAATAACAGAGAGTCGGATCACTTACTGATTGATTTTGATCTTTGGAGGCTTCCCGCATTTCCCAGTTTGCCAGCTTCAAATATTCTATGGTATCCGTATAGTCGGAAATTTCTTCCTTGCTGGGACCTGCTGTTTTTTTAATCCTGATATCCACCAGCACAAATTCCCGGTCTGTGGTATACTGCTCCATAAATTCCTCTTTGGGAATCCCTGCTTCCTGATAGCTGTCAAAAATCTGGACTTTTTCCGCCGTGAATTCATAATCAATGGGCAGTCTCTCATTATCTTTGTACGCGTAGGCGCGGTATGCAAGCGTTTTTCCCATCAAACCGCTGTTTTCCTTTTGGGAAGTTTCGTTTTTTGATTCTGTTTGAGACTGCACCACTGCCGCTCCACCGCCACCTTCCGTTCCGCCCATAGGAGCTGACTCACTGCATCCGGTGAAACTGATCAACATTGCTGCAAATAATAAAAATGCCGCCATCTTTTTCAATATCATCACCTCAGGTTTCCAAATCTACATACGGATCATCATAAGAGCCAATTCCAATTTGTAACACCAAGCCATCTGTTTCTGTTAAAAGCTTAACATTTCCATCTTTCAGACCTGACTCTCCCTCTTCATACAAACACCACCCCAACTGATAGGTTTTCGTTTCGCCTGGATCAAGCCAATACCGATCATAGCTCTTTTCTCCTTCCTGTACTTCATCGTGGCCGCTGAAATAGCACATTTCCGGAGAAACTACCGGTCCTTTGTTTTTCAAAAGTTCTTTACTGCTGAGAGAAATTCCGGCCATTTTATCATAATCATCTTCTGTTTTCCATTCCGGACCGCTGATCTTTTTACACTGAACATCCACTAACACAAAAGTTGTATCTTTCAGTCCAAAAATGCAATCCTCTTTCGCGATTCCAGCATCGGTATAATGGTCGAACAACTGCACTTTTGTTACCGTGTATTCTATTACTGCACCGTTTAACTGTGTGCAGGTAATCGTATCCCCGATTTGTTTGATTACAGGTTCCGGCGTGGCAGTCGGTTCCGGATTTTGCAAAGGACCTGCAGGGGTTGATTCGCTGCATCCGGTAAAACTGAATATCATGAATATTGCCAAAAGAAAAAGGAAACATTTTTTCATATCGTCACCTATTTAAAGCATTTCAGGGGACATATTGAAATGCCCCCTGAAGTTATTGGAACTATTTGTTCTTTGCCATAGAAAAATCAGAGATTACAATACGGATAAGACCCCACACAGTCCGGACTCCATACGCCACTTCCACCAGCACCTGAATAGCTCTTATCACTTGTCAGTTCAAGTTTACACCAACGGAAACCTCTCTCATACACATACTGAGCGACTCTACGCTCCTTGCCCCTAGGAACAGTGCCATATCTTTCACACATGGAATCGTTCTCGCTGTTGAGCACATCACAAGAAACACCATCCATGGTACCGGCTTTATAATAGACATACACGCCAGTAGCATCCGTTTTCTCCCGCAATTTCGTTACATAAGGTCGCATGTTTGCATCCACACTGAAACTCCAGTATGTATCCTTGTAATTTGACGCAGAGGCTGGAACCGTCAATGCGCTAACGGACATTAAAACCGCAGCGCCAAGGGCCAACATTCTTTTGAGTTTTCTCATTACTTGGGTCTCCTTTCTCTTTTTACAAATTTTGGACGTGGAATGTAAAAGGCCTTTTACAAAACCGATAAACCATCTGTGAAAAATATACCATATTTCCCATGATATGTCAATATTAAATGTGAATTTCATCATTATGCTGGTTTTATTCTGAAAAACTCGTTATTTTATCTTTTTATTTAGCAGTTTTGCTTTATTTTAAGCTATAATAGTATAATAACAAAATCAAAAAAAGTTATAACTTGCAAATACGCACAATATCCGTCATAAAAATATCAAAATTCTTTTACCATTGATGACACTATCAGTGTATAATTTATAACTGTCCTTGTCAATAGATGATACAACTTTGATGCAAAAATTTTACATTACACGGAAAAAATCGCAAAAAAATGGAACCCCAAGCGCGATTTTGCATCGGGATTCCTTTTGAATTTTATGAAATGGGGGAGAATGAAAAAGTAAAACCGAAACACGATAGCTCTCCCCTCATGTCTGGTTTTTCTTTGCTGTATTAACGGAGGCAATCAGCAGTCGTTTGACTTCTGTGCATTGTTTCAAAATAACAGGATTTTCATAGTAACCACTTTCTATCAATAGCTCCAGCCAATATTCACTTTCAGAACATTCCTTCAATGCAATTTGTAGTTTGGCAATAAAATCCGCTTTGCTGTGGGCATACATGGCCTCACGGACGTTGGCTCCCACACTGGTACCGGAACGAATCAGCTGATTGGTAAGAACACTTTCCCGTTTGGTACGTTTGATTTCATTGCACACTTTTATGATTTCCAACGCAAACGCCTTGGATTTATCTTGAAGCGGGCTGGCCACGGTTATCACCTCGTATGTAAAATCCCTGTTGCCTCGCAGCACACCTTACTTCTTCACTCTTCACCATTACCTGTTCACTTCCAAAAATCCCGGGAAGGCAATAGAAGTTAGTGAAATGTGAAGAGTGAAGAGTGAAAAATGAATAAGTAAAAATCCCGAACGCTGTCGCATTCGGGATTTTTGGTGCCGCTGACCGGGATCGAACCGGTACGGTATTTCTACCGAGGGATTTTAAGTCCCTTGCGTCTGCCTGTTCCGCCACAGCGGCTTGCAAACGGCAGTATTCAGTATAGCATATTTTTTTCGAAAATGCAAATAGTTTCCGTGTTCCTCTTTTCCAAAAATACAGAATCTGGTATGATGAATCAGAAGGAGATGGTTGATTTTGTTGACAGAAAAGAAACGGAAAAAAATCCTGCTGCTGTGTGCCGGAGGCACCATTGCCTGTCGTCCCGGACAGGATGGACTGTGTCCGGCGCTGGACAGTCATGCACTTTTAAGCCATCTGGACAGCATGACGCCCACCTATGACATACAGCCGCTGGATCTGTTTTCGCTGGACTCCTCCAATATTCAGCCCGAGCATTGGCAAACCGCCGCACGGTGCATCTATGAGGAAATTTCCGCTCACGCCTGGGACGGAATTGTCCTGACCCACGGCACCGACACCATGGGTTACACCGCCGCCATGCTCTCCTATATGCTGGAAAATCCGCCGGTTCCCATTGTACTCACCGGCAGCCAGCTCCCCCTGGAACACGCTCTCACCGATGGCTATGAAAATCTGCGCTGTGCCTTTGCCATGGCCGCCAGCGGGGTTCCCGGCGTATTCGTCGCCTTTCAGCATCGGGTCATTTTAGGCACCCGGGCGGTGAAAACCCGCTCTTCCCGCTTTGATGCTTTTGAAAGTGTCAATCTTCCCGCCGTGGGCACCGTTTCCGCGGCCGGGCTTCGTCTGGATCAAAACGCGGTTCCCGTTCTTCAAGGCCCCTTTGCCCTTCGGGAAAAATGCAGTGACCGGGTGTTTCTGGTCAAACTGACTCCGGGCATCCGTCCGGAAATTTTCCACTGGCTGGCAGATGCCGGCTATCGGGGCATTGTAGTGGAAACCTTCGGCGCAGGCGGCATGGCGTTCCTTCGCCGGAATCTGGTGGAATGTCTGGGTGAACTGACCGCCAAGGGGATTCCCGTGGCGGCCGTTTCCCAGTGTTTGTACGACGGCAGTGATCTGTCCATTTATGAAAGCGGGCGCATGGCCCTGCAAAACGGCATCTGGGATGCTCGGGACATGACCACCGAAGCGGCAGTTACCAAAATGATGTGGTGTCTGGGACAGGAAACCAGCAATTTGCGGGAACTGTTTTTTACCCCGCGATTTGGTGAAATTTCCGCCGATCGATAAGCTTATTCCATGGGCTGCACCAGACGGAACAGCACCTCCACCATGGTTTCCATCTCCGGCACGGAAGCAAGCTCAAACCGTCCGTGACAGTTGGCGCCACCGGTGGAAAGATTGGGACAGGGCAAGCCCATAAAGGACAGGCGAGAACCGTCGGTACCGCCGCGCACGGGAGAGGCGGAAGGTTCTACGCCGCAGGCTCGGAATGCGTTTTCCGCCCGGTGGAGAATTTCCATTTTGTCCTCCAGTACTTCCCGCATATTGTAATAGGTGTCGGACAGTTCCAGCCGCACACAGCCTTCGCCGTATACCTCGTTGAGGTATGCGGCGATTTTTTCGGCCCGCTGCTTCTTCTCCTCAAACTTCGTCCGGTCGTGGTCACGGACAATATAGTGGAGCAAAGCGGACTCTTCATTTCCGCTCATGCCTTCCAGATGATAAAAGCCTTCATAGCCTTCGGTATACATGGGGTTCTGCTCCACCGGCAGCATCCGGTGAAACTCCATGCCCACCAGCAGGGCGTTGATCATCTTTCCCTTTGCGGAACCGGGATGGATACTCCGGCCGTGAACATGGACTTTCAGGTCTGCGGCATTGAAGCTCTCATAATTGATGTCCCCCAGCTCTCCGCCGTCCACCGTATAGGCAAACGCCGCGCCGAAACCGGCCACATCAAATCCGTCCGCACCGCAGCCTACTTCTTCGTCGGGGGTGAAGGCAATGCAGATCTTTCCATGGGGAACCGGTTCCT